>Ga0209097_10001199_pt1 | contig 22777 bp, 19 predicted proteins | sample AD_UKC052_MetaG_FD_184419 | JGI IMG/M metagenome (GOLD analysis project Ga0209097, IMG submission 184419) | Active sludge microbial communities of municipal wastewater-treating anaerobic digesters from USA - AD_UKC052_MetaG (SPAdes) (version 2) | ecosystem: Engineered > Bioreactor > Anaerobic >... | reverse complement strand
AGCATAAGTTCTTTTCCTTCCAGCAAGGGAAACAAATAGGCATAGGAGACAACAATGAATAAAAGAATGATTCCCGCCTCTATCCCGATTTTTCGCCATAAATTCGTCTTTTCCATGAAACCAGATTTAAGAATTGTAATTGACAAAAATAGGGATTAAATGGGATTGATGATTAATCGGCACTCTTTTGCAAATAGGAAATCATAGTTTATCCCACTCGGTAATCTTTTATTAGTTTTGAACCAGTATTATGGGAATCATTATCAGGCAATCGGTAAAAAGTGCTTTTTGGACGTACCTGGGCATTGCGGTGGGATACATCAACGTCGGGATCATTATGCCCCAGTTCTTCGATACCGCACAAATGGGCCTTGTTCAGCTTTTTGCCTCCGTTTCCCTTATATTCGCCCAATTCGGGACTCTGGGATTTACGAGTGTGATCAACAGACTATTTCCGGTTTTCAGAAATCCCCGGAAATATCATCACGGATTCCTGTTTCTTACCCTGGTTACCGGAATTGTCGGTTTTGCCCTGACTGCCGCCGGATTTATTATTCTCAAACCATGGATCGTAGAAACGAATATTGACCGTTCCCCCCTGTTGGTAGATTATCTCTGGCTGATGCTTCCCCTTGTTTTCATGAGATTGCTCTTCACGCTGCTCGACAACTATAATAAAATGTTGTATGATACGGTGACCGGCACTTTCTGGCTTGAATTCATGCATAAGGTGATCAACCTGTTCCTGATCGTCCTGTTTGCCCTGGGGTGGCTGAATTTTTCCCAATTTTTCGTGGGGTATATCCTCTCCCTGAGTTTGCCGGTCCTCCCGGTCGTGGTCGTGTTGATCCGTAGGCATCATTTTAGTTTGAAGCCCCAACTCTCTTTTATCACAAAAGAGCTTCACCGTGATATCAGGTCGACAATGTCTTTTGGCTTTGTTAACGGAATCTCCCATGTAATTTTGTGGAATGTCGATAAAGTATTTGTCAATCAATACCTTTCGTTGAGTGAAGTGGGGATCTTCGGTGTGTGTGTTATGTATGCCACATTGATACGGGTGCCGTATGTTTCCATTTCCAGGATTGCAGGAAGCATTATCGCCGAAGCATGGAAGCGTGATGACAGGGCCCATATACGGGAGATCTATCAAAAGGCCGCTCTTAACCAGGCCATCATTGGCACTCTCTTTTTTGTGGGATTGCTGGCCAATCTTGACAATATTTTTCAAATCCTTCCGCCGGGTTACCAGACAGGGAAATGGGTCCTTATCATCTATTCGGCAGGAATGTTGATCAATACGATAATCGGACTTGCGGGAAATATCACGGAAACGTCAAAGCACTATCGTTTTACAACCTTTTTTCTGGTGCTCTCCATTGGCATCCAATTTGGCCTGAGCATGCTTCTGGTTCCCCCCTTTGGAATCATCGGAGCCGCCCTTGCCACAACAATCACTGTTATCCTGAATTCGGGATTTCAGGCTGTTTTGCAGCGGATGGTCTATGGGATCCATGGGGTAACCGGAAAATTATTGTGGGTTTTTGTCGCCGGGGGCCTGGGATATGGTGTGTCGTTGTTGTTGCCGCAGCTTCCGCTCATCGCCGATATTTTGCTGCGGAGCGCACTCCTGACGGTGGTTTTTACCGTCATTATTTACCTGTTGAAGCTATCGCCCGATTTCAATACATTATTAAGTGCCAGATATCACAGCATAGCCCGGCTTTTCAGTCCCGGGGGGAAGAAATAACGCTGCCATGGTAGGTTTACACATTTTTCACCATATTGACGGATTCGACCGGCCGGAAGATCTTTCCGCAACCCTTATGCTGGAAGAGTGGCATAAGAAAAAAGAATGCTTCAATAACGGAACCTTATTCCTCTGTTGCTCTTTCTATGAGGGGTATCCCATTCAACACCGGGAAACAGAAGAGCTGATCATTGTCCTGGAGGGCATCATCTACAACAGAAGCGACGAAGATATTTTTGATTTTTGTATATCGGTCGGCAATCAGAAAAACGGTCTCGCGGAAGCCGATAAGAAGATCAGGGATTTTACAGGTTCATCGGATGGAGATTATATCATATTAATATATAATAAGATAAAGGGTGACTATCTGATTTTTAACGATGATATCGGAAGGCTTCCGTTTTATTTTTACTACGATTCAAAACAGTTCACAGGAGGCAGGTCACTCCCTTTTGTGGTTCATAATCTGCCCTTTATTGCCGTTGACAGAAATTCTTTGACCGGCTTCATGATGAATGAGTTTTTAATCGGCCGGCACACTTTTTTCAAAAACGTGGAAAGAATGTCATCGGGATCCATACTTTTTATAAGCCGGAACGATGAATGTCTGGAATTGGTGAACCGCTCTCCTGATGAAGATTTGTTTTCAACGGATCATCCTTTCGCGAATAAGGAAGAAGCCATTGAAGCGCTCTGCCGGGAATTTATCCTCACCTCGGAAAACAGGATCGACAAGCTGGAAGCGCAGGGATACTCCCTGATAAACACTCTGAGCGGAGGATTTGACAGCAGGGCCATCTTGGGAATGATCAATTCGTTATCGCGCGATTTCACACATGTTACGTTCGAATATTCGCAGGATGAAAGCGAAACGGCCCGGCAATTGTTGAAAGCCACGGGCTCCGGGGCCCCCTATGTAAAATTCTCCTTTGACAACAAGGTCGATATTCTGGATTCTTCTTTGATTTACAGGACCGGGAACGGCGTCAATATTTTCACGACATCGTTGTGCTATAATGATAATCTGTTCCTGAGAAATGAATTGTTAAAGCCCAAAGGAGCCGTATTCGGCGGCCTGGGAGGTGAATTCATCCGCCATCCGTACCATGTCCTACCCATAGGTCCCCGCAATTACCTTTGTAATTTTCATGCCTCCTTCCCCGTCGCGAAATTGTTGCCGGTCTTCAACGTCTCCTCTGAAGACTTTAAAAAATACATGTTATCTGCCCTGGATGAGTTTAAGGAAAAAACACGCGAAGGCATTTTCAAACGTTTATACCACGAATATTACAGGAATTATATCGTCGGCGCCGGAGAGGACCGGAACAGAATGTTCTCCTGGACGGTTCATCCGTTAATGTCCTCCTCATTTTTGAAGATGATCAGAAAAAGAGTTCCACTGAAGTGGTCTGATTTCTCTTTTTTCACCGGTTTTCTCTCCAGAATTGATCCACGGTTGCTGGAAGTTCCCATTTACGGGAAAGATGTTGATTTGCACCAAAAGAAAAGCCTGAAAAAGCTGACCCCGAATAACCAGAAACCAGTAACTGCCCTGGTGTTGTTGTTTGTCAAAAAGTTCGGGTGGCGTTACCTCCGCACACTCACCCTTGTGAAAAAGTACGGATGGCGGCATTTCAGGGAATACTCCGACGACCCGTCTGAAACGGTTAATTTCAGCCACTTTGATAATTTTTATCAAAGACTGGACTCCACGAAGGATATTTTCAATTATTCATACATCAGAAAGTTATATCGCCTTTGGCCGCTTTCCGTTCAGTACAGGCTTCTGAGCATTGTTATGTATTTGTACGAGATTGAAAAAAGATATCCCAGCAAAATTGTCAGCCAGGCAGGCGATTAAATGACCGGTCATGAAAATCGTTGGCTTGAAATAATTTGTCGCCGTGCAAAACGGAATAGTTTCAGGAATGACCGATAAATTCTCCGATCAGGGATAACCGGGAGGGATGAACGAAAAAACAATTTCTGACTTCTTTATTGTCAGGGTCAACCAGGGTTTTCGCCGGAACCAGCTGTTCTTTTTCATGCGTATAAAAAGAATACCCCTGCTCTTTAAAAATCTCTTCCAGCCTTTTGCCCGATTCATCAGGAAGGATTTCACAGACCACGATAGGGTGGTACTTTCTGATTGTCGAAGACATGCCTGAAATGATCATGGGCTCGGCCCCCTCTGCATCGACTTTTACAAAATCGATTGGCAGTTCTTCCAGGGCGTATTGATTTACAAAATCATCGAAAGAGAAGGCTTGAACGGTCAGGCGTTCATAGTCGGCGGGATAATTGACCATGCTGCTCGATCCTCCCAGGTTATACTTCAGGAAGGGGTATTTTTTGTTTTTCACTTCGAAAAAGTCGGTCTTCCCGGTCTGGTCCGACAGGGCGAAAGGGTAAGCCGTCACCTTGCTTGCGAGATGATTAAGACGTATGTTTTTATTCAGATAGAAGGATGCGGCACGGGTCGGGTCAAAAGCCAGTACACGGATATCTTCCGAAAGCCGGGCGGCAAGTATGGAATACAATCCTCCGTTTGCCCCTATATCTACAAAACTCCTGCATTTCACGATGATCTTCCCGAACAGGGGCACATATTCATAGGCAGCGACACCCGTCCAGAAAAGACAAAACCCGACAAAATCACTCTGGTTCGTATGGAACCTGAACTTAATCCGGTCATTCAGGCGCAACCTCATGGTTCCCGATGGCGGAAGTTTTATGTCAGGAACCATCCTCCGGAAGGCTTTGTTAATATTTCGCAGCAGGAAGTTAACCGGGGGAAAGTAAATAATCCGGTAAAACAGGTTTTTCATTTCTATGATTTTAAAATCTTAAGCAGTACCTCCGCCAGCTTTTTCTCCCTTATTCCCAGGGAAAAATTCCGTAGGGTATGATCGCGGGCCTCTTTTCCTGTCGTCATGAGGAGAGCTTTTCTGATGGCTGATTCAATTTCTTCAGGATCTCTCCGGTGCACGATGATCCCGGTATTTCCGATGGCGTCGGGGATTCCGTTTACAGCGGAACCTATGGGAACGCATTCGCACAGCATGGCTTCCCCGAGGCTTAACGGCATTCCTTCAGTAATGGAGAGCTGAACGTAGACAGTTGCCTTGTTCAGGATTTCATTCAACACTTCTACCGGGCAGAAAGAATTAATGATTTGCAGGTTGGAGATCCCCGAGACGTTGAATTTCTCTTCTGTCCAGGCCGCCAGCTCCTTCTTCAGTCCGATCATGGTGAACCGCAGATCGGGACACCGGCGGGCTGCTCCGATAAAAAGATCAAATCCTTTGTTGTAAAAATCGGCGGTTTTGTGCATGGTTCCGATGGTAGCCACCAGCAAGGGATCTTTGGGTACCGACTGATCCCTGATGATGCGCGAGGTGTCAATTCCGTTGGGAATTACCTCATATTTTCCTTTGATTTCTCCTGCGTAATGGCGGATGCCGTCGATGTGGGGATTGTCGGGGTTGTAGAAGTAATTTTCGTGGTAAATCAGGGATGGATGGTTCGGAATAATGAGGGTGCAATTCCGGAGGGCATATTTCACCAGCCATCCCCTTACCTTTTTCAGGTAAACGCCTTTTCCCAGCTCCCGGTAACAAACGGCTTCCTGCCCGCCGGCAATGATGACGGATGGCTGTTTAAACAGGCGGGCCAGGGCAACCATGACCGCCGCATGGTAATCGCCGAACCAGCACACAAAAAGATGGGCTGCCCGCCCGTGGCGTAGGAGAAACAGGGTCAACCCCAGCAGGCTGATGAGATACCTGCCCTTACCCGCGGTTTGTTTCAGCAAAAAAGGTTTTACCTCAAAGTGCTTTTCCAGGATTTTCTGGTCACTTTTTATGAACGACGAATCGGCAGGTTTTATGAAAAGGATTGTTTTTTTCATGTGGCGTCACGATTTGTCCGATGCCCCGGGAAGCGATTTCCTGATTCCCTGATCAATAGAAGTTGTTGGTTCCCAGCCGGTCATGCCCGAAAATTTCCGGATATCGGCATACACGTCCCAGATTTCATGAGGCCTTTCTTTTCCCGTTGCAAGGTACTCCTTCCTGATGCCTGCCTGCTGCATGACCGTCAGGACGATCTCTTCGACGCTGAAGGACTTTCCTGCGCCTATGTTGAAGAGATTGAAACCTTCGAGGGTGAAACTCCTGATGAGGGCGTCGGTAAAGTCGGTAATGAAGAGGTAATCGCGCCGGGGCCGGAGGTCTATAACTTCAACCTGCTCCAGGTCGGGGTTAACAACCTGGTTGATGATCGTGGGGATGAGAAAGTTAGGATGTTGCCCCGGCCCATAAATATTAATCGGTCGGAAGATGACCACCGGCACGTGATAGGTGCCGGCATAGAACCTGCAAGCTTCCTCTGCGAGGAATTTGCTGTGGTTGTAAGGGCTGGCTGGATCCACGGGGTGGGATTCATTCACCGGCAGGTACCGGGGGGCACCATAGATATATGAACTTACGTAAGTCAGTTTGCAGCCTTTTTTACGGCATAATTCCAGGATGTTCACCGTTCCCATCACATTGGTACGGTAAAACGGGTAAGGATCTTCCCAGCTCATCGGAACGTATACCAGGGAGGCCAGGTGGATGATGTGATCTATATGCGGGAACCGGAAATCCATGGTGACAATGTCACCATCGCAACGGTCAAATTCAAGGACCGAAAATCCCCTGTTCCGGAGGTCGCTGACCAGGTGATGCCCGATGAAGCCTTTGCTGCCTGTAACCAGTACCGTTTCCTGATTCATTGTTCCTATGGTAAAAATCTCTTCCTGGATCGTTCGAACTGTTCAATAGCCTCCAGATAATCATCGGGCCTGCCGATATCAAGCCAATACCCCGAATGGGTGATAACCCCGACGGGTTCCTTTCGGGCCAGCAGGTCAATCATCAGATTATCAAAGCCATACGCTTTATCCTCAGGGATATGGGCTGTAATTTCCCGCTTGGCCATGTAGACACCCATGCTCACATTGTAGTGGTGGCGTGGTTTTTCAATGAAATTGCTCAGTTGATTCTTATGATTTGTCTCCAGGACGCCGTACTCACTGATATCGGTACGCAGGAAGGAAGATATGGTGAAAATGGTTCCGCGTTTGCAGTGTTCGTCATAGAACTGTGCAAAATCGAGATCGGTCAGGACATCTCCGTTCATGACGAGGAAATTCCCGGGGAGGTCCGGGATCAGCTTCAGGGGGCCCATGGTGCTGAGCGGTTTGTCTTCGAGGGAGTAGTCGATCAGGATGTTCCATTTTGATCCGTCCCCGAAATATGCCCGGATAATATCGGCCTGGTGATTCACGGTCAGGGTAATATGGTCAAATCCGTAATGAACAAGTTGCCTGATAATGATCTCCAAAACCGGGTATTCCCCCAGGGGCATCAGCGGCTTGGGAAGGACCACCGTATAGGGGCGGAGCCTGGATCCTTTGCCTCCTGCAAGTATGACAGCCCGTTTAGACATTGTAAATATCAGTTTTGTATTTTTGAATATTGGAATGCTTTGAAAACCAGCGTATGGTTTCTTCCAATCCCTGTTCCAGGGAGGTTGTTGGTTTCCATCCGGTGGCTTTTTCAAGCCGGGAGGAGTCCCCCAACAGCCGTTGTACTTCGCTTTTTTCAGGTCTGATTCTTTCCTTTTGGGTCACAATGGTGGCCTTGGGATTAATCATGCCAATGAGCAATTGAGCCAGTTCACCCACGGAGATCTCCCTGCCGGTGGCGATGTTAACATCTTGCCCCGTAAGTCCGGTGCACCGGGCAATTTCCAGGAATCCCCGGGCGGTATCCTTGACATACACCAGGTCGCGGGTAGGCTCCAGGGATCCCAGGGTGATCTCTTCCCTGCCGCTGAGCAGCTGGGTGATGATGGTCGGAATCACGGCGCGTAACGACTGGCGTGGCCCGTAGGTGTTGAAAGGCCGTACGGTAGTGACGGGAAGAGTGAAGCTGCGGAAAAAGGATTCCGCCAGGGCATCGGCCCCGATTTTGGTGGCTGAATAGGGTGACTGCCCCTGCCGGGGATGGTTTTCATCGATAGGAACGTACCGGGCTGTGCCATACACTTCCGACGTGGAAGTCACCAGAACACGTTCAACACCTGCCTCCCGCGCTGACTGCAATATGTTCAGGGTCCCGTTGACGTTGGTGTCGATGTAGCTTCCCGGTGAACGGTAACTATAGGGAATGGCAATCAGGGCCGCCAGATGAAATACCATGCCAATCCCTTTCATGGCTTCTTGGACGCTGACCTGATCCCTGACATCGCCGGTAAAGATTTCCAGCTTTTTTTTCTTTTCTTCAGGAAAAGTATCAAGCCATCCCCAGTCGTTGAAGGAATTGTAAAGGACAAATGCCCGCACGTCAAAACCTTCGTCGACAAGCATTTCTGTCAGGTGACTGCCGATAAATCCTTCAGCCCCCGTTACCAGAATTTTCTTCCCGAAACGATTCATGTTTTCTTGCAAACCTACTAAAAAAACAACTGTGCGGAAATACCCCTGTTCTTTTAACATGTTCATCCTTCCGGAATGGCCGGGAGAAAAAATCACCGGGTATTTCAAAAAAGTAGTTATTTTGTCAATTATTTCTCACCGATGCAGAAAGTTGTCACCATCGTAGGGGCGCGGCCCCAGTTTGTCAAGGCGTCGGCGTTGAGCCGGGCACTTCAGCAGGTTGGCATTCCTGAGGTACTGGTCCACACCGGTCAGCATTTCGACGACAACATGGCCGATGTTTTTTTCCGGGAGATGGAGATCCCGGAACCTGCCTATAACCTGGGTATCCACTCCCTTTCGCATGGGGCGATGACCGGCCGGATGACTGAGGAGATCGAAAAGGTGCTTTTAGCGGAAAAACCCTCGGCGGTGGTGGTATATGGCGATACCAACTCCACGCTGGCGGGAGCCCTGGCGGCGGTGAAGCTGCACATCCCGGTGGCCCATGTGGAAGCCGGACTGCGTAGTTTTAACCTGAAGATGCCCGAGGAGATTAACCGTATCCTTACTGACCGCATCTCCACCTGGCTCTTCTGCCCCACGGAAACCAGCGTGGCCAACCTCCGGGATGAGGGATTTGGTCAGTTTCCGGCCACGATTCACCTTACCGGCGATGTGATGTACGATGTAGCCCTTCATTACAGCCGCCTCTCGGCCCGAAAGTCGGGGATCATGAAGCAATTGAGGCTTCATGGACGCCCCTTTGCGCTGGTGACCCTCCACCGTCAGGAAAATACTGATGATCGGGAACGCTTCATCGGAATCATCGGGGCGCTGAATGCCCTTTCGCATGAAACCGACATCGTCCTCCCCCTCCACCCGAGAACCCAAAACGTGCTGGCAGAGGCAGGGATCAGGCTGAACTTCATACCCATTGACCCGGTGGGCTATTTCGACATGGTGGAGCTGCTCAAAAACTGCACCTTCGTGATGAGCGACAGCGGCGGCGTTCAGAAAGAGGCTTTTTTCTTCCGGAAACACTGCCTGGTGCTGCGCGATGAGACCGAATGGACAGAGCTGACGGAACTGGGCTATAACTTCCTGGTGGGCGCCGACCAGCAAAAGATCGTGGAGAGGGCGTACGAAATGGCCGGACTTCGCCGTTCCTTTGCAGAGACGCCTTACGGCGACGGAAAGGCAGCGCTAAAAATCGCTGAAATACTCCAAAACCATGCATAATCTTTATCTGAATGACTTTTTATTTGCTGCACGGGATTATAAAGAAAATAGGGCTTTGGAAAATCATCAATTTACCTGGTGTCTTTGCACCTTTGCGGTTAAACCAACTTTCTGCCCATGGAACAACCAATAAATATCCAGATGGCCGACCTCTACGGCCAATATCTTAATATCAAAGAGGAAGTTGATGCGGCCATGTCGGAGGTGATCCGCTCCACCATCTTCATCAAAGGAGGCAAGGTGACCGAATTTGAGCGCCATCTTTCGGAGTACCAGCAGTCGGAGGTGGTTGCCTGCGGCAATGGCACCGATGCCCTGCAGATCGCCTTCATGGCCTTAGGACTGGAACCCGGTGATGAGGTGATCACCACGCCCTTCACCTTTGTGGCTACCGCCGAGGTACTGGCTCTCCTGGGACTCAAGCCGGTCTTCGCTGATGTGGATCCCGGGGATTTCAACCTCTCGCCGGCTCAGGCCGCCGCAGCCATCACTGCCCGTACCCGGGCCCTCCTGCCCGTTCACCTTTTCGGGCAGAACGCTCCCATGGAGGAGCTCTTGACTCTGGCCGGAAAACATGGGCTTCATGTGGTGGAGGATGCCGCCCAATCGCTGGGTTCCGACTATTTTTACAGCAATGGGGAAACCCGCCGCTCGGGCACCCTGGGAATCATCGGCTGCACCTCCTTTTTCCCCTCTAAGACCCTCGGGGCTTTCGGCGACGGGGGAGCCCTTTTTACCCGCGACCGGGAGATGGCCGCTCAAATCCGCTCCATCGCTAACCACGGGCAAAGGGTGCGCTATCATTATGAGCGGATAGGGATGAACTCGCGCCTCGACAGCCTCCAGGCGGCCATTCTCGACGTGAAACTCCGGTACCTTGATGAGTATGTGGCAGCCCGGCAGAAAGCAGCCGATTATTATGACCACCATCTTGAAGGAATGGGCGACCTCCTCCTTCCGGAGCGGCGCCCTTGGTCCACCCACTCCTTCCACCAGTATACCCTGCGGACTGCCCGTCGTGACGACCTCCAGCAATTTCTGAAAAAACGGGGTGTCCCCTCCATGGTCTATTACCCGAAACCCCTCCACCTCCACGAGGCTTATCATTACCTGGGTTACGGCCCAGGCGACTTCCCCGTGAGCGAGAAGCTTGCCCGAACCGTTCTCTCCCTCCCCATGCACACCGAACTGGATGAGGAGCAACTGGAATACATTACCGCGACCATAAGGAATTTTTATGAATTTTAACCGCAGAAGCACAAAGAAGTCACAGAGAACACGGGGATTATAATCATTCTGTCCTCAGGGTATTACCTTTGTATCATTGTGGTTCAATAACAATCAACCAATGGAAAACTATTTTGCCCATCCTACTGCCGTGATCGATGAGGGCGCCCAAATCGGCGAAGGAACGAAGATCTGGCATTTCTGCCATGTGATGGCCACGGCGCGGATCGGTCGCCGATGCAATTTAGGACAGAACGTTTTCGTGGCAGGCGATGTCATCCTGGGCGACAACGTGAAGGTACAGAACAATGTCTCCCTCTACACGGGGGTGATTTGCGAAGATGACGTTTTTCTGGGGCCTTCGATGGTTTTCACCAACGTGATGAATCCCCGGAGCGGCGTCAACCGGAAGGAGGAGTACCGCCGTACGCTTGTCAGGAAAGGGGCTTCCATCGGGGCCAATGCCACCATTGTCTGCGGGGTAACCCTGGGGCGCTATTGTTTCATCGGCGCCGGGGCCGTGGTGATCCGCAACGTGCCCGACTATGCCCTGATGGTGGGAAATCCTGCCCGCCAAACCGGCTGGATGAGCGAAGCCGGCGAAAAACTGCTCTTCCTTGATGGCCATTATGCCCAGTGCCCCCTCACCGGCGAGAAGTACGTGCTGGAAGGCGGTGAAGTACACAAATTTTCAGGGCCTTCGCCCATGATCGTCTGAAGGTCAGGTTTGTATCCAAATTTAGTATATCTTGAACTGTTAAGGACAATTACCTGAAATTTCTGCTGACAACCAAATCTTTTCCTCAAGGCAGGGCGGGAATAATTCACAAAAACGTATTTGAATGGCTGTTAGAAAAATAGTTAGAATGGAAAAAGAATGATCTGTGGAGAACTATTTAGCCCATTCGACGGCTGTTCCCAGCCGTATCATCTCCCCGGCCAGGTGGCGGCGGGAGAACTTTTCAATCTCCTTTGGGGGTTCGGCTGCTTCCCCTTTTTGCCACCGGCGGAATTCCTTTTTCAGGGCAGATTGTATCCCCTCCACATCGGAGAATGAGTGATAGCTGCCGGTGCCGGTTTGGGTGATGATCTCCTCGCAGTCGCTCCCCGTAGGGCCGATGGCAAGAATGGGTCGTCCAAGGGCCATGTATTCGTACATCTTTCCGGGAAGAATCTCCCTTGCGTTGGGGGAATCGTTCAGCGGCAACAGCAAAACCGCGGAGTTTCCCACCACCCGCAGTCCTTCCCGGTGTTCCAGGTGGGGAAGGAGTTTTAGCTGCTTTTCTAGTCCATGATCCTTTATTTGCTGCAGGATGGTCTCGTCAGTCTGCCCGATCAGCCTGATCTTCAGCTTTTCCCCGAAGAGGGGGATTTCAGAAACAAGCCGGGTCAGGGCGGTCCAGAGGGCTGAAGGATTCCGGTCGCGGTTAAAGGCCCCGAAATGGCTGATGATAAAATGGCCGGCTTCCGGAGAGGCCGTCTCTGCGGTGTCTGCAGTTTTCACGATTTCCGCTGAATTCTCAGAAACTTCAAAATCTTCAGGGTCGAAGCCGTTGTAAATCACATGGATATCCCTGCCGGCGAGGGCTTCCAGCGACCGCTTCATCCCGGGAGTCACCACGGTAACCCCATCGGCGGTGGTCAGTACCCTCTTTTCGAGCCGGTGGTGTATCCGGTCGGCAAGTCGTGTGAGCTTTAGCCGGTGGTAGAAATCGATTCCCGTCCAGGGATCCCGGAAATCGGCCAGCCAGGGCGCCTTCACATATCTTTTCAGCTTCAGGGCGATCAGATGCATGCTGTGGGGCGGTCCTGTGGAGATCATCAGGTCAACGGGGTGTTCCGCCAGGTATTTCCGGAGGAAGCGCACCGAAGGCTTCACCCAGAAAACACGCGGGTCGGGAATCAGCAGGTTGCCGCGTAGAAAGACAGCCACCCGCTCTTTGAAGCTTCCCCGGGAAGCTTCGGAAATGTAACCCGACTTGAAGCGGCTCTCCTTTGATTTTCCAGTTAATCTGCGGAACAAGTCATACGGCTCCCAGATAGGCCGGCGCACCACTTCCACTTCCGGGGGCACCTCTGCCAGCAGGCTTTCATCGATGACCGAAGGATCGGGATTTTCAGGGGTGTAAATGACGGGTTGCCAGTCATATTCAGGCAGGTATTTCGACATCTTGAGCCAGCGCATCACTCCGCCGCCTCCGGCCGGGGGCCAGTAGTAGGTTATGATCAGCACCCGTTTCATGTGTTTAAGTTATTGCGCTATAATGGTTCATTCCGTGAAACACATGCAATATCCATGTAGTTTATAATGCCGCTTGGCGCATAAATGATGCATGGATATTTCATACCCCCAAAGTTAATGATTTGAAAAACCGCATCGGCGGTAAATTGAATTCCTTTTGAAGCGTTATTTCAGTTTCATAAATAGGTTCTTCATGCTCACCTTTTCGGCCACGATCTCCCTGATCCTTTCCACCGGGATCCTTTCCTGCTCCATGGTGTCGCGGTAGCGGATGGTCACCGAATTGTCCTGTTCGGTCTGGTGATCGATGGTGATGCAGAAGGGGGTGCCGATGGCATCCTGGCGGCGGTAGCGCTTACCGATGGAGTCCTTCTCGTCGTACTGACAGTTGAAGTCGAACTTCAGGTTGTCGATAATTTCGCGGGCTTTCTCAGGCTGTCCGTCCTTTTTGACCAGCGGAAGAACCGCCAGTTTCACGGGGGCCAGTGCCGGCGGAATGCGCAGCACCGTACGGATATCCTTCTCCCCGTTGGCGCCTGTCACCTCCTCTTCATGGTAAGAGGCGGCGATCACCTGAAGAAACATGCGGTCGACCCCGATGGAGGTCTCGACCACATAAGGAACATACGATTCGTTTTTCTCGGGATCGAAATAGCGCAGCTTTTTCCCGGAGTATTGTTCGTGCTGCGACAGGTCGAAGTCGGTGCGCGAGTGGATTCCCTCCACCTCCTTGAAGCCAAAGGGGAAGCGGTATTCCACGTCGACGGCGGCATTGGCGTAGTGGGCCAGTTTCTCGTGCTCGTGGAAGCGGTAGTTTTCGCTCCCGAAGCCCAGGGCCTGGTGCCATTTCATACGCTGTTCCTTCCAGATGCGGAACCATTCCAGCTCGGTGCCGGGTTCCACAAAAAACTGCATCTCCATCTGTTCGAACTCCCGCATCCGGAAGATGAACTGGCGGGCGACGATCTCATTCCGGAAGGCTTTGCCAATCTGGGCGATCCCGAAGGGGATTTTCATCCGGCCGGTTTTCTGGACGTTGAGGTAGTTGACGAAAATTCCCTGGGCGGTTTCAGGGCGCAGGTAAATCTTCATCGCCCCGTCGGAGGTCGAACCCATTTCGGTGGAAAACATCAGGTTGAACTGGCGCACTTCCGTCCAATTGCGGGTGCCCGAAATGGGACAGACGATCTCCTGGTCAACGATGATCTGGCGGAGTTCCTCCAGGTTGCCGTCGTTGAGGGCTTTGGAAAAGCGGCTGTGCAACTCATCCCATTTCTGCTGGTTTTCCAAAACCCTCGCGTTGGTGGCCCGGAACTGCGCCTCATCGAAGGCATCGCCAAACCGTTTACGGGCTTTGTCGACCTCTTTCGTGATTTTATCTTCGATTTTGGCCAACTGCTCCTCAATAAGCACGTCGGCCCGGTATCGTTTTTTGGAATCCTTGTTGTCGATGAGGGGGTCGTTGAACGCGTCGACATGGCCCGAGGCCTTCCAGATAGTGGGGTGCATGAAGATGGCCGAATCGATCCCTACCACATTCTCGTGCAGAAGGATCATACTGTCCCACCAATATTTCTTGATGTTGTTCTTCAGCTCGACGCCGTACTGTCCGTAGTCGTATACCGCTGAAAGCCCGTCGTAAATTTCACTCGACTGAAATACGTAGCCATACTCTTTGCAATGGGCTACCAGTTTTTTGAAAACATCTTCCTGAGCCATATTGAATATTTTCCCGGTATTAGCGGGACAAAAATAGCGATAAATCTGAAAACCGGCGGTGCCGGTTGATAATTGTGGATCGTTGGAATCATCAGCGGGAACGTCCGGAATCGCCCTGGAAAGATATCCCAAAAGAAAGGATGCCGGTATAAATGGCGGATTGTCAGGGAGCAGGAATACTATTCCACCTCCTCGAAATCCACATATTCCCCTTCGTTGGCTTTGGATGGGCTGTTTCTGCGGTTTTGCTCGATGGTCACCTCTCCTTCGGAGCGCTGTCCGCGCTGTTGCTGCCGCATTTGTTCCTCCATGTGCGACTGCATATTTTTCATAGTTTTGTGCATGAGCAACGGGAACAGGTATTTTGTGACCACCTTGACTCCGTACCAGATGACCAGGATAATGAGGAGTGTCCTGAGGAAGGTAACAAAGGTCAGTAAAACAAAAAGGTTCATTTTAAATCTGTTGTGCGGGGCCGCACGGTGCGGCTGCCGGGGACAAAATTAATGTTTTTATTTTTTGATGATGTTCCCGCCAGAAGATGAGTTGACATTTAACGTATCAGGGGAGCCGCTATAGAAGATGTTTCCTCCGCTGGAAGCATCGGCGGTCAGGTCGTTCTGTACCGAAATCCAGATATTCCCCCCACTGGAAGCACGGGCATCACAACGCAGGGCGTGGATATCGCCTGCTTTGACGTTGGCTCCCGAGGAAGTTTTAACATTCATTTCGCGGACCAATCCTTCAAGAAAGATATTGGCACCCGAGGAGGCACTGACTTCCATCTTCTCTCCTTCGATGTCGATCCGGATATTGCTTCCTGCCGAGCCCCTGACCTCCAGGTGGTCGGTTACCAGCTGGTTGTCGCTCCTGATGTTGCTGCCAGCGGTCCCGGTGATTTCACTGAGGTCACTGACGGTAACAATCACTTTCTTTTCACTGGCTTTCCAAATGTTCGCCAACGCCCTGATTTCCAGGATGTCATTCTCCACCCTGGTCTCAATAAGCTTGTGCAGGTTTTTGTCGGCAATTACCTTAACGCCGGGTTCGTCACCCTGAACAAGGTGTACCGTCATCCCGCTGGTAACCCTGATACCATGGAAATCGCCCACCACACGGGTCTCTTCCTTCACGTTCCCGTCCCCTTTTACCGAAGGCCCCATGAAAAGGCAGGAAGTTAGCGTAAATCCCAGGAACGCCAACAAAACTGAAAAATGAAATGACCGCATAATACCGTTTTTTATAAGTTGAAACGAAGATACGCACAAGAAGGGGGGAGAGGTAGCAGATATCGCTGAAAGGCGGCTATTTGCCGGTAGACGGTGACTTTTCGGGTGGCAGCCGATTTCATGCTTCCGTCGTTGCGGAACATCCGCATCCTTTTAAGGTAAATTAACAGCCGTTCCAGGGATGTCCCCGGGCCATAATCCGGTAAGTTTTACTAATTTTGACCCGTTTTGAATTATCAAAGGATCGGAAAACAGTATGCAAATGAAGATCAGAAAGTTTTTATACGCACTGGCACTGTTGGTAATTTCAGGGATTGTCCTGTTCGGTTTTACCAACGACCAGAAGAATTTTGAAATTGCCAAGAATCTCGATATATATTATTCTCTTTTCCGGGAGTTGAATGCCTTTTATGTGGATGACATTGAGCCGAACAAGCTGGTAAAGACGAGCATTGACAAGATGCTGGAATCTCTGGATCCTTATACGAATTATATTTCAGAGGAAGATGTGGAGGATTTCAGGTTTATGACCACCGGTGAATATGCGGGAATCGGGGCGTTAATCAGCAAGCATGGCGACCACATCATCATTGCCGAGCCGTACGAAGGATTTCCGGCGCAGAAGAGTGGTCTCAAAGCTGGTGACATCCTCCTTGAAGTGGAAGGGAAGTCAACGTCCACGATGACCACGGAAGATGTGAGCAATTTGCTGAAGGGACCGGCCATGAAGCCGGTAAAGGTTAAAATCCAACGGCCTGGGGAGAAAAAACCTTTTGAGGTGGATGTGGTACGCGAAAAAATCAGCATTGATGCAGTTCCCTATTACGGCATGGTTGATGACAATACCGCCTATATCCGGCTTTCCAATTTTACCCAGGATTGTGGTGATGAGGTAAAGAAAGCCTTTCTGGAGTTGAGGAAACAGCACAATCCCGAAGCCCTGATTCTGGATCTCCGTTCCAATCCGGGAGGTTTGCTCATCGAGTCGGTGAAAATCATGAATCTTTTTGTTCCCCGGGGATCTGAAATTGTGAGCACGCGCGGGAAGGTGAAGGAGTGGGACAATATGTACAAGGCGACCCAGAATCCGGTGGATACGACCATCCGGATTGCGGTGATCACGAACCGGGGTTCGGCATCGGCATCCGAGATCATTGCCGGCGCCATGCAGGATTTGGACCGCGGACTGGTGGTAGGGACCCGTACTTTTGGAAAGGGGTTGGTGCAGACCACCCGCGACCTGAGTTACAACACCAAGTTAAAGGTGACCACGGCAAAATATTATATTCCCAGCGGAAGATGTATCCAGGCGCTCGACTACTCGCACAGGAATGAGGACGGCAGCGTGGGTACCGTGCCCGACTCCCTGATTTCGCGGTTTACCACCCGGAATGGAAGACAGGTGTTTGACGGCGGGGGCGTTGTGCCGGATATCAAAGTTGCCCAGGAAGAGTTGAGCAACCTGACCGTAGAAATGATTACCCGCTTCACCATCTTTGATTATGCCACCCATTTTGCCGCCAAAACCCCTGCCATTCCGCAACCCGAGGAGTTTGAAATCACCGATGCCATTTACCGTGATTTTACCGGTTTTGTGAAAAACAACGGGTTCAAATACGACTCCGAAACCCAGGAGGTCTATGAGAAACTCCTGAAGACCGCCAAAGAGGAGAAATACTTCGAAGTGGCTGGAGCGGAGTTCAAAGCGTTGGAGGAGCGCTTAAAACCTGACCTGGACAAGGATATGCAATTGTTCAGGAAAGAGATCAGCGATCTGCTCAAGGACGAGATCACCGGAAGGTATTACTATCAGAAAGGGGCCATCAGGGCGACCATTCATCAGGATCCCGACATCCTGAAGGCCAAGGAAATTCTGAAGGACCCCGGGGTTTATGCCGGCTACTTTAAACCGGGCACTGTCATCTCGGCCAATTAAGGAGCGGAAAAGCTATATCGCTGACTGAAATTGCCGGAGGAAGCGGACATCGTTTTCGAAATAGAGGCGGATATCCCTGACCCCGTAAAGCAACATGGCAGTTCGTTCTATTCCCATGCCGAAGGCATAACCGGTATATTTGCGGCTGTCGATATTGCATGCTTCCAGGACGTTGGGATCCACCATTCCGCATCCCAGGATTTCGAGCCAACCGGTATATTTGCACAAGGCACATCCTTTTCCCCCGCAGATGGAGCAGCTCACGTCCATTTCAGCCGAAGGTTCCGTGAAAGGGAAATAGGAAGGCCGCAGCCGGATGGAAACCTCTTCGCCGAATAGTTCCCGAGCAAAATAGAGAAGGGTTTGTTTGAGGTCGGCAAATGATACGTTTTCGTCGACATACAATCCTTCCACCTGGTGGAAGAGGCAGTGGGAGCGCGCTGAGATAGCCTCATTGCGGAAGACCCTTCCCGGGAAGATGGCCCGGATGGGAGGCTGGGTGCGTTCCATAACCCGGATCTGAACACTGGAGGTGTGAGTGCGCAGCAATACATCCGGATTTTTTTCAATGAAAAAAGTATCCTGCATATCACGCGCGGGATGTTCCGCCGGAAAATTGAGTGCTGAAAAAACATGCCAGTCATCTTCGATTTCAGGTCCTTCAGCAACGGTAAATCCCTGCCGGCCAAAAATGTCGATGATTTTGTTACGGACGACCGACAGCGGATGACGGCTTCCCAGCCCTGTCGAATCACCCGGTGCAGTGAGGTCGAGACCGGCAGACCAGTCATCAGTTTCTTCCATCGATTCCTTCAGCCGGCTGATTTTATCAAGGGTGGCACTCTTCAATTCGTTGAGGGCTTTCCCGACTTCCTTTTTCAGTCCGGGTTCCATATCCTTGAAATCGGAAAACAACTGGCTGATAAGACCTTTTTTGCTGATGTACCTGATGCGGAATTCTTCCAGTTCCGCAAGGGTGACTGGTGCTGCTTCCTCGATCTCCTTCAGGAGTGCCTTGATCTTTCCCAACATGGCTCATTCATTTTTCCAGAACGGCAAAGATAATGAATTGGGAGAAAAACAGGACTCAATAAATATCTCTTCCTGGTTATTGAAGTTCCAGAAAGGTCGTCCCGATATTGCTGCCGTCAGCAAAAATATCAATGGTGTATTTTCCGGCGATCAGTGGGGATTCGCCTTTGTTGTCCCAGTATATAGCCACGGGAATGTCATTCCCTTCATAATTGATCTCCCTGAAAGCGGAGTAAGGAATATTCAGGTCTTCGAACTTGAAGAGGTCCCCGGCTGACTTATTCAGGAGGAGCTGGTCGGGGCGCATGATCCGGAGATAGAGGTTTTTGGCTCCCCTTTTGGCGGTGACATTCTGGCCAATGACAAAACCAACCCTGATCAGGGTGGTTCTGTTGGCAAACCTGGTTTCCTTGTTTCTGTCGTTGAGCCCGTGTGCAACCAACTCCCTTAATTCGAGGGTGGCCGCCCGTTTCAGGTTTTGTTCCAGTTCCTCCTTTTCCCTGGAAAGCCTGATATTTATTGATTCCACCTCCCGGGCTTGTTCCTTCACTTCGAGATTTTCGGCCATGAGCATCTGGTTCCGCCGGTTCAGGGAGTCGATCTGGACAACGTAATTCCGCATAATGTCCCGCAGGGTGGTCACTTCTTTCTGGTATCTGCTGATTTCGTTAAGGCTGACTCTACGCGTCTGCTCAACTTCTAGTAAAAGGTCCCTGACCCGGGCCTGGGCGACATAGATCTGTTCCGACAAGGTGTCGTTCTCCACCTTGAGAGAATCATACCCTGCAATGATCCGGGTCAGCTCCACCTCGATAGAGTCCTTCTGTTCTGTTAACTGGCTGACAATCATTTTGTTGTTTTTCTTTTGCGAAAAGAAAAGGAACAACATGACAGCCAGGGTAATCGTGAGGAGAATGACAAAGAAGTTATTTCTGCGGTCTTTGGGAGTAGCCCCCAAAATCTGTTTTTTATTTCCGGTTTCGTAAGCCATTGCCAGTCAAATAATATTTTCTTCAAACTTAGTGATTTTATGGCAATTCACGGTTAAAATCCAGGAAAGTCACGGAAAGCCGGCCGGCATTCCGAAATTGGAGTCTGGACTCTGCCGCTCCATTTCCGCATCACGGCGTTGCTGTTCCTGCATTTCCTTACGTTTCTTTTCCTCTTCTTCCTTGTCAATGAGGACTTTCCTGAAAGTCGGATCGGGCTTGAGGTCCCATTCATACTGGTTGTCCCAGTTGGATCTGACCTTTACGATTTCAGGGAGGTAGCCTACCCGTTCTGATTGCTGTTTTAGGCTGAAAATGCCGGGATCCCACTTCCCGTTGTTGTTTGTGTCGAAGATGATTTTGACCTTGTATTTGGCAGGAGCCAGGAAATCGAAGGTCACTTTTCCGTCGGAGAACGCTTTCAGGGTTCTGAGCACTTTTTCCTCCTTGCTGTTGTCGAGCAGTTGAACAAGGATGGTATCTTTTACTGCCGTAAAATTGAGGATGATGCGACCGTAGAAATCATCGGCTTGCGTTACAAACTGTTTTTTGAATTTTTGGTTGGTGATGCCGTAAATGTTTTTACAGGCAGCGGAGTCAATTTCCAGGACATATCCTGTCGATGGTTCCCAGGGGAAATCGATCAGCCAGGAGCGCCATTCTGTGGTGTCAACGGCGGGGCTGATTTTCAGGGGGGTGGCTGTTGAGTCTTCGGCGAGGGTCAGCCTGATTGCGGAGAAGTCGAATTCTCGTGCCGGTTCGGGTGTTTGCAGGCGGATGGGAGTATTCAGGTCAAATCCCGTGCTTTTGATGTTGTCGGTCAATGTAAACTGGGTGATCCGGGGTGTTTCGTCATCTTTTTTCCTGCGGCGGGTGTCGGAAACTTCTTTCCCGGTATAGGTGAGCGAGACGGTATCCCTGTGGAGATACTTTTGTTTCATGGAATCAAGCTGAAAATAGGCGAGTTCCATCTTCAGGGTATCCATGCGTGCCACCAGGGTATCTGTAATCCACAGTGTCAGGGAATCGATTGCGGGGTTGTACTCCAGGGTATACCAATCAGGGATTTCCCTGCCCTGAAGGGAAATGGCCAGGGTATCTTTGACGCTTTCTCCAAAGACGAAGGTGCATTTATAACGGTTGTCACGAACCGACTTATCCAGGAACTGGTCATAGAATTTTTCAGTGAAGGTGCGCAGATAGACCGGATCGGGCTTGAACTGGGTATGGCCGGCAATCAGAAGGGAATCGGCACCGATGGCCAAGGTATCGGGATCAGCGGTGAATTCTGCGGAAGGAATGATCAGGGAGTCACAAAAGGCAAATTCTTCAGCACCGGCATCATATTTCAGATTGTTGTTGGCATCGTTGACGGCAAACAGGTTGTAAGTCCCCGGCTTGATATTGTCAAAGAGGAACAACCCCCGGTCATCGGTTTTGGCCACATAATCGGGGATCGAAGCCGTAACGGCAGTATCGTTCAAGTTGCTGTGCAACATGACCAGAATCTTTTCCTGGGGTTCCAGGTCATGGCCTTTTTTAACCATCCCGGCAACGCGAAGGGTGTCGATCACATCGCCGGTGCTGAAAAGCATCCGCAGCCTGGGGTAGGGATTTTGCTCATTGTTGTCAACCACGGAATTCTTAAAATCAAGGGAGTAGGTTACTCCTTTTTTGAGCTCTTCGTTGAAAGTCACAATCAGGGAGCGTGATTTGGTCCGGATGCCAGGCCGTTTGGTCAGAGGCGGCGACACCACCAGCTCTTCCGAAACCCGATCGGGAATGATGAATTCATCGAATGTGAGCCGGACCTCTTTGCCCGAAAAGTTGATTCCCGACATTTCGGGAACACTCTCCAGCAATACCGGCGGAATGGAATCCCTTGGGCCCCCGGTAGGCATTCCCTGGTTGGCACACCTGCCAAAGAGAATTGCTACCCCCGCCAGGAGGGCGAGGAAAAACGGGAGTTGATGCCGTATGTTGTTTTTCAAAGAATGACTCATAAAAATATTCCCTGTTCCGATCAGGATAAAACGGGTTACAAACATACAAATTCCCTGAAAAACCTTTTGATATCCGTTTAGCTTTTATACTTTCAGCGAAAATTTCAGTTCATGGCCAAGATGAAAAAGATGAAAAAACGCATTCAACTGGCTGCATTTAACAAGAAAAACCTGAAATCGGCGATTTTGTCGGTGATGTATGATGATCCGGTGAAGCCGTTGAATTATAAACAAATAGCCTCTGTTTTGGAGATCCGTGATGAGGAATCGCGCAAGCTGGTGGTGGTGGTTCTCGATGAGCTTCACGACAGCGGATACCTTGAGCAGTTGGGCCGGGGAAAATTCCGGTTGCGGACTCGGGGAGGCACCGTTACCGGAGAGGTCGACATGCAGCCCACGGGATATGCCTATGTTCACAGTGAGGAAGCCGAAACACCGGTATATGTGTCGGCTCGAAATCTCCTGCATGCCATGGCCGGCGACAGGGTCCGGGTTCATCTTTTTGCCCGCCGCAAGGGGCATGACCTGGAAGGGGAAGTGGTGGAAATCCTTGAACGCTCGAAAAAATCCTTTGTGGGAACGGTGGAACTCACGCGGAATTATGCTTTTCTGATGCCGGCGGGTAAGGTAAGTTTTGATATTTTCATTCCCGAAGAACATCTCGGTGGGGTAAAAAACGGGCAAAAGGCGATCGCGGAAATCACGGAATGGCCTGCGAATGCCAAAAATCCCGTTGGGAGGATCATTGAAGTCCTGGGAGATCCTGGGGTCCATGAAACTGAAATGCATGCCATTCTTGCTGAATTTGAACTGCCCTTGCGATTTCCGGAGGAGGTGGAGGCGGCAGCCGAAAAGATATCCCTTGAAATTCCACCCCGGGAATACAGCAACAGGCGTGACTTCAGGGAAATTTCGACCTTTACCATCGATCCTGCCGATGCCAAG
>Ga0209097_10001195_pt1 | contig 22817 bp, 34 predicted proteins | sample AD_UKC052_MetaG_FD_184419 | JGI IMG/M metagenome (GOLD analysis project Ga0209097, IMG submission 184419) | Active sludge microbial communities of municipal wastewater-treating anaerobic digesters from USA - AD_UKC052_MetaG (SPAdes) (version 2) | ecosystem: Engineered > Bioreactor > Anaerobic >... | reverse complement strand
TCTGCTAAATTAGTCATTGTTACTTTATAATAACAATTCGGACTGGCACTTTCTATCCGGTAATTAACCGGACTACCTAGCGCTACGGTAATATCTGCTCCTGCCATAAGGATTCCTTTTAGGGGTTAAGAGTTAAAAAAGATCAGGAATACCATACCAGGAATGTGCGCCATTAAAAGCACCAAGTTCTGGATAGCTGCGCCAATCACGGTAAACTTTGGTTCCGAATTTAATTCCGAATTTAGTGGAATGAATTTCTTCGGCAGCTGGCGGTTCGGTATGTGGAGGGAAGGTTACTTTAAATTTAGCTAACCAACCTTGGCCAACATTACGGAATGCCATGTTATAATAAACCGCAGCCCACCAGCCAAAGCGCCGATAGATTTTAGCAACCGTGGCTTCATATAACGTAATCCCAGTTTCATCCGGGATGTCAAAATTCGACCAGAAACCAGGGGCCACTTTTAATGATTCTACCTGCACCCCATATGTAATTTCTGTGCCGTTATGGTAAGCTCCGTTCCATTGGCCTAACTGCATTGGGCCTTTAGCGATTTTACCTAGGGCCATCCCAACAGGAACTATCGCCCAAGCAGAAAGAAAAATCCCTACGCGGCCAGCATAAGCAGCCACGCAGGTAGAAAAAGGAATTGTGTTTGGATTCATCATGATGTCACCTGCACGTAGCAACCTAAAACTAATAGGTTGTCTGTTAAATTAAATTCAACTGAATTTGGACCGCCACGAATTGCGATCTGCGTCTCACAAGTGTAGTTATAACCAAAAGGGTTAGTATGTGGGGAGGAAGTAGCTAATGTGAGTACGACTAAAACTCCAGACACAGCTGGGATGCTAGGAATTACAAACCCATCAGCCAGTTGGGCAAAAGTGCAAGTATACATTGTCGTGCCAGCCACAGTAATTGTGCAAGTGGCTCCGATTGGATTAATATTTTCCGCGGAGACAAGCTTAATCACAGAGTTAGTAATTGCATCGACGCCGTAATTAATAAACTGCCCGCGAAAAGTCAGCGGAATTTCCACCTCAGGAATTGAAGTAATAAACTTATCTACTCCGCTGTCGCCATTTCCGCCTACTGGGACAGTAACCATAAATTCAGCCCGCTCAACCATTCCGGTTGCGGGGACGTAAACACTTGCACCGTTAACAGTTAAAAATCCTGCTGCATAAGTAACTGTCGGCGGCGGAATAATGCACGGAGGAAGATATTTCCCCTGTGGCCACTCCGCCGCCTGTTTGTTAATATAAGCGGCCGGAATTACATATTGTGGTTGCGGGACTCCGAAATTAGAATCCTTTGGCATCCACCATTTTGAAGGTTGATTCGAGCCGCCCATATTAATTTCCTTTTGATTTAGTTGACGCGGCCGAGAGTGCCAAAGGTAACCAATGGCGCTTCGCTCAATGCAACAGAACTATTCTGCACAGTGAACTGAATTCGGCTTGCGACGGCAGGGTCAAAAGGAATGCTACCCCCAACAATAGTTGCATAAGTAGCATCGGCGCGAGTCTGGGATGCAATTTTAAGGGCACCTGCAACCGCGTCATAATACATATCCAAATGCGCAATGAATCGACGAACTACACCAGATACCGGATGCGCGCTAGTAATTAAGTTAACAGTCCCAGCAACTACAGTTCCAGCTGCGTCAGTTACGCGTACAGACATAGTAATAGTGTTAGTCGAACCGGCGACAGGTGCAGCGCTTACTGCAAACACTCCGGTAAAACGCTCACCGCCTTTAACTTCTTTTGCAGGAATTTGCAGTTCCAAAGGCACAGTAACCGCAGTGGTATCCACGTTAGTTACCGCTAAGCCGCTTTGGTATAATTCCGCACGCTCTAAGTAGCATAATGGAATTTTATGCCCATCAGGAATGGTGTCAAAGCTACCATTAACCCGGACAACAGGTTTTACAAAAAGATGATTAGGCGTGCCATAATGTTTACGGCTGCCGTTTTCCCAAGATTCAATAGTTTCACAAGTCATTTGGATTCTCCAAAAATAAGATTAAAAGTAACAAGAACAGAACCAACAGCAATTTCGTTTTTGGTTTTTACTCACAATGGATTGGTGCCATTGCGCGTAAGCATTGTGGTAGGATTCCCAAAAACATTTGAATCCTGGCCATACACAGTTTGAGTGGGAGCAGGGCCAGAAATTTCCGCAGACGGCTGCGTTTGATTCTGACTGCCATTTTGGAAGAATTTACGTTCAATAGCTGCTATTCCATTAGCGAATTTACCTGCCATTGAACTTGCACAAATACCGCATGCCATTATCGTGTCATCCTTTCTGTCCCAGGTTTCGGTGGGGCGTTTAAACGTAAATAAATAACATTCTCTTTAATTTCCCGCACGTCGCTTTTGAATTCCAGATACGCAAGCTCTAGGGTTTTAATCCTGGAACCTTGGTCTACTAGTTTTTCCTGCACGCTAAGCGCCCAATTAAAACTAGTGGTTATTGCAAATACCGAAATCGAAGCAATCGCTCCTATCCAAGGGACAGGATTAGAAAAAAATCCTTGCGGTTTTTTCTCCCTGCGGGAAATATTCTCTTCTGTCGACATCATCATTCTCCTGTGCAAGCAGCCATTAATTCACCGAGTTCTGCGAAATCAACAGAACAATCTTTTATAAAAATTACGCATTTGGTTTCATTCGGATTATACACCCTGAGTTGTTTTCCAAAATGATCTGGTCTTTCCTGACTTTGCAGGCTTGCATTTGTGATTGATCGGAGGAAAAAACAACAGGTAAAGACAGGGCAGAAGTTTTCTGCCCCAAAGTAATCGCCGTTCCGCCAATTGCAGTGTCTAGGCTAGAAGTCCCATCACCATTATCCACACCTTTAACTGGTAAAAGCTTACCAGTCATTGGGTCTACCACAGCGTACATTGTTCCTTGACATCCCATGATTATTCCTAACGTAAATTAATTAAGCGCCTTCAGACACAACGTAACTAGGCAACTGAATACTTAACTCTGGAAATTGGCAAGCATTAGGGCTAGGGGCAGTTACGTTAACAACTAACTGTCCTGCATTCTGCCAAACACCGTAAGTAAAGTCTACAAAACCATAACCAGTAGCGTCTGTTGTAAATTGTCCTGCATTGGCAATTGCACCAGTTGAAACCCAACTATATTGTGTATTTGCCAATGCGCCAGTAATATAAGCCAGAACGGTGCCATCTAAAGGATTTTCCCAAGACAGTGTTCCTTGGCAATAGCCGTTAGCAATTGTTCCTGCTGCTACAACGATACTGGTTTGAATTGCTGCGCCGATATTAAAATTACCGCCATTGCAAGTGTAAGTAATCGTACCGGCTGGTGCAAAAGCAGTTAGCGTTTGTGGCGTTCCGGCAGTGTGCTCAATAACTCCAGTGGAAGTTAAACTAAGCGTAGCGCCTGGGGCAATTGTAGCGCCAGTTGTCGCCAGCGCAGTTCCAGTAAAAGTAGCTGGGCCAGAAATAGCAGACACCGCTACATTAGTTACCGCAGCAGTTCCATAATTCTTAAGCACTAACTGCAATTGCGTTGTGCCACCGTTAAGAATATTAGCAGGAGTCCAAGCAAAAACTTCCACTCGGAGATCGCAGCCAAATCCACCAGAAGGGGCAACCACGGAAACTAAATCCTGCCCACCAGAAGCCGAATATTGCTGGCCTCCGCAAATATAAGTTCCTACCCCGCTACCAATTGTAACCACCGCGTCTGCATTAACTCCAGAACTAGCAGTTAACGTAAACGTGCGAACCAAAGTGCTTTGACCGTTAACAACCACTTGCGGAATGCTAACAGTCCCAGATAATTCTGGAGGCAGGGTCACATTCCCTAAAGTAAAGGTTACCGGAACATTATTAGTATTCGTTACCCGAACTTCTAACGAAACGTAACCACCGCTATTGACCGTAGGCGTAGCGAATTTTGGCACAACCGTAACTGCACGATCGCAAGCCGTAGAAAAAATCTCCCCACCGGAAAATAAATTCCCAGAAGCAGCAACACAAGCGCTAGCGCTAGTATTTAAACTAACTTCCGCACAAACTGGAGCCGGAGGGCAAACAGTAAATGTCTTGCACGCAGGATTAGACCCACAGCCGCAAGCGCTTGCCGTTACCGTATAAATCCCATTTCCATTTAGCACAACAATTCGTTTTGTGCCCATGCCGTTAGAATCCGCTACGATATTCGTAACGAATTTAACCCCACCAGGCATATCAAAAGTAAAGCTAACACGTAATCCTGGAGGTGCGCCCACTAACGAAATAGTTTGTGCATCTCCATTCTGCATGCTTTGGGCGCCAAGTGACCAGAAGTAAGTGCAAGGACCAGGATTATTTCCACAAGGCCCACAACCAGAATTAGTATTAGCCGCCTGCGCAGCCGCCATTGCTTCCAGAACGGAAGTGTTAACGGTAAAATTCCCGTCTACTTCCGTAATTAATCCGGACTCTGGAGTAACGATTAAATCATTTGGCACAGTCATTTTATTTCGTTCCAGTCTTTTTCTTAGTTTGGCCCAGCATATCTGCTAATACCAAAAAATCTGTGAGAGCAGTAGCATCCATATGCGGAACTCTGCCTGAAGCGCCAACATCCGAAAATAAAGCATTAGTCCCAAAAGCCAATCTCTCCGCTGGGGAGAATCTATATTGCGCAAGGCGCTTCATTTCTGGAGTTTCTTTTGGGTCATTAATCGCGTTCTGGCGATCAGATTCTTTTTTATACGCATCCTGCATTTTTGCATATGCGTCTTTAAATTGTTTCATCGCTGGATCTTTACTTTTCGCAGCCTCGTCGAAAAGCACCGTTTGCACTTTATGAATTCCTTCATGCAAAACAGTTGGCCCAAGCATAGGCTTATCTTTATTTAACACTACCGAACCATCTCGGCTATCAATTCCGCCAAGATAACGGGAATCAGCACCTAAGCCAACTTCTTTCATCAGCGGATTAATTCCATTTAACAATCCAAGCACTTCGCCGGCTACGAAATCATTCGTTAGGCCTGCTTTTTTGAGATCGTACTTTCCGATAGGATCTATAATCCTATTTGCGGCAAGCATATCATCAAGAAGGTTTTGGGCGGTTGGCATTAAGCTGTAGGTGGTGTGTAGATAAAGTGTAAATCACTAGGGGTAATAGCAACCCCAAGTAATTGTAACCTAAAATTAAGATTTGGGGTTGAAGTGATTTGCCCATCACCAAGTTGGAGCCAATAAGTTTTTCCAGGAGTCATAATAATTCCTGGTTTGGCGATTGCACTCCCCATTTTAGCTACGGTTCCACCACTAAATACAGCGTTGTAGCCACGGTTAGTTGTGCCTACGTATTCTTCATTGTCTACGTAAATTAAAGTTCCTGGCTGCAGTGCCGGACTTACGTTTTTGATTGCGGTTAATCTAACCACTGGTTCCGAAGTCCCAGAAAGGTACCCATCAATATCTTCCGTAAGCCGTCTAATCGCTCGGAACAATAATGCAAAAACCCTACCATTTTCCGTAGGGGTTTCTGGTAAGATATGCCTAAAGATATTCATTAGCCACCTCTGGTAACATTAACGTCAACTTCCACTGAAGATAACTTAAAATCCCCAGTGTATTTAAGCACAAAGCTTTTACCAAACGCAGTTAATTGATGCCGTTGGGCTTCTGGGTCACCGTGCGTTAGCATTGGAGTTATTTCTGGTTGCCAGCTATTTCCATTTAAACTTGCCAATACCGATAACTTAGAATCCGTAAGCGACATTCTTGAGCTATCAACCGCTAATAATTCTCCATTCTGGCCACGTTGCGCTTGGATTCTGCCTAGAAATAAAACTGAATCGCTCTTATCAATCACGCCAGGATAACTAACCGGACTAACGATATTAACCCTACCAGAGCGTTCCAGAATCGCAATCCTAGTATTTCCAGGAATCTCCGCCGCTTCAGTGCTATGCTCAAAAACCGCTACATGCTTTTTCCGCAATTTACCCCAACGCCGCAGCGCGGTGTCGTAAACTAACATATGCGTTAATTCTTGAATTCCATGGGAAATTACCAAATATCTACTGGCGACAATGGCGATTTTAACCAGCATCCCATTAGTTCCTGGGGGTAATCGCTGAATCATTAATTGATTCTGGCCAAATTGCGCAGTCGCAAATTCTCCGTAAACACTAGCATTAAGCTCCGGCGCTGCGTTACCAGGTTGTAATCCTAATTCACCAACGTAATCCTCCAGCTCTGCACCCAATAAAAAGTCCGTAACTTCTGGGAAAATAGATTGCGCTTCTTGAATTCCGACTAATTGCATACCTGCCGACGTAAATGCATAATGCCCTGCGAAATTACTTGTATGCGCTACATGCTCATGACTTTTAATCCCACTGCTTCCATCAATCTCTCGGTAAATCCAAGGGAATTTAGAATCTCCGCTAAAGCTTGCGCTGACTGCATTCCTAGTAGTGTAAACGATAAATCCATTTTCAATTGGCAGGCAGCAGATAATCTTACCTTTAGCCTGTAAAATGCTTTCGCTTCCCGCACCGCTAGCCAATGTCGGCTGGAAATCTAATTCATCCGTTGGGTTACTAAAGTAAACCGTATCAGAATCAAATGCCACCAGATAACTATTAGCTGCGGTAATTCCCAGTAAGCTGCTAGAATTCAATCCACCTAGCGTAACCGGAACAATCTGGCCAGTCACCTTATTATAAGTGAAAATCCCATTGCCCTGGTAGCAAATATAAGACTTACCTTTTAAATAGGCAGTCGTAACCATCCCTGCCATTCTCATTGGCGTAGGGGCGCTTTGCCAATTATTATCCGGAGCCTTAACGTAATTAATCCCTTTGGCAGGGACAAAAATAATCGAAGGGTCGGTGCCAAATTGTAACTGGAATGCTGAGTCAAAATCCTTTGCGCCAGGCAAACCAGGAGCAACCTGCGCGAATCCTACACTTTGCATTCCATGAGTAAACGGAAGGCAATTGTGTAAATATAAAAAAGACGGAATGCCAATAAAGGCATCCGCCTGACTTCCAGAATACTGATTCGTTACAACATAATCAGTATCAAAGCGGCCCCTGCCAGCCACACTAGCGCCATAATTACTGGACACCAGTGGAAAACTGCTGGCAGTCATATTTAGTCTAAACGTAGTACGAGACATTATTCCCACCTCGTTCTGAGATTCTACGAATCCTTGCCTGTGGATTTCCCACCATTAAGGCTTCTGTTTTATATTTAACGGTTGCGCCACTTTCACTTCTGACGGTGGTGCTACCAAGTCCTGCGCTAACTCCACTTTTACAAAGGGAGACTTCTCCTTTAACGTAAAGCGCTTCCGCTTGTCCATCAAAGATTTGTGTAGAGGCAGGCGTAGAAAAGTGTTCGACATAAACTGTGTCCCTTGAGAAGGCATTTCTTGTTTTTATGTGGGCTTCCCAGGGTTCTCCTGAGTCCTTCCCTTCTAATTCCACTCCGGTAACTTTAAACTTACAAGTTGCGGAATTCGAACTTACTTCTAAATCCGCTTGGGAATTAAGACTAAAGGTGTCTACGTTTCGTTTAAAATCTACACCTTCTATTCCGACTAGGGTACAAGCCGCCGAGCAAAAGATCTCTACACATTGTAACCAATCCTTTGGGCAAGGCATTCGGATTCGAGCAGGAATCACACTTGGAATTACCTGAGTCCTGACACAGAAATTATCGTTTTCAAAATCCCGAACCGTTACGGTCACTTTCTGCACACAAGTCGAGCTTAATACAAAATCCAATTGCAGAAAATTCCGTAATTGCGAAATCTTCTGGAAACTGTTCCAGCCTGGCCGCAAATTAAAAATAACTCCGGCGGTGGTCTCTTCTTTTTCCACGCTTGCCGAATCAAAAAACTCCATACATGGCATCGTAAATATCAGAGGCTCTGGTGGTTTAGTCTCCATGGATAGCCCCTGAGTTTAAAATGCTTGAATCCGCGGATAATAATTCTTCCCGCATGATCTCAGGATTATGTAGCTGCGTTACGCGGTCTGCGTAAAGCCGCTGCTTATCAGTTTGTCCGCATTCGCCAAAGATAATACTTGCCACTTCCTCTACGATTCCGTTCCCGTAAGTCTCTGCAATCCAGGAATAAAATTTAGTATCCGTAACATCTGGTTTCCCAAGCATCGCAATCAGCAATTCATTATGCGGAGCCGCGGTTTTAACATGTAACGCATGCCCTAATACATACCAGCAATTAGTTTTCCCTCTGGAGACCCCAGGAAGAATCGCATCAATTCCTAATTTCTCCAGTGGCTTAATTATTCCTGGAACTCCGATTTGCAAGATATCCCGATGCTTCGGAATTGTAGTCAAATCTACCGTGCGCGAAGTAACCGAAGAAGTGGCTTCCCACTGAATAACCTCCACATCGCGCCAAAATCTTTCCATTCGATGCTTACCTAAAACGACAGTCTTAGTGTGCCGAATAATATCATCTCTACGTTCCGGATGTTTCGATAGCTCAACACAGCCTTGAACTAATTCTTCAAGCTGCGGAGATAATTCTCTGAAAGCCATTAGATAACTCCCATTGCTAATTCTGGGGATAATTCCGTAACGCCTGACATTGTGCGTAATTGCGCAGCTTCGTTAACCGAATCCGTCAGGTAAACACCATTTTTAGAAAATCGCTTTTTGCTTTTCTCCCCGTTAAGCCAAATACAAGCACCGCTTGGGCCCAAGAAAGTAATCACATTTGGCATATCAGGCTTTAATCCTGCAGGCTCTACTAAAGTCTTAGGAGTCGGAGGAGTAGCTAAATTAACGCCTTGTTTTGACAATCGACTAGCAATTAACGCAGCCATGGAACCCATACCTGGGCCAGTAGTTTCTAATGCCATAATAATTCACCTGTAATATTTAAGTTGTTTTGTCCAGATAGCAAAAAGGGAGGAGAATTACCTCCTCCCTTTTCCTTAGAACGCCTAGAATTAAGCGTTAATCGTCACGCATTCAGCGTCAGATACCAGCACATTAGGGTCATCGCAAGGATCTTTAACGCAAGCGCTAACAGAAATCTGCGAGAGTGCAACGTTATTTAACGTGGCGCTATTTGCAATGTAGAAACTAACTACATTAACTTTACCCCAAGGCTCAGCACCTTGAATCATGTTTTCCACGTAAGCTGGAAGCGTAAACGTCACGCTGCCGTTACCAGAACCATCCGCAGTAATCGTTTGGATTCCGTTAGGCGTCACAACATTATAAGCCTGTGCAGCTTTGTTACCGGTAATCGTAAGTGTAACTTGCGTTCCACCAGCGACAGCGCCAGATTCACAAGGATGCGAGATACTAAATTGCGCGTAATAAGTAGTCGGTAACGTTGGGCAAGGTTCGCACGCAACATCACAAATACCAGTAATCACAGCATTAGCACTTGGCAGCGATAATTCCAGCGTGAGTTCCGTTAAGAAACTACCGCCTTCAGCATCAATACCAGCATCAACCGCAGCGCTTGCATCTTCCGAATTTACACGGGAGTTAAACGCACGGTGCGTAGTCTTACGTCCTTCCAGATTAAGCAATTTAAGCGTGCTCAAATCCAGAACTAACATCATCCGTGACCAATCAGGATTGATATTAAACAGCGGATGCTCCATTACCTTATAGTTACCACGAGTGGTAATAAACTCAGAGAAGCGATGGCCGAATTTAGTCTGGCCATTAACCAGATTCTTTTGGCCGCTGTAATTACCAAGCTGATTAATTGCCTTAACAGCAATCTTGCCGCCGAACAGAATACGATCATTCATGTTCGTGCTGTCAGTGTTATAATCAAACACTGGGTCAAGCATATCTTCCAACATGCCCATTGTGATTACGCTTGGCGACAGATGATAATTCTCAGGTGCGTATTGGCGCATTAAACTAAGAATACCGTCCATTTTGCGTAATGGTTGGCCGTTCATAACAGTCTCAACACGCTGGCCGAACAGGAGATTCATTTCCATATCCGTAGCATGCTGCACCATTGCTTCGCGACGATTCTTAGTCAGTGGGTTTTCACCAAACTTACTAAGCTTCATTGCAGCAGTAGTGCCAGAAACCGCCCAAGAATCACGGAAAATCTGCGTTACGTTAGAAAGATCTTGCCCATTGCCGCCAACACGAGCTTGTGGACGTAAAGAACTTTCTTCAAACGCAGTAGAAATACGCCAGAGTTCTGTGCCAGATGGAATTACTTGTGGCGGAACGGTACCAAAACCGCGTAAGCCCAAAATCGTAAATTCATCAATCACACTTTGCACACGAATGTGCTCATGCGTTCCGTTAACTTGAATAACCACGCCATTTGTGAATTGCGTAGCATCAGCAACAGGAATTCGGGAAGCCGTGCCTTTGGCAGCAGCCGCCACAGACGCAGTAGTTGCGGTATGTGGGAATTCTTGTTGTTCAATTTTCCAACTGTGCGTTGGAACATTTAACGTGCCAGTTTTAGTCAGGGCAGTAAAGCCCAAAAGTGGCATCGAACCACCAGGAAAGCGTTTAAAAACCGCTCCCTGGAAACTTTGCAGCATCACATCTTCAGGATTGAAGTTTGTGCTATTAAAAATACCTAAGGTACTCATTCTATCATCTCACTTTGCTAATTAATTAAAGAAGTCGTCGCCAAAACTATCTGTGGTTCCGGCAGGTTTCAGGTTTCCTGTATTTGTATTTGTTTTATTCTGTGGGGCCAAACCATTTACAAGGTTCGTAATGTGTTTGGTTGCATGCTGGGTAATTTCTTGCTGGGTGGCCTGTGGATATTGGGCTGTTAAGCTAGAAACTAACGCGTCATAAACTGGTTTGTAAGCTGGATTAGCTAACATTGGGTTAGCTTCAAGGACTCCAGATTGCACGGAGCGTTGGGCTAAAAGTTGTGAAAGCTCACCGGTTTTAAATTTCTCAAATCCGTGATTAAGCCCATGTTCCGCCAATTTCATTGCATTCTTAGCAGACATGCTAAGGCCGATTTGGAAAGCTTGGTCAAGGATTCCGGAAAGAGCAGCCGCTTTTTCCTGATTCCCGTCGAAAAGCGAGCTTAGAATCTCTGGCTTGATCGTGGTAGAAATGCGGGCAGCTCCGAATGCTTTTGACAGTGCGTCATCTGTGAAATCTGCGTAAGCGCCTTTAGGTGCATTATCTCCAGTGGTTGCAGCTGCGGCAGCGGCTGGGGCTTTCCAAAGGTCAGCAAGGTTATTAAGTCCTGCGTCCAGTTCAGAAATTGCCGGAGTCGTTGTGCCATTAGCAGCTGCGCCAGAATTTCCAGCTGCGCCTTGGCTAGTTCCTTGGCCAGCGGCGGCTCCATTATTTGCTGCGCCTGCACCATTATTTTGCGTGGTGCCTCCGCCTGAACTTTTACTCCCACCAAAATTAAAGAAATTCTGCGCTGGGTAACGATTAAGCCACATGTTTATTCACCTATAAGAGTTGTTAGAATTGCTATTTGGCCAGTAAAAATATGCCAGTTAGCTTTAAAATCACTGGCTTCGGGGTTAAGCGACAGCTTACCGACCACCGCCATAGTTCGCATATTATGCAACAAATGCCGTTGCTCAGGTGTGAGGGATTCTAAGACTTTGTCTTTTGGCGAAACCCCTTCCGTATCTTGTTTCTCTAGGTAACCGTAATATTCAAATTGCCTTACGGCGTTAGCCATAATATCAGCTTGTTGGGTTTCCATAATTTTTACCTTCGCTTATTGTGTTGGAGTTTGATTAGCGCTGGTGACCTCTGGAACCTGCCCACCTGCGGCAGCTTGGGCCGCCAATTGCAATTGCTGTTGGTTCATAGCTTTTTGTTCTTGGGTAAATCGGAAAGATTCTATCCTGCGGAACCCACTTAACTTTGCGTAATAAGCGAACATAGAAACTACATCATATTCCTGAGCGAGCGCCGGATTCGCTTGAGTTGCTTGCAGAACGTTACCTAAAACTGGGAGCATTGCTTTAGCTGCGCTGGCTGCCAATCCGTCACCGAGTTCGAATTCAATTAATCCTTTACGTAACGTGGCAATATCTATTTTTAACGGCTGTCCTGTGGATGAATCCGTAATCACTTCATTCGCTTTATATTGCAGAATGTTAGCTTTAATCATTTCTTTAATTGGTGTAAAGAATCCAGTCTCCAACATAATTGCCATAAGCAGCATCCGCGATTCCGTTCCCTGCACAGTCTCTTGGAATTGGTTATCAGTCTTATTTCCTTTTACGAAATTCCCTTGGAATGCTGGATTTTGCCCACCTACTTTATCTCCAAAAGTGGAAATCTGAGCGGCTTGATTCATCCGTAACCCAAGTGCTGGGTCATTATAAGGGATTTGATAATAAGCCAATGCTGGGTTAAAATTCATACTTGCAGCACCGCCGCGAAGTGGAATCTTACTGCTGCCGGATTTACTGCGTAAATTCTGTGGGTCAATATAAAGCGGATTATAAATCGCGCGGTCACCGATAACCCTATTTGTGCTTTTTAATTCCGCAGTCCAAAGCTTACTGGCCATCCGCTGAATATCTTTTAGATTCTCCGCGTAACTTACCGTTTGGTAATCTAATCCGTCACCTAATGGCTGACCAAAAACCATCGGTAAATATTGATGCATATTAGTTTGCTGCTGGGCGAAAGCCAAAACGTTATTAACGTAAATTAACTTCCAAATTTGCGGCATTGCTGAGCCCGGAAAATTCATCCCGAATTCATCTGGGACAATCCGTACATATAATTTAAAGACATGATAGCCTTTAAATTGTTGTTCGCCTGCTGGGTCATTAACGTAACGGCCGTTTTTAACTTCTTTCTTTGCGGCCTCTTCGTCAAAGAATCCATCGCTGAAAATCTGAGTCACACCGGAACCAGCCCCGCTTCCTAAGTCTTTAACGTAATTAGTATTATAAGCCGATGGCTTAATCATTGGGTCAGTGGCGACAAATAAGAATTTATTGCTGTCCAAAATTTCTTTTGCAGTGGACTGTAATCCAGCCGCCGGTAAATCCTGAAGCATTTGGTGCAATGCAATTCGGCTATAATATTCCACATACCCAGCATACGCGCCTTCTGTGTGAATCTTACTTGGCGAAACAGTTCTATCCCAAACCGCATTATGAAGTGGGATTCGACGTAAACTATTTGCCTGCCGTTGCACTTCTTTTGCTGCCGAGCCGCCATCTGGGTCAGAAGTCCTGACCGTTCGCGTAACAAAATCAACTTCCGTGCAGCAAAGATTATATTTTAATCCATCTACCAGCGCAATACTTAATTCCGATCTCCAGCCCTCCACATCTGCGTCTCGTTTCATGACCAAATTAAATTGCGTTGCCGCATCCATTTGATCTTTATTACCTGCCGCCTGAAATATTGGGTCTTGCGCCAAAAAGATATTAACCAGATAAGCCCTTGCGGATTCTACCTGCGGCAACACAATAGGAACTACAAATTCCTCAGGGTCTACTCTCTCTGTGGACTCTATCCCAGCTTCTCGAGCGTAAAGCAAGTCCATTTTGTACATGTAACTTGCGAAATCTAACGCCGTAGTCTGGTAACGCTTAATCGCGCTAACATAACTAAGCAAAGATTTCTTAACTTCCGGAGATAATTTATCTTCTGCCTTTTTCATACCACATCACTTTCAATTAATTCGCCAACTCTGTCATCTTCAGGCACAGTATCTGAATAATAATATTGTGCCGCTACTATTTCTGAGGGGTATAAAATCAAACTCTCAGATGCGCGGGCCACAATATCTAGCCGGTCATCTACGTTATGTTTAATTAATGGGTTAAAAGCTCTGATTTCCGCAAAAATCGCACTTCTAACTCCTTCAGATATGGTTAATTCTTTCTTAGCTAGGCTTTTTAATCCAGCTAAAATCCGAGTATTTTTATGTCTACCTTGTGTTGGAATCTCTAGGACTTGTAATCCAAGAATCCCTTTTTCAGCCAAAATATGATTAAACCATTGAATCAGCGTCACCTGATACCCGCCGCCTTCGACAAAAACTAATGGGACTTTGTTTTCAAGACAATATTTAATCGTATGGTAAACTAATCCCGGCGCACTCCCCTCAAAGACTTCTGCGTGTTTTAAATGTGGCTTGGCATTCCAAGATTGGCAATGTCCGATAACTTGCGAATCTCCGCCTTCTTTACCGCCTGCTGGGTCGATAATAAGCCAATCGGCATCCGCTTTCCAGCTGGCGTCAGGAGTAAATATCTCCACATTGCCAAAATCAAATTGTGTTTTATTATCATCACCGACATAATTCATTAACTCCGCAAAGAATATTTCTGGTTTTAGTGCGTCAATGTAGCTTTTAAGCCTAGCTTGTAGGCTTTCTAGCGAATGCAATTCCGGCCAAAGTGGCTGTCCATCCGCCAAAATTGCACCTACCACCAGCGAAGTCCAGTCTTTTGACTTCTCTAGTTTACTTAGAATACATCCGTCACCTGCGTATTTATTTCCTAGGTAAACGTATTGGCAATTCTTTGGGTCACCTGCTAAAAGCAAAGTGCCTAGCAACCATAAATATCTTTCTTCAGAGACCGCTGGGCTTTTCGCGTCTGCTTCCGTAATCATATCGTCCATTAGAATAAAATCTGGACGAGAGAATCCTTTGCTGGTGCCACGAACTACCGATCCGCCTGGGGCAGCGGCCATTAATGTGATTTTGCGGCCCCTGAAAGTAAAAGTCTTTTCTTCAATACTATCTTTAGACGTATCCGCATCCCAACGGCCAAACAACGCACGCATGTTATCTGTTTCCAGAATAGACATAACGTCTGCGATAATATCAGCCGCTTTTTTCGTAATACTACCGATCAGCAGAAAGTATTTTTTCTTGCTAAATATTAGCAGCCAAGCGATAACCAATTTAACCCAAGTGGTTTTCGCATGCGCACGTGGGATTCCGATTGCGAATTTACTTAAATCCCTAGTCTTTACCGTACCGTCTACTATCTTCCAGAATACCCCAATATAAAAATCAGGAAAGCTAGTTGTGTAAACATCAGGTAAAGCAACCCTACAGAAGAAATCAAAGTCAACCTCACACCGCGCGATTATATCGGCTGCGGAGTAATATTCTGTAGTGGCTGCTGGCTCGTTAACAAGCATTCAAGGTTCCTAATTGGAATTAATCCGACGGCGGCATCAGCTATCTTAAGCTGGCATGAGGCTATATTTTGCGCTAGCTGCGTTAATTCTTTCGGTTTCAAGCAATCCATTTACTTTCTCCTGGATTTCTGGGGCTTCTAGCCGTGTTAAAATTTGCTCTTTACTGGCAGTTACCAGTGTCCGGCCACCGGATTCAATAATTTGTCCGGTACGGGAATCAGTAATTATTTCTGGTCGATTTTGCGGCATGGTAAAAGCCAATTGCACCACACGATTATCATTGACTGTAATCCCCGGAACATTATCCCCTGCTCCAGCAACTCCACCAGCCCGCCGCTTTAGCCCATTTAACAATGCCACGCATTTAATTAATTCCAATGGCTTTGCGCCAATCATAAACAATGGAAGCTTCTGTTCAAAGGCCTCCATTACTTTTAATTCTAATCCATCAGCCTTATCCGCTAATTGCACAGACATTAACGAGCCTTTAGCCGGAATGCCTACTTCATCTTTAATCTCATTTACGATTTGCGAAATTCTACCTGGGGTTACCCCAAGTTGCTTTGCCAAATCTGCCTGCGAAAGCATTCCGCTTGCGTCTATTACTTCCTGTTTAGCGCCCATATCACTACTCCAAAACCAGCTCTTTCGTGATTATAGCGAAAAAGCGGCCCCTATAGTCACTTTCTCCCACTAATTCTAATCCCTCCCTTAGCCGAATTAATCCTGCTGCGCCCCATTTCCGAAAAAGTTTAGGAAAATTTGTGAGGTGCCATAGAAATACTAGAGATTCTCAAACTAAAAAGGCCCGCACCCCCCGGTTGTTGGTAAGTGGTCACTAACAACCGCAAAATAGTGAGTGCTTACTAACATTTCTATTTAGCCATTTAGCTAATTAGCCATGTAACTAAGTAACTAAGTAACTAATTGCCTAATTAGCTAAGGATTTAAGCTCCCATGGCAAGCAAGATTCGTGCTAGGATGCTAGGCAAAGTGATAAGTAGGGGTTATGCTCTAATAAGCGAAAATGATGCACGGGGAGGGAACTCTCGGCGGGGACGGGAGTCATATAGGTGTAACGAAAGAAAACCGAAATCGGTTTGTAACTTAACCATGGAAAAGACAATCATGCAGCGAATCAAAACAATCCTTGAATATACCGAGGCCGTCGCCTTTGCCGCTTTCGTCATCGGGACAATGGTTGGGTTTAGCGCCTTGATGTGGGCTATCCTCAACCTGTCGTGTCAGCAGTAAAACCAAACAAAGCACTCAACAGACAACCAAACGAAAGGCAACATGCGCAACGCTAAAATGCACATACACGCAATCAAGCAAGCATCAACGGGCGACACGCTCCCAGCGACCATAATGTAACTTAACTAAATGAAAAGGAAATAGACCAAAATGTTTACAATGAATTTCAAGAAAACCGCAGGCGCGCCGGCGTTTCAATTGTCAATGCCTAGCGCGAGTCTCGTGCTTACGGAAGTAGCGAAAGACGAAGAGAAAGCTAGTGCGATTCTCGGTGGCTTTCTGCGGAAGATAAATGACGGAAACGGTAAAGGCGGAATCAAGCTCTATGATGAAAGCGGGAGTATCTGGAATGTTGAGAAAACGCTTTCGATTATCGCGCAAGGGATGGCAGTTAGTAACTCGTCGACCTGGACTGCAGAGGATTTTGCTAATGAGTGGGCAGGCGGGCTTAGTGAGCTTACTGCAGCGTTAGTGCCGACAGAAAAGATTGAGGCAGCTAAAGCAATTTTGGCTCAAGCCGTGCGACATGGTGGAAAAGGTCAGCTGACTGAGAAACAATGTCAGGCGATCATTAAAGTGTATGGCGGTGCAACCAATGACTCCGATGTTATCGCGGTCGGTGTGACTAATGCGAAAGCTCGCGCGGCTGAGATTGCGGCGCAGAACAGTCTGATTGATAGTCTTGATTTCTAAGGCCAGATAGTGACGCATTGTAACCCCTAGTTGAAAACTGGGGTTTACAGTTTTTTTACTTTCGGCAGATAAGGATAGATTATGCAAGTAGATTCTCCAATAACCAGCGACGTCAGATTTTTTGCTTTCCTTCTTACTTATGGCGATCCTCCATCGGGCGCGTTATCAGACAAATTCGCGCTATTCCTATCTAACGGGATGCACAATAAGCTCCTAGTGGGCGCGATCAACAGCGCAACGTTGAGCCGAATTATGCGGCTAGCCGTCCAAGATTTAGGAGCTTTGGAGCTTTTAGAAAACTACGCAGAAAAAGCCCGTAGGATTCGCGACGAGATGCTAATTGAACTGTAATGTAGATAAGGATAGATTATGCAAGTAGACATTGATATGAACAGACTGGCTGAGCTTGAGAAAACCGCGAGCAAAGCGAGCATTGAGTTTTCTTTGGCCCTGACGGCCTTAAAAGATTATGTAGAGCTGGCATTGCATAAAAGCGGTTGGGATTTTCACTCACCGTTGCCGCCTGAAATTGAGCAAATACGCAAACGTGGAAACCCGTTAGAACGCTAGCCAGTGACGCACTTAAGCTCGCTAGGAGAAATTATCTTTTAGCGGGCTTTGTTGTTTTTACTGTTTACTGTTTACTGTTTACGCTTTGTTACTGTTAACTAATGGAGAATCTGGAAATGTCTAAAAAGACCAAAGCAATGTCTGAAGCTGATTGGTTGCGAATGGATGAGCTTTTAGAATTAACTCGGAAGCTAACTGATGCAGAGGAAACTGAATTAGAACGGCTTACGGAAAGGGCTGAGAATGAATAACGCGACCAACGTTTTGCGGCCGCTTCCGGTCGTTCCGGTCTCATCTCGTTTCGCAATTTTCCCCGGAATCCCCAAGACTAAAGCGGAAACTGAAAACCGTTTTTATCTTCGGACGAAACTTGGGAAAGAGGATAAAGCTAGATTAGAGGCTATTTTAGCGGCTAATCCTGAAATTGATTGTCGGGTTATCGTGGGTAGAGTTACGTTGGCGGAAACTGAAATCTTTCTGTCTTTTAATTATTAAATTTTGTGATTGGAGTAAATGAGAAATGAAAACTATTGTTAATACTGTCCCCGAAGCTGAGATTGCCCAGACTTTCCCTAGATTATTTTCTAGGAATGGCAATGGGAAAATTGCTGTTTTCAGGGCTGAAACGGCAGGAACTTGGCTGACTGGGATCTTCGCGGGTTTGCCAGTTAGTATTGAATTTAATGTGTATGACAATCCTGAGTGGAATCTGCTTCCGATTGGTCAGAGTGTAACTTTCGTTCAGGAGTAAACGAAAAATGAAAACACAAAAAGACCCACCTAAACTGGAAGTAATTGATAACGAAATAGAGTTTAAGTTTCGTTTGGTTTCCGCAGACGGTAAACGTAAGACATTTTGGGCGGCTTATTCAGATGCTGTCTACCTAGATGGCTATTGTGGAGTAACTGCTTATTATGGTTCTGCAGATAGCGCTGGAAGCCCTAGAGTTATCACAGCAGAAGAATTTTTAACCTTAGCCTGTATCGGAGTAAACCCAAATGCAAATTAAAACTTTCCCTAATCCTTTTCCAGACGCTGCAATAGCCGCTAAGGAAATTAACGCTTTCCGGCGTGCTAATCGTAACCTTTGGTGCGTAGCGACAATGGATGTAGGTAAGGATAATCAAGTCTTTACAGTTAAGATTAAATTCTTTAATCTGTGGATTCAACGATTGATTATTGTTACCCCAAATGGGAAGGAAACTAATCACGGGGTATCCGCGGATTTAGCAACGGAGCGTGCTTTTTTGGCGCATGTGGCGACTGCGATTACAACGGAGGAATTAGATTGGAAGGAAATGGAAACGAAAACGAAAATGGAAACGAAAATGGAAATGGAAATGGAAATGGAAGCTAAGGCTAAAGGAGAAATTGTAAATGTCTAAAGTGTTAACTGCAATTGCAGGAATTGAAACTAAACCAGTGGTGGCAGCTAAGGAAGTTAATTTTCCAGTGCTGGCTAAGCATGCCGAATCAGGCTTAATTGTGCTTTTTACTTCGGCAACAGAAGGAACTATGCTTATTGAGCGAGGAATTGTTTGCGGAAAGCATGTGAAAAACTGGGGGTTGTTTTACGACCGGAAAGAGTGGATTTTGCTCAAACCGGAAACAAGGGTTATTTTGCGCAATTCCGAGGAGTAAGGGAAAATGGAAACTGAGAACAACCAAATCCCAACCCCGGAATCTCCGAAATCCCAAGAGCCTAAATCCTATGCGGAATGGTTAGCGAAATTTTATCCGACAGACGCTAAGGAATTTATTCCAACAAAAAATAATAAAAATAATCTTTATTTCTTCTCCAAAACAAATGAATTAAAACCGATGTCGAAAGAGCAAAAAGCACAAGAGATTTCCGCGCTAAAGCATTCGATTCGGAAATGGGAAGGATTACGGCCTGAAACGTTGCGGGAATATGAGGTTTATTATTGCGGTGTACTTACCTATGTGCGTCCGAAGGATATTAACCCTGAAGAGTTTGTTCTTGGCATTGCCCCACATTTATATATTGATTCCACTAGCTGCGCTTTATGCGCGTTGAAGGCAGTAAGCTGTGAGGATTGCAGTATTGTTGGGTACTTAGCAAGTACTGAGGAAATGCTGGCTCCATTTGGTGGATTTAACTGTTTGAAGCAGTTTGGAAAAATGGTTAAGGATAAAGACCCTGAACCAATGATTAGTTTACTTAACGAGACCCTTAAATGGGTGGAAGGATTGGAGACTGGAAATGAATAAAGAGATTAAACCCCTTAACCAGATTAAAGCCCCTAGTGAGGTTATTAATATCGCGTTAGCGGAAACTCTACAAGGTGGGGTAATTGAGGAGGATTCAAGTAAATATTGTGTATTGATTTATGCGCTTTATTATGCTGCGTTACCAGATGCTACTTTATGCCAAATGGAAGAATTGGTTAAAGGATTTGGCGCAATGGGGAGGGAATTCCCAAGTGGGGTAAATTATGGGATTTATGAACCTAAGCATTGGAGCCCAGAGATTGATTATTACCTTGACGGTGGGACTTATCACCGTCATCAGGTAAATAAAGCTTTCTTTTTGATGATGATGGAAGAATGGTTTCTGGCTAATCCGGAGGAAGACAGCTGGGGATCGGTCGCGAAATGGAAAATGGAAAATGGAAACGGAAATGATTAAGGAGAATGGAAAATGATTAGAATAATTGCGGATAAAGAAATAGACATTCCGAAAGACTCTTATCCTTGTTTACAAAAATTTAACCCAACAAACAACCCAAAATCACAAATTTGGATTTGGGCTATGTTCTCTACCCCTAATCAAGGAGTTTGGATAACTGGTAACGGAGCTGGAATGCCGGTAGTTCAGGATTATTTGGATGAAAAGGACAAATGGATTCGGGCTCCGAAAGGATTTAAGATTACGCTTATGCAAGAAGATTAGGCGGGGAAAAATAAAAAGTGGAGAATCACTGGGGGTAGGAGTTCCGTAAGGTCTGTAAGATCTGTAAGATCTGGGAGTTCGGTAAGATAACCAAGATACCCGAGGTTTAAAACCGACCCCTCCCCCTACCCCTTCCCTGATTCTAGATTCCATAATCACAATCTAGAATCTTACCCTTTACCGAATCTGATTATAACCATATATACTAGATTATACTATAAAATTTTAAACGGGGACTATAATAAGACGTAAGGAAATATATAGAGAGAATTAATTAAGGCTATAAGGATTTATGGTTTATGGCTTAGGCTATTAAGATAATTGTCTTTTGGTAGGATAATTAATCTTTTAGGCTTAGTGAGAATTAATCGATGGTGGAGGGGTGGAGGTGGGTGTTTTTAACCTTACCGATCTTGGTTATCTTGGTGAGCTTAATGAGCTTGCAGACCTTACATACCTTAGCACCCCGGTGATAAGCAGAATCTTAAAATTTTCTTACCCTTCCCATCTGTCTTATGGGATAATTCGCGTTTACTAAAGCGACTGCTCCGCCGAAGGCGCAGGTCGAGCCCGAGCCCAGAAACGAAAAATAAAAATCCCGTTAATCCCGTTAATTTCTTTTTATAGGAAACTATTTCTTATGGCAGCTACTTACCCAACTATATCTCCAGGTTTATTCCGAGCTATTATTATTTCCGGAATCGAAACCTTACGGGCTAATCCACTTCCACCTGACCCACCTTATGAATCTAGATTCGCTAAGGAAGAATTATCTTTTCAATTAGCCTTACGAGAAGGAACCGGGGATTCGATTAAATCTCTTTCCGCGTCTATCTCTCAGCAATTCCGGACTCGAAATGGAATTTCCGCTGTCCCTGCCACTTCTCGAGAAGAAATTAAAGCAGCAGCGACTCAAGCGTTAGCTCCGGCCGCTTTTATTGAAGCGAAACCAGAATCTGCGCCAACTGATAGGCTTTTAACCTTAGACGAAATGCTAACCGCAGCGCTTACGCCTAATCCTGATTCAGATTCAGCGGCTTAATAAAGAGGAATTTAATCATGCTAACACAAGATGAAATAGACAGACTAGTCGCAAGCCGTGATAAATTAGCAGAACATTTGCGTCGTGAAATAGAAGCTAATAATAAATATGCAGAAAAGGTAACACCCCGCTGCCCAGAATTAGTAGCTTATTTCAAAGCCACAGCTACCCAGCATAAATTAGCTTTACTCCGCGCTGGAATCTCTGAGGAAAGCTAATCAAATGAATTCCAATTCCACACGTAAAACCCAAATAATTACTGAATGCGCGATAACAGGAATATCTTTTGCTATTCCTTTTGCTCCGTTACCGGAACGCCCACAATCCTTTCGGATTAAAGCCAGCCTGGGATTACGACATCCGATATTTTCGCTTCCGCAAGATACCCTTTTAGGTCTAGCCACTGAGATTTTGGCGGAAGAATTATCCGCTAACACCTCAGAAGCGTATTCCCCTGACAGACTTTTAATCCTTCCAGCTTTATGGAATTCCACTGGATTAATTTCTTATATCGCTAAGCTTCCGCTACCTCAGCCTGCGCTTTTTTGCCCGGCTTTAAGCCGAACTATAATAATTACTAAATGGCTACAAGGCCGAAGCATTTCCACCGATGTCCCTAGATTCTTAGTCGAGCATTCCACAAAGGATAATCTTTATTTCGGATTCCTTAAAGAGCTTGAAGATTTCCGGGAATCCTTAGCGGAAAAACGCAAACGAACAGATTTAAATGCGCAAATGCGGGAGTTAACGCTTCGCACCGAACGCAGAGAAATGTTCGGGAAGACAGCATTAACCCCAGGAATTATCGCTAGAGTCTGTCAGTTAATTAACTGGAATCTACCAGAAATGACAGCAATCGCTGAACGCTTTCTGCTAAAAGATTCCATAGATGTTATTAATGACCTTCATAGCGGGGTTAGTAATCTAAAAGATCTTTCTGATCTCCTAATTGATATTGAGCTTCTCGATTGGCAAAGCACTTTACGAGATCGCGTTTTAGAGCAATTACGCACTCTGGTTAATGTAATCCATACTTTCCGGCCGCTTTCTAATGCCGAGAAAGAACTGTTTACAGAAACTATTACCGCTAAGGCGGATTTAATTTCCGGGGGTAGCTCTAGAGATCTTATTCCAATGACTGGAGAGAAAGTTTCTTTCGGGCGCGCTACGGTTTTAGTAGAATCCGGCCCTCCAAAA
>Ga0209097_10001194_pt1 | contig 22848 bp, 45 predicted proteins | sample AD_UKC052_MetaG_FD_184419 | JGI IMG/M metagenome (GOLD analysis project Ga0209097, IMG submission 184419) | Active sludge microbial communities of municipal wastewater-treating anaerobic digesters from USA - AD_UKC052_MetaG (SPAdes) (version 2) | ecosystem: Engineered > Bioreactor > Anaerobic >... | reverse complement strand
TCGCAAAATATTTTGTAGATAAAAGAAAGCTGAGTTGGAGACATTCGAATCTTACCAAATGTTTCTCCAAACCATTTAGAAAATGATCGGTTAGTATTCTCCGTATCCTGTGTAGTCATCGAAGAATAGGTCTCCTTGTTCAAGTACTCTTTTGTTACTTTGTCGGAGAAATTCATCTCTAATGTCTTCAAATGATGCTTCATTGAGTGGTGTGTTTTGACGTGCTATTTCACTAAAGAACTCAATTTGTTCTTCAGTAAATTCGACAGGTTCGTTCATTGCAGAAGTTTTAAAAGGTGTTCCTTGTGATGATTAAAAGCCGCTTGTTTTGCTTCTTCAACTGTAGGATATTTTGCAGGTGGTTCGACACCATGTAAGATAAACCCATTACGTCCCGGTAAAATAGAATAAGGCCCTCCAATTGTAGGAGATAAACATGCTTCTGCCGCATAATCAGGTTTCGTCAAGAAATGTTCTCCCCATTCAAGAGGTTTGATTTCATACCGATCAAGTGCGTATAAAGCCAGCTTGGTTCTACCATAGAAACAATTGTCACAAGCACAATCTTTATTCAAAGACTTACTGTCAGGATAATCTTCCAACTCATCTGCAGCTATGTAATCAACCACTCCAATGGGATTGCGACGATCATAGTGACATAAACTTTCAAGAATGTTCATTCGAAATGCTGTTTTAAGGTTTCGTATTCACGAAGGAACCTGTTACAATGACGAAGGATGAGCTTTTTGCCAATTTTGGTAAGAGTGTCTTTATCATGATACTCCGAGGAGAAACGTATCGCATAGTTGTTAGATATACACGATGTAATCAAGTGGGAACCGTTCAACCAAATGTAGTTCTTCCATGTTTTATGGTACTTCCCTTCTCCATGATTATCACACCATGTATTGACACGTACAGTGATCATGCCGTAGTACTTCTCAAGGTGATACTCTTTGTCAGCTAATACTTTCTCACAAACTTTTTTCATCTCTTTCAAAAGAAACAACCATGCTTCTTTTTCAGTAGGAAATGATTTGTAAAAAGGATATGACAATCGGAATGATCCATTGACATCTTCAACAACTAAGTCAAAGAATGGATAGTTTTCAAGCTTTGTCTTGTAACTGGTTCTTGTGAATTTCATTTCTCTTTGAGTTTTTGAATGAGTTCTTCTTTAGTGAAGTCCTCAAGTTTCTTTTCAGTAAGTCCTGTCATTTCGACTTTAGCTTCAGCTGCAGCTTTTTTCAATAGGTCTCCAGTAATCCCTCTATGAACAACTTCATCAATCAATGCACTGTCGCTTATTTCTTCTATAATCTCTTCAAGATCAGGGCCGAGGTATTCCTCGTAGTCACTTGTATCGATTAAGATTTTCAAAATGGACGTTGTTCAAAAGGTAAACAGATGTCCCAAGTAAGTTGATCTTTTGGGTCTCCAAAACGACAAGTACGGTGTCTGTTTCCAACAGGTTCTAGATACTCAGCACATATCCAACCTTTTTCATGGTTGTCCTTAACCCAAACCATCTGCCCTTTTTCAAGGAGCGGTTTGTTTTCAATGTACACAATTGGTTTTTGTGAAAGAGCTGGATAAGGATCAGTGTCATTTTCTTTACCGTCTATTGTGTAGGCATTCTCATCACCGTTTTCTGGGCCAATTCCATGAAATTTGACTTTAATAGGCCAATCTCCGGGATAATCAATTGCTATTACAATACCTTCTCCGTAAAGCGGAGAATAAACAGTTTGATCTACTTTAAAATACATATTAATGGTTGTTTAAACAGTTTTCCAAAATATCATCAAGTTCACACCAGTAAGCATCTTGAATGTCTTCTCGTTCTTCATCATCTGAACCTAATGATTTTAATTCAAGGTACATTTCTTCATAAAGCCTGTCATACTTTCCTTGACAAGGATCACAAAGTTCAAAATCATCATCAATCATTTCTTCCAAAATGTATTTATTTCTGGATCTGCGCTGCATACCAGATGGTTGAGAAAATAGGTACTAGCCTTTTCCATGTTTTTACTTACTACAATTGCGAATTCATCTTTCATATCTTCTGTGCACCAACCAAGTATTTGATCATGTACAAGAGTTATGATTTTACATTTATCCCAATTGTTAGTTTCTTTAATCCAATTACGAACTAAGATACCAGCAAGTTTAGTCATAGACGCAGCAAGGCCTTGAATAGAATAGTTTAACGCGTTGCGTTCTAGTTTACCAATGGTGGTATAGTACTCTGAACCAATCTCCTTTATTCGTGGCTCTTTTTCACGCGCTTCCCATTTGTTTGTGTACCTAGAGTATATCTCTTCTTTCTCACGATCTAATTCAGCTAAGCGATCTTTGTATCTAGAATACCATTTACGACCTGTGTATGGATCGATTAGTATTTCATGTGTTTCGAGAACTTTCTTTTTCCTTTTTTCAAAGTTATCTCTTAGTTCGGGGAAAGCCGTAAAGTAACCATCAATAAAAGATTGAGCTGTTTTTTCATCTACACCAAAATCATCTTTAAGGGTAAATGCACTGCCTCCAAAGGCTATTTTGAAGTTGATAGCCTTAGCATTATTTCGTTTAGCACTATCAGATTTCTTTGTAACAAGTAGATCAGGATCATTGTCAATAAGCCTATACATAAGAGTAGCTGTGTAAGCATGGAAGTCACCATTATGTACTTTAAGTTCTTCAGAGTTACCTTTAAGGAACTCAATCATCTTTGTTTCATTTGCTGAATCAGCAATCACGTAAATCTCTTGTGATGAATAATCGCAATCAATGAATACTCCACCTGTAGCTTTGAAACAATTCCGATATTTATTACTAGCCGGGATTTGTTGCCCGTTTGGACTATGGCAACTAATCCTACCTGTATTCAATATCTGACGATATGAAGAGTGGACCTTGTTGGTGGTTGGGTGAACATATTTTAACCAATCTTTTCCAAAGGTGGTACAAGCTTGTTCAAGTTCCTTAAGCTGCAGATAGTTAACAATTAAAGATTGAACATCAATGATAGGAATTTCAGAGCCTTCATCAAAGTGTCTCTTATGAGGGATATCAAGTAACTTAGTAAGTGCTTTAGCTCCAACAGTGTATTCGAGTTTCTTTGTTTGCTTACTCTTTTCTTTGGGGCATATACCAAGAAACTTAAATAGTTCTATAACCTGTTTTGAGGATGTCCACTGAATCTGATTTTCAGACTCGCCAAAAATAGTTGTAACACAAAAAGCTGGATAGGTCTCACAAACATGATTATCCAGTTTCTCACGCTTCTTATTCAACAAAGGAAGGTTTTCATCGTAAACAGATAACCATTCCTTAGCGTTGAAATTAAAGCCATTCATCGAACAATCTCCAAGAACCTGAAGGAATTTATTTTCCAGATTAGCTAGGATAGGGCTAAACCGATCTGACTTCATTTGTAAGAACCTAACCTTCAAAGGTATCAGGATATCATCAGCACCGTACTTGACTTGTTTTTCGTTGAACATTTTATCTTTAATGTCCAAGAATCCAAGTCTTATACTTTTGTCGATATATTCTTGATTGAGTTTCTTTTCTTCTTTTTCAACACTTTCGTCTGTATCCCAGTCACTAAACAAATCATAGGTTTTTTTACCAGTCCCTAAATACCGTTCTGAAAGAGCCTCCAATGTATTCTTATAGCCCAATCCATTATAAAGACATTGCTCCATCAACATTGTGTCATAGAGTGTCTCAATTCTAATTCCAAGCTTTAACAGATGGCGATACTCAAAGTTAAGGTTATGCCCTACCTTTATCACATTCCCCTCCAGTATAGGCTTTAAAAAATCAATATTAACATGGCGGGTGTCAATAACAAATTGAATTTCTTCAGTACCTATTTGAAGCATAACAATTGCAGACAAATATGGATCCAATCCACCTTTGTATACTTCATTCCCCTTGATTAGGGCAGTGGTCTCAATATCAAGCCCAATGACCTTTTGTTTAGAAAGAGTATCTAAACAAAACTGTTTTGTGCAAGTAGGGAATCCTAACCCATTGTAACCATTGTCTATTAAATAGACCATAGAAATAAAATTACCCCCACCACATGGCAGGGGTTAATAAATCAAACAAGTTTTCCGTAAACCACATCAAGATCTTCTTCTCGAAGAACAAGTGTTACAATTTTACGTTGAGCAGTGGAAGTCAAATCATTTGACAGATCACCTGTTGTAGAATTGTAATAAGTAAACTCTTTGTCAAGAACATTAGCTACAACAAAAGGTGCAGCGTAATTGTTCTTGCAAAGAATCACATCGTTTACAGCCACTTTATCGGCTGTATTGAAAGCATACAATTTTTGTTTTCTCAACTCCTGTGACGTGAGAACTGTGTTCCCAAAATAAACGAAAATAGTCATAAATCAATAATTTACAAAGTCTTTCAACGAGGTAATCCTCTTATACCCCACGTTGTAGCGAGTGTTATGTGGAGCATCGAATAAAAAACAACAGATCCCATTGTTATTGAGTTCTGTAAAGTTTTCAAATCGATCATCCACGAAAATGTCAATACCACTTTCTTTAGCAATATCAACTTTTGAAGCATTAATTCCTACAGAGTAGACCTTAGTCGCAGGGAACCCATTTTTATCGAGCCATTCCTCTGTCCATTCCTGAGGAATAGAGCGAGAAGTAATATAGCAATGAGGTTCAAATGGAATCTCAGATGGTAAGATTTTTGGTGGGATAGACAACCAAAACTCTTTGTCATCTTTGAGCATTTCGAACTTAAAGCTGATGTCTCGATCAAAGTTCCAAGACTCAGGTCTATCTTGATCGTGGAACTTAGTCCAATGACCTGTCCAATCAGCTAAGACATCGTCAATGTCTAAACCAATCTTGGCATGTTTTAGGTAAGAGTGGTGCCGGTCATCACCCTGAGGAAAGGTTTTGTAATAATCCAACAAAGTGGCCAACCCCCACATAGCATTAGCTATTGTTTTGGTTCCCAATTCGTCAACATCTATTCCTTCTTCCCAATCGAGGATATGTCTTTTAACAGAACCCATTGTTTCTTTCCAAGATAATCCGTGTCTCCAGTTAGTCGCAGCATCGTACACAAGTTCATAATCACCTACTTTCTCGTAAGGGATGTCTTTACCTTTTACGATATTTCCGTTTTTGTCCTTGTAGTCAGAGTACTTATGTGCCCCTAACGTGTAAACTAATCCCAGTTCTCTTAGTGCTATAGTTGAAATCAATTCCTGTCTGTTCTTGCCTTTGTTATATCGGCGTGCTTTCATACTTCGTTTTAAATTTACCAATTCTACTTCTTTTGCCAGTACGGTACATTCTTACCTCAGCGTCTTTACAGCCTAAGAATATAGCTACTTGTTCATCAATGTCACAATACATGTATAGAATCATTGTTCCAAAACATATTGCACATGCCACCAAGTAAATGATAATTGCTATTATCATAGCAAATCAAACTCATGACTTGGAATCGAGTCGAGATTGCCATAAACTTTGATCAACAAAGTAAAAAGTTGGCAACGTTTCTTGTCAACAGCCGAAATACTTTGTTTCTTTACACGACGTGTAATAATGAAATCTCCATCTTTGAAGTTATGGAGTAAAATCGATTCAGCTCCTTCTTGAGAAAGCTGATCGACATACAGTTTACTTTTGATCATTTTGTTGTTGTTTAAACTGTTCACGTTTAGTATAATAATAATCTTGTCTCCAGCAATCGAGCACTATCAGGAGAACAATCGCTGGAATTATCCAAAGTTCATTTATTTTGTTTGGTATTTTAGTATGATTTATAGATATGCTCTTTTAAGTGAATAAAAAGATCCTTGAGATCCTTTGTTGATAACATCAACAGCTCGAATGGTTCTTAATCGACGTAGTGCAATAGCTGCAACATTACGTGTCATTTTTAAACCATCTTGAATCTCAATGACGTTTGGTTCTTCATCAAATCCCCTTTTTTTAAGAAACTCGATGATTCTTTTGCAATGGGTGTTGTTTAAAACTTGTTCTTTTGTCATTTTTTTTGAATTTTGAAAAAAGTGTAACTTTAACGCAAGTTACCAGCGACTATACCTTCTTTAAACCTTGATTAATACAGTCTTGAAATGCAGGTTATTTAGTTACCTACAAGAAGATTTCTATCCGACTCTTAAGTGAGAGCTTTTAAGACGCATTTCGTGACCCCTCTCGGACTTGAACCGAGGATCTTCAGATTATGAGTCTGACGCATTAACCAACTTTGCTAAGGGATCATGTACCACTTTCACCGTAAGTGGCCAACGGAATTGTCAATTGTTTTGTTTATTTGTTTAACATAGTCCACGGGGCAAACTCTGACACCACATTTGGTGTAGGGCAGCCTTTGTAGTACCAGTATTCGATCAATTTTGCTTGGTTCTCAAGTTCCATTTTTCGAAGAATGTTCTGGTCAATACCAGAGGCATTCAATTTGTTTGCTTCAGCATTAAGCCTTGCAATTTCAACTCGAGCCCTAGCACTTTCAATCTCCAATCGAATCTTTTCAGATTCAGTAGAAATCGATTGTTTTTGAGCAAGCATTCCAGTAAGTTCTTTTGAGTAGAAAGTACTTGAAGTAAAAGTACCTTTCTCAAAGTTGAGCTCTTTGAAATATTCGTTGATCTTCCTGTCTACGAGAAGTTCAAACTTTTGACGATTTATCCGGATCGAGTCAACGCTCATGTTAGATGCAATATCACGATACGCATCTTTGACACGAGGTTCAAGGATATTATTTGCAATCCAACGCATCATCTCTTCTCCATCGTCACCTGCACGTCCCCTGTTATCAAAAACAATTTGAACAACTTTGTCTTCAATAGCTTTGAAAGTGTAAGAAGGTCGAAAACCAATGGATGATCCATCATTTGTTTGAACACCAAACGAGTCGATGTTTTCACGAATTTCATACAAAGGAACTTGAAAGAGTTCAGTGCCCGGCCAAAATGTAGATTGTTTACCAGAGCATCGTGAGTAATCTTCAATGCCTTTATTACCCCAGTTAGTCATAAGCACTCCTGCGTAACTGGGTTTTACGTAAGAGTTGCAGGACATAGTTGAAATCAGTAGTATTCCTGCAAATACACTGAATGCTCCAAACTTCCTCAAGAAAAAGTACAAAGTTGTCAATCCTGCAGCCAATGTGACAAAGATGCCAGCTGGTGCTGAATGTTGATAGATGTACTGAAGTCCTGAGATTGCAGGGAACAACAACAAAAGAGCCAAAGCTCCGAAAATGAAATGTTTACTTTTCATAAGTAGGTATTTAATTGACAATTGTAGGGGAGGAGAGATTCGAACTCTCACGTTTTCAGCTTAGAAGGCCTACCGCATCCTGTGCACCCCCAAAAAAGTCCAACTTTGGCCCAAGTTGGCAGGGGTGGTTTTAGCGAAGTTGCTTGATTAGTTGCTCTCGGGAAAGAGTCTTGAGTTCAGCATCGTCAAGCGCAGCAATCTGATCATAGATCTTTTGCTATGTTAGCAACATGCATGTTGTCTTGATTACTTTTTGCTCTTTCCATTAAATGATGTCTTCTTGTGAAGTGTGGGTTCTATCAACGGAGACAATGACTGAATACATTGTGCCCATTGGAGTGGAGGAGGTTGTGAGATTGCCAATGATATGGAATCCGGGTTTAGATGCCCAGCCACCAATCACGGTAGATAGATTGCGCATTACACGATTGATTGAATCAAAGGATCCTTCCCTGTCCATCGTGTAGAAAATACGTACAAATTGATCACCCTCTTGTGGAGTGACCACGTAATTGACTCCATCCTTTGTAATGATGTTTGTTTTTTTCTTAAAACAAACTTTATCCAGTTCCTTAACTTTTTGATCAAGAGTGTCAATGCGTGTGTCTGTCAGATCTTGATGTTCGCCCAATGTGAGAACCAAGTCTAGAAGCTCACCCTCGGTGAGTGTGTCGTTATTTGTTTCCAAGATTAATTTAATTTTTGTAATTTAGAAGCATCTCCTTGTAAAGCGCAGTACCAAGCATAAACTCGAGTAACCCATTCTTTCTTTGGAGAATATCCTCTTTTTTGAATGTTTCGGATAGTTTGAAGTGGGTCTTTAACAAAACAATTTTTGTACCTTTTTTTAAGTACAGAAGTTTGCTTTGCAATACCCTCTTCTAATGATGAGTAACTAGGATACCCCGAAGTGTATCGTATGTTACCCACGTTGTTGTTTGATGGTAATTCTCCACCATGTTCTGCAAGGATAATCGCAATCTGAATGTCAGAAATACCATATCCTCGCAGAACCTTGATTGTTTTTGACCCGTACCCTTTATATACCTTCTTAACTGGCACATGTTCAATGTTTATCCGGTTCTCTTGTAATCGGAACGGGCTGAAATGAAATAGCTGGAAAAGAAGAATTAAAAGGTATCTCATGATGCAATTTTTGCTGAAATCTTATCCCAAAGATAGTTAGCAGCAACAATGGCTGCAACTCCAATAGCTGCTGAGATAAGACTGTGAATAATCGAAGCTCCGATAATAATAAACACATCGGCATCAGGCCAAGTTTCAGGGTAAAGGAAACAGGTTGCAAGATCGTGAAGGCAGCCTATTGCGAAAAAGAACAGGAACCAGAAATAGACTTTTTTTATGAGATTTTTCATGCTGTAATTAAACATTGTAACACGATATTAATATCATCTAGTAGATGAAGTGATACCGCATTCTTTTTGAAGATAACTGTTGATTTCTGCCAAACTCCTTTAGTTTTACTTGGAGCTCGGCTTTCCGTTGGTGGTTGACAGGTGTTAACTTCAATCCAATACCATCCTTGATAGAGTCGTTTTGTAACAACTTGATCTGGGGGAATGGTAAAGGACTGAAGTTTAACATTGTCTTTCCAAATTGTGATGAACAACGTTGCTGAACAATTGCTGGTTAAGTTAAGGGTACTGTATGCACCTTCAACATTAAATTCAATTGTCTCAGTTGAGTCAATCGTCGAAGCCCAAGTACTTGATGTCAAGAACAGGCTTGTTGTAATAAGGGATGCCCAAAAGATCCGCCGACTTCTCGGCAATGTTAGTGATGTGTCCATTGTTTTTGTTGTATTCATCGATCTCATCCAAAAAGCGGATGAACTTTTGGTCAGCCTTGTCTTGAGTCTGGTACTCGTTTTTCACAAACCAGCCCGGGCAAAGCTTTTGATACCCGTTTTTCCGTTTAATGTCGTAATGCCGAATAAAGATAGCATTGGGGCATTTGACAGAAAGATCGCCATATAATGCAATGGCACGTTTCATCATTCGAGTAGAATCTGATTTTGTGCGAAAGTTCTCGCACATTTCCACTCCTATCGAAACATTGTTGCCCCAACTGGTACCTGTATGCCAAGCTATATCACTAATATCAACGGCTTGACAGACTTTTTCATCATCTACACAAAAGTGTGCAGATGCGTTGTATTTGTTGGGTTTCCCGAAATAACGAACATTATTGTCTGCATCTGCAGATTCATGTTCATTTGCAGTGGAATGAACGACAATACGAGTAATATCTTCGTACTTTCTATTTGCATCCCTGTAGTTGCGTTTAATGAACATTGTCTGAACGTTCATTGAAAGCAACCAGTAATAACCAATAGCAATGATCACAAGGATCAGCCATTTTTGTGTTTTAGTTCTAATGTGATACACTTTTCTTTGATTTTAGTGATGTCCAATAAATCAAACCTGTGGTAATACAGGTTGTATTCAAATTTCCGGCGGGCATTGTGAGCTTCGCGTATCTTCTTTTGTCGCTTTTTGTCTTTGCATGTAAACATACAGGTCGTACAGCCTTTCTGTTTAGTATTGCAGCAACCAAGTAGATACTCTGGATCGAATTTAGGAAGTGAACCTTCCCCTCGATTATAAAACCTACATGTTAAAGCAACGATTTGCCATTCGTCAAGGTGTTGAAACCTCTTTTGTTTTCGCAAGTTCTTCTGAATCTTCTCAACTGTTGTGAGAAGAAGCTTCGTTCCGGATGCCCATGTTTGGTTGCCAACACGACCATGTTGGAAATTGTAACCAAACGCAATTGAAGGATATTCCCCATCAGGATATGGTGTAGGACTAAAAGACTCTGCAGTCTTCAAATGCCACATCATTACTTGATAAGGAGTATAAACTTCTTTACCAAAGGCCGCGCGTGTAATTTCGTCAGTTTCGACATTTAGCACATTGTCTTGATAGACAACATGCTTTTTCTTCTTCCATCCACAACCAATCACCAATGTGAGTGGAAGTACAATGGAGAGAATCAGATTTTTAAAAGTGAGATGTTTTCTCATAAGTGGTCAGGCTGTCCCGCCCGAGGGTTTTTACTGTTTGTGTAGACGGCACGTAGTTCTCAATCAAAGTACCGATTAAACAGAGGGCTAATATCATAAGGATTAAATATTTCATAATGAATACAAGAACTCATTGTGAACATATACAAGTACATAATGGAGAATTACCCCCATCAGTAGGATTAGTACCAACGGTACTAATGTTTTGTTGATTTCTTTTATAGCCATCCGTCATTTTCGTTAAGTTCCCAATTTTCACATGGATCGATGAGATCCCAAAGTGCTTCTAAAAAGTAGACAACACTGATACCTGCAAGTTGTGCAGACACCTTCAAATCATAGAGACCTTTGTTGTAAAGGTCAACAATTTTTGCAATCGTGATTTTCATGTTTTAAAATTGAGAGAGATGAAAAATTAATTAATCAGCATAAGAAACCTCAGCATTGTTAAGATGATACCTGTTCGACAAAGCATTTGAAATTGCACTTGCAGAATAACCGGAAATCTTAGCCGCTTGTTTAACTGTGTCGCATTTGTAAGTCACTCCGTTGAAAGTAAGATTTACTTTGAAGCCATCCCGTCTGTGATCTTTACCAAAATCTAATTTGTATTTTCTCATCAGATGATGGGCGGTATTACCGTAAAGCTGTATAATCTTGTACTTAGTCAACCCACTATCATAAAGTAGTTTCATCTTAGATACTAAAACTAGCTCAGCTTGTTCTTTGATATTTTGCTTAGCCTTTGCCAAGTAAATTTGCTCAATGCTTTCAAATTGCTTGTGATACGGTTTTCCAAGATGACAAACCTGCAATCGGATCGCTTCTCTACTTACACCATAGATTTTAGCAAGTTCTTCTGTGGAGACACCTTCTTCATAAGCAATGACAATATCAATCTTGTCTTGTTCTGCAATTTTCATTTTTTTAGATTGAAAGAAGTGAAAAAATTCAATACAGTGTTACACCTTCTTTTGTAATGGTGAACTGGTTTGCTAAAATATTCCTAGTTTTGTAACCTGCCTCGAGATACTCCGGATCATTGGTAGCAATCCATTTAACTTCTTCAATGGAAGCTGCTTGTCTGATAGTAACTGAAGCATGTACTTTAAGCGCACCAAAGATTCCCAAATAACGAGGTTTTACCCATGTTACAAGTACAATAAAGTACTTACCTGTTGGAATCTCTTGGATTCCTAATTCAATGTTTTCAACAGCTTCTTCCAACAAGTCCATATTGGAGTCACCAATGGTAGGTTTAAGGGAATTAAGCATGTTGAGAGCATGGTCAAGATACGGTTTGATTTTTTTAATCTAAGTAAATGTTATCAAAAGGGTCGTAGACCTCTTTCTCTTTGTTAAAAGAACAACCGAGTTTTTGCTCATCGTTCCAATAGGATAATTCCTCAGCAATAAACTTGAGCCAGTTTGTCAATCCGCCTGAAGCGGAATCTTCGTCAGTAATCCTTTCTCCCGTTTCCCTGTCATAAGCTGAAGCCCAGTAAGGGTCTCCTTCAACATAAACAATAGAAAGTTTGAAAGTAATTGTCCAACGCTTTAGCTCCGGATCGTAGTAATAAAGATCGTTCATAGTTCGACAAATTCGTATTTGATGTATGAATTAGGTGGTTCAACTCGTTGAAACCTTCGTCCCATAAAATACTTATAATGATCTACATTCAGATCACCACCATATGAATCAGGATAAAAGTCCTCAAAAACAATTGTTCCGCCCATAGGAACAAAGACCTCTGTTTGGATAAACCCAATAGTATTCTTATTTGGGTTTTGTGGATCTCTCGAAGGCCATGTATAGGCTTCTTTAAATTTGAGTCTTACTCGCATTTTATTGTATTTAGAAATTACCAACTATCACTTCCGCCTCCACCACCAAATCCATCAAAAGAACCAACAGAAAAATCAGTAGTGTCAGATTTGGGAGTTGAGGTATAATTTGAAGAACTGCTGGGATAAGACGAGTAACTTGAAGAAGATTCGTTACATTCTTTTTGCTTTTTATCATCTTCTTCTTTTTTCTTACGCCGTTCCTCAGCTTCACGGGCAGCTTTTTCAGCTTCTTTGCGAGTATGTTCTCTTCCTTCAGGAGAAAGTAACCACATACGATGTGCTTCAGCTTCTTGTTCCTTTTTCTTGCGTGCAGCAATACCCTCAGGAGATTTTTCATAAGCCTCTCTAGCTCTTTGTGACTCTTCGTATTGTTTTTGACGAATCGCAGCTTCTTCGGCTAGCTCTTTCTCCCACGCTTCTTGACGTTTTTTTTCTCTTTCGTGAAGAAATGTACCTACTCCAAACATGATAGAAAGAAGCCCTAAGATCCAACCTATGACAGGTAGAGGGTCAAATGGTTCCTGATTCTTTACAGGAATCACTTGTATTGACTCAACACCTTTACTTCTTTTATCAGCAATCTTAGTTTTAAGACTGGTGACAACTTCAAGCACACCAGTGTTGATGTCGTTTTGTTTGAAATACGACCTAGCATTGCGAAGAATCTGTCCACATTCACCATCAGAGATTACAGGCTCGAGTGATCGACTTAATTGAATAGTTGATTTCCTCTTTTCTGGGGAAATAACAATGACAATTGCATCACGATTCACATCATAGAGTCCCCAGTTATTACCAATTGATTGACCATATTCTTCAATGCTTGTCTCAAAGTCATTGGTGATGAGAACTGTACAAACAGTTGTGTCCTGTTTGTACCATGCATCAAGATAACCTTCAACTTCACTACTGGAGACTTTTCCAGTATAGTCGTTATAGAATTTCCATGGGGATGGTTTCCCTTGCCCAAATAGGTTAACACTCAATAAGAGAATTACTCCGGCCAAAAAGCTTCTTGAAAGACTAATTTCCATTTTCCGTTTATTTTATGAAATTCTCGGTAATAAAATGTATCCTCTCCAAAAACTTGAAGAGTTACTTTTTTGGTTATTTGGTTTGAGACAAAAACTTGTTCCCAAATATTGTCTCGAGTCCATTTTCCATGCATCATTGGAGTATGGGTAAACTGTTTGTCACAGTTGAAGTATTCAATATAAAGAGCGTTCCCTTTGTTATCAAATACTAATTGGGGACTATGAGATTCAGCTGTAAGATGATTCCCATTTTGTTCAATGATGTGACGATGTTGTGCATTCAAACCTGATGCAAAAAGCATCAATAAAATAAGTATTCTCATTTTTGCTTTTTTACGTAAGTTGGGTGAATAAGAACATATTCTTTATACTTGCGACCAATCGTTCCGTCAAACATGACGCAGTTATCAATGTCTCGGAAAGTGATGAGACCTGCCATTTTTTCAAACCCAAAGTTTCCATTGTGCTTGATATAGACTGTCCCATTTTCCTCCCAAACCTCGAGTCCTCGAGGAGACATGAATTCGTTGGTGAGAACTTTAATTCTTTTGATTAAGATTTTTTTCATTTTTAAGCGTATTTGTAAGGAATAAACTCGTATCCCTGTGATTTAGCAATGTTGTAAAGCAATAGCTTACCTTTTGTTTCTAAGCGATGAAACCTTTTACAGGTTTCTTGTTCTTTCGGAGTTTTGTCTTCCCATTTAGAAAGAGGAATGAGAGATACTTTAGCATCAGCCAATACAATCTCATTTGCAAGCTCACGCCTTTTGATGAGATGTAATGCGTGTGACACTATAGAAATGGTGTTAGTAACTGCATCGACTTCAGGTGATTTAATACCATAGGTCAAAACAGCTTCCCTAAATGGAGTTTCTGCGATGTCAATTGCCTTTTTAGCATTCATGTTAATAATACTTAGAGTGACCTGCCCCTTCCGAGGCAGAAATGAAAACTTGATTGAGTTTGACATTGAGTACATAAATGCGCTCAACATCACTGGTGAGATACCATACGGCATTCTCATCCATTTTGATCTCCTTTAACGGAATGACCTCCTTATCTCCGTTTTCTGACTTTATCTCTAAAGTAGACATGTGAAGATTAAGGATAAAAGAAGTCCTCTCAGAGAAGACTTCAGCGGTCTCAGATACTTTTACTTCGTAAGTATTGGTATAGAGATAAACCATCCCGTTAGACGAGACTTGACTAAACAAAAATAGGGGCAGCATAGCCACCCCTATCACAAGAATAAGTTTGTTCATAGAATACGTTTTGCGGGAGGCAATTAGTATTTTGTGTAGTGAACCGAACGGTACGCAGATTCCTCACCTTGAGTTTCGGTTAGGCCAATCTGAATCATCCATTGACCCCATGGATTTTTGTAGGTGTGACATACACCTGAAATGAAGTAATTTGAATCATTGTCAAAAGTGACATCGAACATTTTACCTTTCTCCATCCCTTCAAATCCAGTTGTCGTGTTCTCACGGATATTCGAGATAATCAAGGTTGCTATAAGATCCGGGCCAACATCAAATGGATGTCCAATCCGAACTTTCATAGTATCCCCATAAATGTCCGCACCGTCAGCCTGTCCAATAGTGGCATTTTTCCGAGAAGCATCTTCACGGTATTTTCCATCCAAAGAACTGCGTTCAGTAACCATTTCCTCTTTGTTGCAAGAGGTCAGCACTGTCAAAAGACAGAAGATAAAAAGCAAGTGTTTCATAATGTAGAGGTTTTGTTGGGATTATTCCCATTAGTAATAACGTTTTATCGGTGCAACATTTCAAACATGGTCTGATCACCGATGCTTTGGGCATCTTCGGGAAGATCTGTTAGACCAATTTCAATGTAAAATACCCGCATTCTTTCGAAGCGGCTGCTCTTTTCAACAAACATTGTCATCACCTCAGTAGATAGTACACCTACATGATTTGCGAACTTAATCGCATCATTCATAAGATGGGAAACCTTCTTTGCTACATAACAAGTATTGTCATCATGAGTGTAACCCGCAATCCAAAACAGAAAGTTTTCTGTTGGGCTATAGTAGATGTTTTTCATGGTAATTTTATTTTTTATCTGAGTCTGGAAGTTTTTCGATGATACGAACGTATCCCTCGAAATTGACATGTTCATCATCAACTTTCATCCCCCCATGTCCGGGGACTGTGGTTCGCACCTGTTTCTTGCTAGCATCGATATATGCCTTAGCCGTAGGCTTAGGTGTATAGTTACGCTTACCAAGCACATCAATCTGCATTATCCCTTTGAAGAGATAGTGACATACGTTGTAGAGTCCCGCTAAGATGTGCAATTCTTCTTGCTGTTTCTTAGTTGGGTTCGGATTTGGATTCTCCATCCGATTCTTCTTTGCCATTGAATTGATTTTTAATATTTTTAATAATTGTTCGTTCCACAACTGAATACCCTGTATTGTTGATATTCAGGCGTTTTCTTACTCCAAATTCGTTCAATGTGTCTGCAAGTGTTTTGAGCAATGTTTCGTCACTTTCATGCAAAAGTTCTTCAGCTTTTACAATTCTTTTCTGAAGCTCGCCATTTTCATGACAGAGAAAAATGAATGCGACGATAAGTGACATGATAATCGGAAAGGCTATGCTAAGAGGCATCATTCTCCAAGAATTTTATTTCGTAAAACCATTACGATTTCTTTGGCAATATTGCCGAGTGTAGTATTAGACCGTACTTCAAAGTCATAAAGAACCTCAGCGATAGCATAGGTAAACTCATTACCATCAAAAGCTTTTGTCAAGAGATCAGTAATCCTTTGACGATGTTCTTCTGAAAGTTCATCTTTTCTCTGAATGTAGTTTTGGAGGATTTCGATTTGAGACTTAGATAAATCTTCAATCGTTTTGTAATTGACTATCATCTTTTTTTGGAGAACTACAGTTTCTTCCAAAAAGCCCACTTCGTTTTTAAGCGAAGTGATTACTTTCTCTTGGTTTTCAACTATCTTCTCTGTACGCTCAAGTTGTCTTTTCGTTGTTTTGTAAACATTGCGATCTATGAGAAATAGTGTTACAAGTAGGGCGATTAGACACAGAATTAAAGCAATAGTTATTGTCATACTATGCAACAATTTTTGTACTTACGATTTGAACCGCAAGGGCATGGTGAATTACGAGAAATTTTTGGTTCAGTACGAACCGCAACCTTATTTTTCAAAGGTTTTTGCATCCATTCCGAAGGAATCATCGATGAGATCTTTGCATAAGAATACTCTGCACTCTCAGAAGAGGCTCGTATTCCCTCAGCATCAAAGTCCCAATTGAGAAGGGTCATTGGATAAACTGAATAACGGATGTTTAAAACATCCTCTTCAGCAATTGAAGGAGCTTCAGGATCCCTCAAACAAGTAAACTTCCCAGCATTAGGGTAGTAGTTTTCAAATACACCATCCTTTGTTTCAAGATCTTATTCAAACTTGTCATACCCCAAATAAGGAGTAAACTCCTTTGTATAATTATATTCTGGTGTCATTTTTCTTTCTTCTTTTTTTCTTTTTGTTGAAGAGATTTCCATTTCTCAAAGTCCTTTAGATACTCCTCTTTACGAGAGTCTTTGGGCCAAACTGTAAGAAATGGGATGCGATATGCCCCATAATCAAGGGGGTCAGGTTTTTTCATCGTTTTTTGTACATTAATTCTTTCGCAAGTCTTCTCTTACTTGCATGATGATTTTGCCTAAATGATTCAAGCCTTGGTTAGTTTTTAAACAAACTCCCCAGAACTTATCATTCCAGCGATTTCCTTCTTGAAGATGCATGTTACCAGTTGCTAAAAGCTGAGTTCTAAATGGTTCTTGAGAGAACTTTTGACGAATACATTCTTGCATTACATCGAGTTTTATCTCTTCCCAATTACTCACTAATGTAACAACCCGACTAGATTTTTTAATATAGCCCGGAGAGTTATCAGAATTGGAACAAATTCGTTTCCATTCAGGATTAGTTGATTTAGCTGACATGTAAGCATGTTCAACTGATGGGTACTCAATTCCATCTAAATTAATCTTCACATAAGCGAAATTACTCAACCAACGATACTTATCTTGAAATTCAGTTATCATGATATTTTAATTTTAGTGGCAGCTAATTGCTTGTGTCATCTTTTAAAGGTTTATAGTTTAAAACAGAGTGGATTGCATCAATCGCAACAAAAATGGTAAAAAGAACCTTTTCTGTTACACTAGGAGGAGGTCCCCAAATCCAATAGACACAAATGGCAAATACTCCGAGAGCAAGTCCCGTATGTATATACTTGAACTTCGAATTTTTATCTTGTGCAAGGCGAATGTTTTTTTCACCCTCTTGAAAAAGTCGTGGCATTATTTTTTATTAAAGAGGTGATCAAAATACTAAAAATGCTTACGGTGTAGCAAAATTCAGGAATTGTCATTTTTTTTAAATTAAAAAAGCCCCTGCCACATATCAGGGCAGAGGCTCGTACAAATCTACCCAACCTTAACTGTTGGGACTTTTACCCACCATTTCTGTGGATCTTTAATCGATAATTTCAAAGTTGGTTGTACCCAACACGGCTGCAATTTGGGCCTTTGTTACTTTTTTGAGAGGGATATGGGCATATTTCCAGTTTGTAACATCAGTGACTGACTCAGCTTCGGCAAAGGTTTCTGCGCCACTCCAAGCAAGGAATTCACCATTTTTTTGCATGAACACCACTCGAATATTAGAGCACCGGAAATCTTGATTGTTAGAAACTTCCATGATACAAGGGAAATTAAACTCTTGTTTTGGGTATTTCGAGAAGTACTCCTCGAAATTTTTATTGTGGATAACATCCCACCAGAAAGATGACCCTTCCGGTTGATCTGACCAATTGAATCCACCTTGATTGCTTAAGTGAGAAGCTTCTCTTCAAAGCCCATTGACTTGACTTTACGCATGTATTCTTCAGGTGTTTCGCGGAAACAAGTATCATCGATTTTGCTATACTCAAGATTGAGTCGCCGATTTTTCTCTTGCATTAACCCTAAGGCCATGCCAAGATTCATATCATTCCCTTTTCCAGTCAACTCCTCTGCCAAGGCGATTGGATCAATGTCTTGAAGCTTTTCAATAGAGAGAGGATTCTCATCCAGATAATCGACTTCATCGTCAATGTTTGTGGACACTCGATCTTTTGTGATCGAAGTAAATGTGTGTACAAATCCCCAGATAAGAAGGAATGTGATTGTACACATAATCAATGTGAAAAGAATTATCATGTTTTTTTATTTTACGTGGATGATCAAAAATTCTTCAGTGAAATCCCCATTATCAGGACTCGTCCTGATAACCTTGAAATCACCTTTGTCGAGTGAGTTCAAGTAATCCTCACGGGAGATTCGCCTTCCTTTAGTGGTTTTACCTGAATAACCTATTGAGTCAAGCTCATTGTTTTCTTCAGTAGAAAGAAAAGTAAGCTTTTCGCGAAAGATTCCCATTGCTGCTGAGACAGTATAGGTTTCAATCTTTTCTTTTGCTAAGAACCGACCAATTGCAGCTTCTGCCTCAGTATAACTGAGTTCGTTTGTGGAGTGTTTGATCTGCCCCCTAAACACAAATGGTATTGAAAACCAAAGGGTCATTTGTCGAAGGTTCTCAGGAGTAAGACAGCCTTGCTCTTGCAAGACCTCCATCATGATGTCAATCTCTTCTTTCGAAGAAGATTCACCTTTGAATAAGTCGTGAAGTGTCATTTTATTTGAATTGAAAAAAATATCGGAGTAACAGTAGGTGTAACACCAGATTGTGCCCTCGTTTACTGTACCCATTGTTTAGGGAGTGCCTCCGATATTTGTTATTGTTTTACTTCGTGAAACATCTGATAAAAATCAAAATACTTTTGACTTTTAAAATGACGTTTTAATTTTCCTCGTTTAACCCTTAATGAATTAGACAATTTATCGTAGTCTATCCATGTATCATGGCAATCAAGTTGCATACATCCACTACAGATGCAGAAACATCTTTTCTTAACCGCAAACTCGTACATGAGCTTTGGTGAGTTCAGTACTTCTTTGTTCATGACTTGAGTCGATTGTGAGCTAAGTGAGCGAAGCTGCTTGATTTACCCATCATTTCAAAGAACAATTCAAGGTTGTCTATTTCTTCTTTAAGGCCAAAAGTCTCTTTGAAGGTATCCAAAGTCTTGATACTTGCTTTGAGCATTTCAAAATCAACTTTCTTCTGTTCAGGCTTTTCAACAGGATTACCATAGAAATGACCCTTGTATTTACTCCAGCAAAGAAAACCTTCGTTGCTTTCTGAGTAATTACCGACAATTGTTGCTTCTCGAACTTCTCCAGCATTATACTGACCACTACTGATCTTTATTAGCTGAGGATTTGTAGGTTTCACTGGAGTTTCAACTTTATCCGGTTGAAGGATAAAGTATTCAACATTGAGGAGATGGTACTCATTGTTTACAGTAACAACTTCACAACCATCCTGTCTGATAACAATTTGAGCTGCATTTGGACTGCCGTAAGTCCAAACAATATCACCGGGTTGGAATTTAGGGAAATCTGTGTACTTCCAGTGTTCAGCATGTAAACGAACTCCTTTTTGAAGTTCATCACGCCTTGATAGTTTTACATAAGGAACTCCCAGTAAGTCAGAAGCTTCTGGCTCTAATTGATTTTTCATAAACTTTTAGTTGAAGTTTTAGTTGATTGTCAGAGTCTCCAAAGTTTTGCTTTAGAGTTGAGATACTTTTCATTACAGTGTTTTGCCGCTTCAATTGCATCTGATCTTGTACGAAAACCATGTTCAACCAAGTTTGGCCATTTACCTTCAAGATTTGGCGTTGGGTGACTAAAATGAAAACTCAAATCTTCAAAATTAATCTTTTCAGCTTTAGTCGGCTTATAGTCTTCATAGTTATCCGCAATTTCACAACGCCAACCTCTAAGATCAGGACAATTGGCTTTGTATATTAAGATTGGGATCTTTCTCAGGGTTGTGTTGTAATCAAGAATTTTCATGTTATTTATTGATTTAAGCACCCATATTACTATGGGCCACGGTATGTCTATTGCGTTTCAGTTTCCCACTCGTGTCAAGCTTTGCACTTGATAGGGGTCTTAACCTGCCAGTCATCGGTTTACCGATATTTGTAAGGTAGTTATAGCTCGCAGCAACTCCTTATCCATTCCTGTTTATTCACGCACTTAACAACTATACCGCAAGTCTGTCCACATGGGAACTACCTTGTGCTGATTTATACTCATTTTGTCTCGTTAGAAACAAATATCAATTGTCTACTGCTTTATCCCTACGAGAGAGAGTAGCTTCTACATGATAGATAACATATCAAGTTACCATGAGTACCTAACTTCGTCGAAAGACTTATATAGGATTTAAAAATAGGGGTGTCCGTATGGTATCCACTGAAAGTTTTTCAGCTTAAAATACTCTTCGATCTGTTGAAAGATCTTCAAGTCTTCAGGAGCGGAAGCTTTCATGTACTTAAGCAATGCGTAGGCATAAGATAGCCCATACATCTGCCTATCAGCACGAACATCAATCGAATACAGTTCTTCCGGCTGAATCGTAATGTACACATCGTTGGAATCACCGTACTTGCCAACTTCTCGGTTTTTTATAACCCGCTTAACATCCATATGTTCCAAATCCAAAGGACTGAAAGAGATGCGAATGCCAGATTTATAATAACCAAAAGCTGTGCAAGGCACTGTATGCACATTGCTACCACCACCATATTTCATAGGAGTAATGTCGGCTGTTTTGAAATGAAGATCTAATCGCATTTTGACTAAATTTAGTAAGCTGGATACAATTAAAAAAACATCGGCAGAGGACAATCCGAAAAGGATATGTCTTACCGAATACAATGTAAATACCTGCCTCAAGCCTAAGCTATATTGGCAGGTATCTTAAAATACAAGTCTTCGCTAACTTATAAGCACACTCTTTACATAGTATACCCTGTTTGGGAGGTCTTATAATTAATCTACTCTCTTCATCAACCTTCGATGTGTATTACATATCTAAACAGTTATTAAACTATTTAGTAGCGGTCATCTATTGGTGAGATTATTAGCGAGACTTGTTTTTTTTCAACGTGATATAAGAGATTAAAAATAGGGGCTCTAGCTATTAACCAGAACCCCAATAACATCACATAAACTTGGCCAATTTAGCCCGTTCTTTTTTGGCTCCTTGACCTTTGCCAAACTTTTCATCGAGCTGTTGGATGCGAGCTTGTGGAGTCAAAGCATCATAAGCTTGTTGGCGGATTTTGGCTTCTTGAGCCTTTTCAAACTTCGTTTTCATAAAAATGAATCTGTTTAAATTGTGACCTACTCTATTGAGTAACGCTTCGAGCCTAACACGGTTTAAAGTCCCTCGAAGGACTGTAATTAAAAAAATCAGGGAAGTCGCTTAAATCTCCTTCTAGTCAGCCTACCACTGAACCCTGATAAAAGAAATAATTGGTTGTAACCTTACCAAGGTAGCTTACTCTATTCCCATGAATATTTCATTACTGCAATTTGAATGTTAACCCTACGCTTGTCGTGCACAACAACATCCAGCTTTCATGCCTATCTGGAGGGAATGGATATTACTAAACACCCTTACACCTGTTAATTCAGGTTCTTTCTAAATGGTAAACAGGTAAAATCTTGCGGACACAACCCTGTTCAACTAAGTCTTGCGGACAATAGCTGTTGTCATTTCTTATTCCCACACATACTTACCATTGATAGTCTGGAAATAGTTGCATTTTTGTTCAAACTCCAATGCTTGTTTCAACCGAGTAATGTGCAATTGCCATTGGTCACACATTGTTTGATTTGGAGTATTAATGAAGTCTTCCACCATGTCCCAATTTGAAGTGCTAGATAGAGTGTCGTTTTTAAATGACACGATCTTATCATAAAACAAAGACTCCAAATTGTAGACTTGTCCTTCAGGAAATGGATTTTTAACTAAGCGGTCAAAACCTGCCATTCCTTTAAGTTCAGGAAAGAAATGCAACAATAGTTTTGATACCTGAGATTCAGGTAATTCCTTGATTTGCTTAAGGACATTCAAGATTTGGTTGTTAAACCATTGTGGTGTGATTTTCATGACAATGAATTTATAATAAGATAATCTGTTTTGTCTAATAAAGACTCGTCAGTTAACCTACATGATTAAGACAGATTGTTGCGTGGGAAACATGATAGTGTAACATATCTCTATTATTATTGAGAAAATAAAACAAAGACATGTTCAATAAAAATATCCCCACCTCAGTAATCAAACCAAGGCAGGGATATAAAACCATTTTCACCAAATTAAACCATTCCTTAATTCTCATTAAGGAAGGTACGCTTGACACCACCACCTTTCTTTGGCGAAACAATAAAGTACCGACCAGAAGGCCAGTTCTTACTTGCCTTGGTCTTGTAGACCTTGAATGTCTCACCTTCACGAGTAAGGGAAACACCTGTGGAAGTTGCATCTTTCGTAAGGCTCTTTTCAGTAGCCTCAACAGTAAAAGACTTTCCTTCAACAGTGACGGATTGAGCACCTGCAACTGCAACAAAGGCAGCAATGCAGAGCAAAAACAAAATGATTT
>Ga0209097_10001192_pt1 | contig 22870 bp, 22 predicted proteins | sample AD_UKC052_MetaG_FD_184419 | JGI IMG/M metagenome (GOLD analysis project Ga0209097, IMG submission 184419) | Active sludge microbial communities of municipal wastewater-treating anaerobic digesters from USA - AD_UKC052_MetaG (SPAdes) (version 2) | ecosystem: Engineered > Bioreactor > Anaerobic >... | reverse complement strand
GTAAGTAACTGTCCCCGCGGCACGGCTTCCGTACAGGGGGTTGCAACACCGCTCACATTCAAGATGTGACCGGCGTCCTCCAGCACTTGGCCCGCGAAATTCCGCACCGTTGCTGCACTGCACCAACAAAATGTCAGCACTTGCAACAAGTTCGCCGATTATAGGGGGGCAGCGAGCGTCGTGTCGCCATGCAACGACACACAAGCCTGCTAAGCTTCCGCGTCATTTTTCAACAAAACTTTTTGACTCATGCAAACCACATCCTCCGGCCTGCAATACGACGACACCACACCGGGCACAGGCGCCGAAGCCAAAGCGGGCGCACACGTTTCCGTGCACTACACAGGCTGGTTGTTTAACGACGGCGTCAAGGGCGCGAAGTTCGACTCCAGCAAGGATCGCAATGATCCGTTTTCATTCCCGCTCGGCGCGGGTCACGTCATCAAGGGCTGGGATGAAGGCGTGCAGGGGATGAAAGTCGGCGGCACGCGCCTGCTGGTCATTCCAGCCGCGCTTGGCTACGGCGCACGCGGCGCAGGCGGCGTCATTCCTCCGAACGCGACGTTGATGTTTGAAGTGGAATTGTTGGGCGTTTAGCGCCTGGGCGTTCACTGCGGTCGCGGTCGCGGTGCCCTTTGTGGGAGCGGCGGAAGCCGCGAATGCGCGGTATCGCGGCTTCCGCCGCTCCTACGCCGCAACCGCCTGCTGTCCACTACAGCTCTTACGCCCTACCGACCGTAGGGTGGCCGTTGGATAGCAATTTTCTGCAAAGTCAACAATTAGCTTACTGAGGCCGTAACGGCCGCCAATAGGCCGTTAGCGCGAAAAAGCTGTATCAGCGCCTAGACGTAACGTACGGACACGATCTCAACTTCGCGTGCGCCGCCCGGTGCTTGCACCTCAACGACGTCACCCGCGATCTTTCCGATCAGCGCGCGCGCAATCGGCGAGCCCACCGAAATCTTGCCAATCTTGAAATCGGCTTCGTCTTCGCCAACGATTTGGTAGGTCGCTTTTTTCTCGGTGTCGAGGTCTTCGATTTCGACTGTTGCGCCGAACACGACTTTACCGTCGGCATTGATGGCCGCTGGGTCGATGATCTGTGCGTTGCCGAGCTTGCCCTCGATTTCCTGAATGCGGCCCTCAATGAACGACTGCTTCTCTTTGGCCGCGTCGTACTCCGCGTTTTCGCTAATGTCGCCCTGCAAGCGCGCCTCGCCGATGGCGCGCGAGGTTTCGATGCGATCCACCGTTTTCAGACGATGGAGCTCGACCTTTAGTTGTTCTGCGCCGGTTTTAGTGAGGGGAATCGTGCTCATAAGGGTCTCGAATTGGAATCTAGCGCGCTGCTCACGGCTTACCGATCACAGTTCACATTTCACAAAAAAACAAAGCCCGCCGAATTCGCTCTCGGCGGGCTAAATGCGTTAACGGGGTTACTGTACTACAACTTCTTTCAAAAGTGCTTGAAGCGGATATGGGGTTAACTCGGGGCCGTCCTGGATGCCCATGGCAGCCGCCTTCGCGCCCGCCATCGTGGTGTAAATCGGCAAACGAGCCTGCAACGCCGCACGGCGGATGTAGGAGCTGTCGGCGACCGCGCCGCGTTTTTCTTCGACCGTGTTGATCACTAGCGCGATCTGCGCGTCTTTGATCATGTCGACGATATTCGGGCGGCCTTCTTGTACTTTTTTGACGATATCGACCGGAACACCCACGGCGGAGATGGCAGCCGCTGTTCCCTTTGTCGCGACAAGAACGAAGCCCACTTCGTGCAGGATGCGCGCGACTTCGCCCACTTTCGATTTGTCGCCACTCTTCACGGAGAGGAACACCTTTCCTGATGTTGGCAAACGTGTGCCCGCCGCGAGCTGCGATTTCTCGAAGGCTTCGGCGAAGCTGTAGCCCACGCCCATGACTTCGCCCGTGCTCTTCATTTCTGGGCCGAGAATGGTGTCGACGCCAGGGAACTTGTTGAACGGGAACACCGCTTCTTTCACGGAGAAGTACGGCGGCATCGCTTCGCCGATGATGCCTTGCGACTTCAGCGATTGCCCCGCCATGCAACGCGCGGCAATTTTCGCGAGCTGACGGCCCGTGGCCTTCGACACGAACGGCACGGTGCGAGACGCGCGCGGATTGACTTCGAGCACGTAGACGACGTCTTTGCCGTCTTCCTCTTTCACGGCGAACTGCACGTTCATAAGGCCCACCACTTTGAGCGCTTTGGCCATCAGCTCGCTTTGGCGACGCAGCTCGTCTTGCAGCGCGTTCGACAGCGAATACGGCGGCAGCGAACAGGCGGAGTCTCCCGAGTGCACACCCGCTTGTTCAATGTGTTCCATGATGCCGCCGATGACCACGTCCGTGCCGTCGCACAACGCATCAACGTCGACTTCAATCGCGTCGTTTAGGTAACGATCTAGAAGTACCGGCGAGTCGTTCGACACCTTGACCGCTTCGCGCATGTACCGCTCCAAGTCTTCCGGTGCATGCACAATTTCCATCGCACGACCACCCAGCACGTAGCTTGGGCGAACGACGAGCGGATAACCAATTTCATCAGCCAAACGCAGTGCGCTGGCTTCGTCGCGTGCGGTGCGGTTTGGCGGCTGCTTCAGACCAATGTCTTGCAACAATTTCTGGAAGCGCTCGCGATCTTCGGCGACGTCAATCGCGTCTGGAGTGGTGCCGATAATCGGCACGCCGCAACGCTCCAAATCACGCGCGAGTTTCAGCGGCGTTTGTCCGCCGTATTGAACGATGACACCGACTGGCTTCTCAATGTGCACGATCTCCAACACGTCTTCGAGCGTGACAGGTTCAAAGTACAAACGATCCGACGTGTCGTAGTCAGTCGATACGGTTTCCGGGTTGCAGTTGACCATGACGGTCTCGTAGCCGTCAGCGCGCATCGCCATCGCGGCGTGAACGCAGCAGTAGTCAAATTCAATGCCTTGGCCGATGCGATTCGGACCACCACCGAGCACCATGATTTTCTTGCGATCCGTCGGCTGCGATTCGCATTCTTCCTCGTAGGTCGAGTACATGTACGCCGTCTTCGTCGCGAACTCGGCCGCGCAGGTGTCGACGCGTTTGTATACGGGACGCACGCCTTGAGCGTGACGTGCATTGCGCACCGCGTCTTGATCGGCCTTGAGCAAATGCGCGAGGCGGCGATCCGAGAAACCTTTACGTTTCAGGTAGCGCATCTCGTCTTTGGAAATGCTGGTGAGCGTGCGTTTTTCAATCGCCAACTCTAGGTCAACGATTTCCTTAATTTGGTGCAAGAACCACGGATCAATCGAGGTGTCTTCAAACACTTCGTCAACGGTCATGCCCACGCCAAACGCATCAGCTACGTACCACAACCGCTCAGGCGTGGGGTTCGACAATTGCTCGCTGATCTTGTCTTTGTCGACCGACTTCAAGTTGAAACCATCGACGCCCACTTCGAGCCCGCGTAGCGCTTTTTGCAGAGACTCTTGGAAGGTGCGGCCGATAGCCATCACCTCGCCCACGCTCTTCATTTGCGTGGTGAGATGCGGATCCGCTTCTTTGAATTTTTCGAACGCGAATCGGGGCACTTTGGTGACCACGTAGTCGATCGACGGCTCGAACGATGCGGGCGTTGCACCGCCGGTAATTTCGTTTTTCAGTTCGTCGAGCGTGTAGCCGACCGCGAGTTTGGCGGCGACTTTCGCAATCGGAAAACCCGTGGCTTTCGAGGCGAGTGCGGACGAACGCGAGACGCGCGGGTTCATCTCGATCACGATCATGCGGCCGTCCTTCGGGTTCACCGAAAACTGCACGTTAGAGCCGCCAGTGTCGACACCGATTTCACGGAGCACCGCAATCGATGCATTACGCATGATCTGGTATTCCTTGTCGGTGAGCGTCTGCGCCGGGGCGACAGTGATCGAGTCGCCCGTGTGCACGCCCATCGGATCCAAGTTTTCAATCGAGCAGATGATGATGCAGTTGTCCGCCTTGTCGCGCACGACTTCCATCTCGTACTCTTTCCAACCGAGCAGCGATTCTTCGATTAGCAACTCGTTAGTCGGCGAAAGTTCCAAACCGTTCTTGCAGATCGTGACGAACTCTTCGTGGTTGTAGGCGATGCCGCCACCGGAGCCGCCCATCGTGAAGCTCGGGCGAATGACCGTTGGGAAACCCAAAGTTTTTTGCACTGCGAGCGCATCTTCCATGCTGTGCGCAATGCCGGAGCGCGCCGAGCCGAGACCAATCTTGGTCATCGCGTCTTTGAATTTCAGGCGATCTTCGGCCTTCTCGATGGCGTGCTCGTTGGCACCGATCAGCTCGACGTTATGGCGCTTCAACGCGCCATTTTTTGAGAGCTCCATCGCAGCGTTGAGCGCCGTTTGACCACCCATCGTGGGCAGTAGCGCGTCGGGCTTTTCTTTTTCGATGATGCGCTCAATCACGGCTGCGGTGATCGGCTCAATGTAAGTCACGTCCGCCATCTCGGGGTCGGTCATGATCGTGGCCGGATTGCTGTTGACCAAGATGACTTTGTAGCCCTCTTCGCGCAACGCCTTGCACGCTTGCGCGCCGGAGTAATCAAACTCGCAGGCTTGACCAATGATGATCGGGCCTGCGCCGATGATGAGGATGGAGTGGATGTCAGTACGTTTTGGCATATTTTCGCTTCGCTCAAGTGAGCAGTGAACAGTGAACGGCGAGCAGTCGATTCCGCGCCCATTCACTCCTCACCGCTCACTACTCACTGTTCACTATTCACTGTTACTTATCAACCTCGTCGAGTGCACTTTCAATGAAGTGCACATCGCCGACGCGGTCGGTATAAAAAATGGGCGTGTTGTCGTTGTATTCAACACGCCATTCGCTAATGGAGGCGTTAGGCACGCTCCACGTGCGCGCGCTCTGCACGCCCAGGCCTTCGGAGTGCCGAACCATGGAACTGACCACGCCGCCGTGCGTCACGACAACGAGTGTTTTTTCGTTGCAGGTCAGCACAAGATCAGACACGGCATCGACGCATCGTTTCAAAAACTGGCTCGCGGTTTCGCCGCCTTCCGGGCCGTAATGCGGGTCGCCCGCGTTGTAGCGCGCGACGCCCTCAGCGTCGGCAATGCGCCATTCTTCGTAAGTCTTGCCTTGCAGCACGCCAAAGTGTCGCTCACGAATTCGCGCATCGAATCGCGGCTCAAAACCTGTTGCTTCGGAAATCGGGCGCGCGGTTTCGCGCGTACGCACCAAGTCGCTCGACACCATGTCGGCGACGTCGACGATGCGCGCAATCTCCCGCGCCACGGCTTGCGCCTGCTGCAGTCCAAGCGCATTGAGCGGCACGTCGAGCATGCCCTGAATGCGTCCAGCGGCGTTCCAATCGGTCTCGCCGTGACGCACCAGAATCAGCCGAGTCGCGCGTTTTGAACTCACGCGGCGGCCTTCATCGAATGGATGAAGCGATCAAACAAGTACGCAACATCATGCGGGCCGGGACTCGCTTCGGGATGGCCTTGGAAACTAAACGCGGGCTTGTCGGTGCGCTCGATGCCCTGCAGCGTGCCGTCGAACAAACTGACGTGCGTCGCGCGAACATTCGTGGGCAGGCTCGCGGGGTCGCTCGCGAAACCGTGGTTTTGCGAGGTGATAAGCACGCGGCCATCATCCAAATCTTTCACTGGATGATTCGCGCCGTGGTGGCCGGTTTTCATCTTCAACGTTTTGCCGCCACTCGCGAGCGTCAAGAGTTGGTGGCCGAGGCAAATGCCGAACGTCGGCGTGCCGGAATCAACGATTTCTTTGATCGCCGCAATCGCGTAGTCGCACGGCTGCGGGTCGCCTGGGCCGTTCGACAAAAACACGCCGTCGGGTTTCATAGCGAGTACGTCTTTCGCGCTGGTCTGCGCGGGCACGACGGTGAGCTTGCAGCCGCGCTCGGCGAGCATGCGCAAAATGTTGAACTTCACGCCATAGTCGAACGCAACGACGTGAAATTTCTCCTCGGTGCGATCTGTGTAGCCCTGACCCAGTGCCCACGTCGATTGCTTCCATTCGTACGATTTCGCGCAAGAGACAACTTTGGCCAAATCTTGTCCCGCCATGTTGGGCGCGGCCTTCGCCGCAGCTAGCGCTTTGGCAACGTCGATGTTGCCCTCGCCCGCTTGAATGCAGCCGTTTTGCGCGCCTTTGTCGCGCAAAAGGCGCGTGAGGCGACGGGTGTCGATATCTGCGATACCGACCACACCGGCTGCGGAGAGGTACGCATCGAGCGATTGCTCGGACCGGAAGTTGGACACCACCATCGAGAGATCACGCACGATAAGGCCGGCAGCGAACACTTTGTTCGACTCGACGTCTTCGCGGTTAACGCCCACGTTGCCGATGTGCGGGTAGGTCAAGGTGACGAACTGCCCACAGTACGACGGATCGGTGAGAATTTCTTGATAGCCAGTGATGGCGGTGTTGAAAACCACTTCGGCGGTGGCTTGGCCTGCGGCTCCAATGGAGCGACCGTGAAAAACAGTTCCGTCAGCGAGCACCAATACGGCGGGCGTGACGACAGGCAGGAGCGACGCGTGGCCGCTGGCTTGGGAGAGACTGGTCATGATTCTGGCTCTGTGCGTAGACCGCCGCGGCATCGTGAGAGCGGCGATCGATTAAAGTTTTGAGCCCTAGGGAAGTGCCGAACGAGTCCGGCGGCGAGAGTTCGCGCGTTCGGCCGCATCAGCAAGTGATGCGAGCGCTCAAACAGGTGAAATCTCGACTCTAGAGCTTGCGGATTGTACCTGATCGGCGGGGCTACGTGGGAATAAGCTTTAAGGCTCTATCGACAGCTATACGGCCATTGCAGCCATAAAATGTCAGATGTCGACTTATGCAAAAATAGCCGCTAAATTACCGCAGGCCGGTCGTTGCACCTGAAAAGTTGAATCAGGTTCTTATCGGCGTTTTGCCGAGTTCAGTCGCCGCGCGCAGGCACGATGGGCAGAGACAGCCCGCAGAGCGCTCGGCGGAACTGCGCGTTGAAAGATCCAGCGGTGGAAGGCTTTGGCACCAACAATTCGATGCGTTCGCGCCGCAAACAAATGGGCTGCCGCAAGAGCCGCACGCCGTAGTGTTTCCGTTCTCGTCAGCAATAACAGGCCTTGGCGCGGCTGCAAGCGCACACATGCCGTCGCCTACTTCAGCCCCAACACGTCGTGCATGTCGAACAAACCGTTCGTTTTGCCTTGCAAAAATTTCGCCGCGCGAATCGCGCCTGCGGCGTACGCGGTGCGATTGGACGACTTGTGCGTGATTTCGATGCGCTCGCCGATTCCGGCAAATACGACCGTGTGATCTCCGACAACGTCTCCGCCTCGCAAAGCGACGAAACCAATGGCGCCCGTCTCGCGTGCGCCGGTGTGCCCCTCACGCGCGTACACGGCGCGATCAGCTAGCTTCGTGCCTTGCGCCTCGGCAATCACTTCGCCAAGCTTGAGCGCGGTGCCCGACGGTGCGTCGACCTTCATGCGGTGGTGCATCTCGATGATTTCAACGTCGTAGCTCGAATCGAGCGACTTCGCGGCAAGCTCCAAGAGCTTGAACACGGTGTTCACGCCCACCGAGTAGTTCGGCGAGAACACAATCGGAATCTGCTTTGCAGCGGCGGCGATCTTCGCTTTGCCCGCGTCATCGAACCCGGTAGTACCGATCACCATGCCAACACCCGCTTGTACGCAGGCATCGATGTACGCGAGCGTCGCTTCGGGGCGCGTGAAATCGATGAGCACCGCGCCGCGCGGCAGTGCAGCCGCGTCAACGCTCACGTTGACGTCAAGATTGCCGCCAAACGCGCGCGCCGAAACACCGACCGCCGGGCTTTGGGCTGCGTCGAGTGCTGCGACGAGCTGTGTGTCTGCGTCCGCGGCGCACGCTTCGAGCAGCATGCGACCCATCTTGCCGGAAGCCCCGGCGATTGCCAAATTAATCATGAATGCGCGCCGAGATTACTTGCGCCACCAGTCGCCGAGCTTGGACCACCAGCTCTGGCCGCCCTCGTCGGTGCGCTTGTCTTTTTCGAGGTTGGCGTAGGCAGGATCGCGATCGACCACAGGCGAGGTAGGCAATTGCGCGACGTCCCAACGCTTAAGTTTGTCCTCCGCAAAAACCAAGGTCAGCTTGTGCGACGTAACCGCTTGGCCGCGGCGCTCCAACGAATACGTGTAGTCCCAACGATCTTTGTGAAAGATGCTTTCGGTCGTTGGCGTTCCGAGAATGACCTTGACTTGCTGGCGTGTTTGGCCTTCTTTCAGCTTGGACACCATGTCTTGGGTGACGTAGTTACCTTGGTTGACCTCCATCTTGTAGACGAGACCGCAGCCGGTCAGCGCCAACAATGAAAGAGCGGCGACAAGTGAAGAAAAAGAAGCAAAAATAGCGCGCATAAAGGAGGCGTTCGGTGCAAATAGCAAGCCGCTATGATAGCCAACGCCCGACCGTCTACTCAATTTCTCGCTCTACCCACACGGAACACCTATGGCACGCGCTCAAGACCTCAAAGATGCCGGACTCAAGGCTACGCTGCCGCGCATGAAGGTACTGGACTTGTTTCAAGGCTCAAAAGTGCGTCACATGACGGCCGAGGACGTGTATCGCCTGCTGATGGATGAGGGGCTTGATGTAGGGCTCGCGACGATTTATCGCGTGCTGACGCAATTTGAGCAAGCCGGTCTATTGAAGCGTCATCACTTCGAAGGCGGCAAGTCAATTTTCGAGTTAAACGAAGGCGATAAGCACGATCACATTGTGTGCGTGAACACGGGGCGCGTGGTGGAGTTTCATGACGCCGAAATCGAAAAGCGCATCCTCAAAATCGTCAAAGAACACGGGTTCGAGTTGGTCGATCACGTGTTGCACATTCGTGCGCTAGCGCCGGTGCCCGAATCGGAAAAGAAGCGCGTGCCGCGCAAATTTTCGTAGGCGAACGGTTGAGAGGCATCAACGCTTGACATCACGCAGGCGAAAACCGAAGCAGTACAGTGCCCCCAAGTACGCAAATCCACCCAGCACGAACAGCGCCGAGAGCATAGCGATGCGGGGAAATTCACCCGCAGTAGTCCACCACGCGTCGGTCGGTTTCGCGAAGATCAGAATAGCGGCTGTGAACAACGTTGCAGCCATTAGCTGGCGTCCGTATTGTCGCCAGCCGCTTTGTGGGACATACAAGCCGCGCTGACGTAGCCCACGATACAGCCACCAAGCGTTAAGCACAGCGCCAAGGCTGGTGGAGAGCGCGAGCGCTGCGTGTAACAAATGCGGCGCGAAGTGTCTGAACACGACAAAAACAAAGAAGAGATTGAAGAGCTGTGTGATGAGTAAGACGCGAACGCCGATTCTCACTGGTGTTTTGGTGTCTTGCTGCGCGTAAAAAGCTGGAGCCAAGATTTTGATCCAAACCAGGGCAATGATGCCAACTGCATAGGCGGCGACGGCCGGGCCGGTTTGCAGCGAATCTCGCGCGGTGAAGGCGTCGCGCTGAAACAAAGTGGCAACCATTGGCGTTGCGAGCACACTCATCACCGCCATCGCGGGCAGCGTGGCGATCAACGCAAAGCGCATCCCGTAGTCCAACAATTCGCCGTAGCCCCGCGCATTTTTTTCACTACGCAGCGTGCCAAGCGCGGGGAGGATGACCGTACCAATCGCGACGCCAAGCAATGCTGTGGGCAGTTCCATAAGGCGATCTGCCTTTTTGAGCCAACTCACGGCGCCGTCGCCAAAAAAAGATGAGTAGTTGGTGTTGAGTAAGATGCTAATCTGCGCAATCGATACACCGATCAGTGCCGGTGCCATCGTTTTCAGCATGCGCTGCACGCCTTCGTCGCGGAAGTGAAAGTCCAAGCGCGGAAACATACCGAGCTTGTACAGCGGCCAGAGTTGCATCGAGAGCTGGGCCACGCCACCAGCCACAACTCCCCACGCCAGCGCATGAATCGGCTGAGCAAAGTAGGGGGTTGCCCACAACGCGGCGGCGATCATGCACAAGTTGAGCAGCACCGGCGTGAAAGCGGGAATAGCGAATTTCTTCCAGATATTCATGACGCCGCCCGCCAAGGCGGTCATTGAAATGAACAGCAAATACGGGAACATGATCTGCAAGAGCTGTGTTGCAAGCAGCGTTTTACCCTCAGTTTTGGCAAATCCGCCGGCAAAAATCGGGATCAGCCAAGGCGCCGCCACGATGCCTAGAGCCGAGACGGACAGAAGTGCAACCAGTTGCAATGTCGCCACTCGGTTGATCAGTAAGTGAGTGGCCGCTATGCCGCGCTGGCTTTTATATTCGGCTATCAGCGGTACAAAGGCCTGCGCGAACGCGCCTTCTGCAAAGAGGCGCCGCATCATATTGGGCAGTTGAAACGCGACCTCAAAGGCGTCGTTAACCGCCCCCGCTCCAAAAACTTTGGCCATGACGATCTGGTTGGCAAACCCCGCCACGCGCGAAAGCGAGGTCATGGCGGAAACGCTCAGAATTGATTTGAAAAGGCTCACGGCTTGCAGGGTGCAGAAATTCCCCGTAGAATAGCTGGTTCACCGAATTCGTTACTAGAGAAAAGATTTTCTGCCATGGCAAACAGCGCACAAGCTAAAAAGCGAGCCCGTCAAAACGATAAACAGCGCGCCCACAACGCAGCGCTTCGCACCCAACTGCGCACCGCAGTGAAGAAAGTGCAAAAAGCCGTCCTCGCAGGCGACCAAGGCGCTGCGCAAAAGCAGATGCAAGAGTCGCAATCTGTGATTGACCGCATTGCTGATAAGCGAATCGTTCACAAGAATCTCGCATCCCGCGTGAAGAGCAACCTCGTTCGTGCCGTTAAGGGCATGGGCGAAAAGAAAGCTGCTTAAGCTTTAGCTCCCGAACTCGGTTGTGTAGAAAAGGCCCCTCGGGGCCTTTTTTGTTGCCTGCGATTTCTGCATGCGGTTCTTCCCCGCCGCGGACTGTCAACGCAAAAAGCCACCGTCTGCTCGGATCATTGTGAGATCGACGAAATCGGCTCCGTCGTGCTTGCCGGGTACGTAACGCACGTCGTAACCGCCCAAATCGATGCGGTTCATACGTTCGAGCGCTGCCGTCAAACGTTCACGCGTCGGCCGCGCACCCGCCTTGCGCAAGCCTTCTACAAGTAGGCGAGCGCTCACATAACCTTCCATGCTTGAAAAACCGAACGGTTCATTCGGGTGGGCTGCATGCAGATCGTCCTGATAGTCGCGCTGGATCGGTGTTGATCGCGCCCAAGGATACGGGGCAATTTGCGACATAACCACGCCCGCTGCGCCCTTGCCCATCGCTTTGGCCAATTGCTCGCCGCCCGAGTTGACCGCCAAAAACGTAGCGTCGGACCCAAGCGCACGCATCGCTTTCAACAGCTCCGCATACGTCGCGTAACCGCCGTGGTTGAGCACGCAGTCGGCCTTCGCGCGCTGAATCTGCTTGGCGAGCGCGCCGATGTCCGGCTTCCCCGGCAGCGCAATCGCCGCGACCAACGACACGCCGTTTTCCTTCGCAAGGCGCGTCACGTTAGCCAGATGCAGGCGCCCAGTTTCGCTATCGGAGTGGACAAACGCCAACCGCGACAGGCCGTGCTGCGCCGCATGCTTTATGAGTGCCTCGAACTCCAGCAGGTGCGGCGCACGAACCGTAAACACGTATGGGTTGAACGGCTCGCGCAACTGTGGCGACCCCGCCATACACGCAACCAGTGGGATTCGAAGTTCAGCCACCACCGGCAGCAGCGCCGTGCACGGTCCGCCCTCGATTGACCCAAACAATGCGACGACGCCTTGCCCGGCCAATTGACGAGCGTTGTCAACTGTACGTTTGCTGTCCCCGCCGTCGTCGACCACGACCACCCGAATGCGCTCGCCGTTGACGCCGCCTGCGGCGTTCACGCGATCAAAGTACGCTTGCGCTCCCTTCGCCGTCGCCGTCCCGAACGGCGCAAGTGTGCCGCTCGTCGGAACCGATTGTCCGATGAGGATTTCCGAATGAACCGACACGGAAATGAGTGTCGCAACCAACGCGTTCGTAAGACGGCGAGCGATAGAGAGCAACATGAGGCCTCCAATGCCAACAAACGGTGAACTGAATAAGGCGAGACAGTCGCGAGTGAACAGCGGATAAAGTTCTAGTTAGAACCAATCGTAATCCAATGCCAACGCAAGTCAAGCGCTGTAACACCCGACAGAGCAACGTGACCGAGAATAAATACCCGCCCAACAACGCGGAGCGCAACGAACGAGCGAGAAATCAGTAGTCTTCGTTACGTTCGGTCGCCGGCTGCACCTTTGGCGTAAGCACGGTGGAATCCATGGACAAACGCCGCGCAGACTCAGGAAGCAGGGTTGCCACCGCGTCAGCGTCAATCGTTATTTGCAGGTCGTTGTCGACCGCGAAACTCAGGAAAAACTTAAAGAGACGCGGCTCAAGTGCGGCCAACTCGTGCTTAACGATCACGCAGCGCAGCCCATCACGCAACGCCGGCGTAACCAGCGGGCTGTAACGCAGTTGCTCATCGGCACCGAAGGCGGACATCACGCCACAGAGCCGATCCGCCCAATCGCTCGGGCGAAACTGGTGACCGGACAGCGTGATCCCTTTGATGACGAGATCACTTTCGATGTGCGTTGCGGGAGATAACGTGGGCGCGTTGGAGGCGCGAGTGCTCATGGCCAGCCTAAGGTTTGGAAGCCCGATCCCTCGTGGATAGGTTGAGGAAGAGCTCCGACTATCTGATTTTAGCAACGCGAGTAAACTCTCTCTTTTGAGAGCACTGCAAACGTAGCAATGCCTATGCCTAACGTTCAAACATCCCACGCTCCATCCGCCGCAAACGCTGCGCCAGTCGCCAAAGTTCGTCATTTCCTGCAAATGACCGATTTCACCACGAACGAATACGCTTATTTGTTCGAGCGTACGCGCCTCATCAAAGATCGCTTCAAGCGCTACGAGCTTTACCACCCGCTGCGCGATCGGACCCTTGCCATGGTGTTCGAGAAAAATTCAACGCGTACGCGTGTGAGTTTTGAAGCGGGCATGAACCAACTCGGCGGCTCCGCGATTTTCTTGACGAGCGAAGCATCGCAAATTTCGCGTGGCGAGCCGGTGGAGGACTTGGCACGCGTGGTGAGTCGCATGGTGGACGTTGTGATGATCCGCACATTTCATCAAAGCGTCGTTGAACGCTTCGCGGAATATTCACGGGTGCCGGTGATCAATGGCCTAACGGACGATCATCATCCGTGCCAAGTGCTCGCCGACATTTTCACGTTCGTTGAACATCGCGGTGACATCAAAGGCAAAATCGTTACGTGGGTTGGCGACGCCAACAACATGCTCAATTCTTGGCTGCAAGCGGCAAAGATTTTGGACTTCACCGTGCACGCGTCAACGCCTCCGGGCTACGAAATTCCGGCTTCGATGCTCGCGTCCGCCGATGGTCATGTGCGCGTGTTCGCCGATCCGCTTGACGCAGCGCGCGGCTCACACTTGGTGACGACCGACGTTTGGACCAGCATGGGTTTCGAAGCAGAAACTGAGGCTCGCAAAAAAGCCTTCGCCGATTGGTGCGTAGACGAAGAAATGATGGCCTTGGCCGATTCTTCGGTGTTGTTTATGCACTGTCTGCCGGCGCATCGCGGCGAAGAAGTGACTGCTGGTGTGATCGACGGTCCGCAGAGCGTTGTGTGGGACGAGGCGGAAAATCGTCTGCACGCCCAAAAGGCGCTGCTGGAATACCTCGTCGTCGGCGAAGTCAAATCGTAGAGGCTGCGCTTTCTGTGCTGCATGTCGACGATGCATTCGTGATCGTCGACAAACCCAGCGGTTTACTCTCGGTGCCAGGGCGTGGTCCCGACAAAGCGGACTGTGTCAGCGCGCGCGTGCAAGCCGCATTTCCCGACGCGCTCGTCGTCCACCGACTCGACATGGAAACCTCAGGGCTCATGGTGTTCGCGCGCGGCATTGAGTCGCAACGCGCCATCAGCCGTGCATTCGAAACCCGCGTGGTGAGTAAGTATTACGAAGCCGTGACGCACGGCTTGATCGAGCCCGAAGCTGGCACCATTGACTTACCGCTCATTTGCGATTGGCCGAACCGCCCAAGACAAATGGTCGATCACAGCATTGGCAAACCCGCGACCACGCACTTCGTTGTGCTGAAACGCGACACATCCACTAGTCGCACTCGCGTAGGGCTCACGCCGATCACGGGTCGCAGCCATCAACTGCGCGTACACCTCGCCTCTTTGGGCCACGCCATCATCGCAGACAGCTTGTATGCGTCCGTGCCGCCCGCAGTAGGCGAGCGCCTGTTGCTGCACGCTGCGAAGCTTGCTTTTCCGCATCCAGTAAGCGGCGAAATACAGTCGTTCGAATCACGCGCGCCGTTCTAAATCAAATCTGCTCCACGCCGCTTTTCGTCGTTTCGCGCACGCTTTCCGCAGTTCGTCGCTTGCCCCTCGCAAGCGAAATCATGCCCCGCTAAAGTTCATTCCATCGCAACAACGCGATGCGACCGAAACCAAAACAAAGGGACATGATTATGAAAACCACCACGCAATTTGCTGGCACACTTTCACGCGTTGACCGCGCTCTGACCGCCGCTGTGTCAATGACCACCACGTTCGCGCTAACCACCGTGATCGCTGCTGGTTTTCAAGGTGTTACAGCAACGCAAACCAGTGAACTTGTTGCCATGCTCGCCAAAGCGTTCGCCTAAGCATGGCGAAACAACACATGAACAAGAAACTCGCCAAACGTAGGCTGAGCAACTCGTTACCCACGAGCCGAGACCGTCAACCCAACCATCGCCGCTCACCATGATGCGGTCAGCGCAGGGTGCTCACCCCATCCCCTCCTCCAGAGCATTCTGCGCTGACCGTATCGCGTAATGACGTAGCCTTGAGAAGCGCAGCGCGTCAAGGCATTTGTTCATCGAGCCCACTTAGAAAAGCGCCTTCGGGGGTTACACCAGAACCCGGACGCGCTTCGCTTCTCCGGGCTACGGCTCCTACGGTCGCGGCTCGCGCAAATTGCGGTAGACAAGAAACTTGCCACCCCCCAAATACTCGATGTCGGCGGGCGGTAGGTTCTTGAGGTTAGCGCCCCAGCCGCCTCGTTGATAGTTGAAGCCAACCGCGCGGCCCGCCTTATCCCACCAACCGAAGTGGCAGGGATCAACGAACCCGCCGCGCCATTGCGACCACTGTTGTTGTCGCTCGTCTGGCGCCGCTGAATAGGTCACCCAACATCCAAGATGCGTACTTTCGCCCCAAAATCCCCAAGCGTTCGCTTCGCGCGCGTGGAGCGGATACGATGGGTTTGACGTGGCCGCATCAAGTTCGCGTAATTCCGCCATGTCGCTCGCATCGGGAAACACAATCCACAGCGGCCGATCATGCACCTGAAGTTTCCATTGTTTCTGCCCTTGCCTGTCCTCCGGAATCTCAACGATCGCCGCGAACTGAGCACGTGTATGCGCACCGGGACTCATTGAAGCCAAGAGCGCGTGGGCAAATCCGCTAAAGAAGACACCGACAAGCGCAATCACCGCGTAGCGCGCTACGCGACGCGGTTCAAATCGGGCGTTTAACGCAGACATGACTATCAGGATAATTCAAACGGCAACGCCCGCAAACGCTTCCCCGTAGCCGCAGAGATCGCGTTGCCAAGCGCAGGAGCGATGGGCGGCAAACCAACCTCGCCGATACCACCGAGCGCTGCGCCAGAGTCCACGATTATCGTTTCGAACGCCGGGCACTCGGCCATCGAAAGCAACGCGTAATCGTGCAGATTGCTTTGCTCGACGATGCCTTCGTTGAAGGTGATTTTTCCTTTGAGTGCGGCGGTCAATCCATAGATCGCGGCGCTAGCGATTTGCGCCTTTACGTTGTCGGGATGTAGCGCCATGCCGCAATCGACGGCGGTGACGACGCGGCGCACGTGGATCGTTTTGCCAACGACTTCAACGTCGACAACCTGACACACGATGCTCTTGAACGATTCAGCGAGCGCGATGCCACGCCCCCAACCCTTGCCTGAACCTGGTAGAACCGCGCTCCACTGCGCTGCGCTCGCTGCGGCGTCGAGCACTTTGGCGAATCGCGGTTGATCCTTCAATAGCTCCAAACGGAAAAGATACGGATCTTTCTTGAGCGCGACAGCGAGTTCGTCGACGAATGTTTCCACGAAAAACGCGGTGTACGAATTTCCCACGCTGCGCCAATATCCCAGCGGCACAGGCAGGTCCACTTGCGCGTGATCGCACTTGAAGTTGGCGAATGCATACGGCAATTCCGCTGCGCCTTCCGCATTGGTTTTGTCCGGCGGGAAATCGCCCGCTGCGAGCGGATTCATGCGACCCATGACACTCTTGCCCACGCTCGGCCCGACCATGCGGTGATGCCATGCGGACACACCGTTTTTGTCGTCGAGCGCCGCGCTCATGCGAGCAGACACGGCGGGACGGTAGGCGTCGTGCTTAATGTCTTCTTCGCGTGACCAAATCAATTGCACCGGTTTGCCGCCGGTCACCTTGGCGCACGCAAGCGCTTGGCGGATCACTTCGAGATCAACGCGCCGACCAAAGCCGCCACCGAGATAGGGCGTGTGCACAGTTACGTTTTCTTCAGGCACGCCGACATTGCCCGCAGCGAGCCACAACACCGCCGTGGGCGCTTGGTTGCCGACCCACACGTCCACTTTGCCGTCCTTGATTTGCGCGGTACAGTTGAGCGGCTCCATAGGCGCGTGCGCCAAAAACGGAACGCTGTATTCGGCATCGATGCGTTGCTTTTCGGGCGCTGCGTTGATGACTTTTTCAGCGTCGCCATGTTTACCGAACGTGCGATGCAATGGCTTTAACACGACCGCTTTGCCGTCGAGCACCTCGGCGTATTGCGCGGCCAGTTGCGCGCTGGAGTGCACGCTTCCTGATGGGCCACCGCCCACGAGCGTGACTTCTTTCAGCGCTTTTTGTGCCGACCAGTAGCTCGTTGAAATCACCGCGAGGTAGTTCTCGCCGCGCACTTGATGCAACACTTCCTTCGGCGCTGCGCCGCCGCTCCAGCGCACTTCGTGCAGCGTGCCGGCTACGAATGGAATATGTTTTATTGCGGCGTATAACAAGCCTTCTGGGCGCACGTCGATCCCGAACTGCGCGGTGCCGCGCGTTTTTTCGACGACATCGAGGCGCGGAGGGCTGGTGCCCAAGAGCTTCCAGTCTTTCTGCGCTTTGGGTATTGCAATCGGCGGCACAGGCATCGTGGCGGCGGCTTGGGCGAATTCGCCGAGCGCCGCGCGTTTATTGCTCTTGGTATGCGTGATGATCGACTTCTCGATGCTGAGTTCAGTCGCGGGCACGCCCCACTTCGCAGCCGCGGCCGCGAGCAACACGTTGCGGGCACTCGCCGCCGCCATGCGCATCGGCTCCCAGCCGTCGCGCGTGGACGTAGACCCGCCCGTCATCTGCACACCAAGCACGCGCGCGGTGGTCGTCATCGCGGCTTGCATGGCTGCAGGCGCGCTGTCGGCGAGCGCGGTGACGTTGCCATACACCGGATTGATTTGCGCCTGCTCCACGCGCACTTTGCTCCAATCTGCGTCCAATTCTTCGGCGACGAGCATCGCAAGCATCGTGTAAATCCCCTGCCCCATTTCTTGGCGCGGCACTTGTACGACGACCGTGTTGTCCGGCGCGATCTTGAGCCATGCGTTGAACGCCACTTCGCCCGCTTTCACCGTGGGTTTAAACGTTTGCGCGTTGGCCACGCGTCGCCACGCGAGCGTGGTGCCGATGGCCAGCGCGCCGCCAATGAGGCCGGTGCCGATGAGAAAAACGCGGCGCGCGGTGGAGTGTTTTTTTGCGGCCATGATTAAGCGCTCGCCTTCTTCAGTTGCGCGGCTTTTTTTATCGCGGCGCGCATCGCAGGATAGGTGCCGCAGCGGCAAAGGTTTGTAATCGCGGCGTCGATTTGCGCGTCGGTTGGGTCGGGCGTTTTTTCGAGCAGCGCGGTGGTGGCCATGATGAAACCGGCTTGGCAGTATCCGCACTGCGGCACTTGATGCTCTACCCACGCGCGCTGTACGACGCTCGCGCCCGTTGCGGTGACGCCCTCGATGGTCGTGACTTGTTTTCCTGCGACGGACGACAGCGGCGTCGCACAGGTGCGCACCGCCTCGCCGTCAATGATGACCGTGCACGCGCCGCACGCCGCGATGCCACAGCCGAACTTGGTGCCAACGAGATTGGCGTCCTCGCGTAGCGCCCAGAGCAAAGGTTTGTCGTCCGGCGCATTGAGCGTGACGGGCTTGGCGTTCAGCGTAAATTGGGTGGGCATGACAGACCTTTAAGACGGTTAGGGGTTTATAGCGTTGTGGCGTGAGCGACTAGCAGGCGGTCGTTTGGTGCACAAAAATGGATAAGTCGACTATGCCTCTTTCTACGCGCAAACGGCCACTTAGCAGTCGCTGCAATGAAAAAGCTGTTAGGAAGCCGATGTCGGAGATTTAAGTGCCAGTCGCCGCGAGGCGAGCCAGATTAAGAACAAAACCGGCACGCCGATGATGGCTGTGCCAATGAAAAACGTGTGATAGCCCACGGCGTCGACCGCTACACCCGAGAATCCGGCGAGCCACTTCGGCAGCAGCAGCATCATCGACGACAACATCGCGTATTGCGACGCCGTGTAATTGATGTTGGTCAGGCTCGACATGTAGGCGATGAAGCTCGTCGCGGCGATGCCGGAACTGAGGTTATCAATCGAAATGACCAGCGTCAGCGCGGTTACATCATGGCCGCGCGTCGCAAGCCACGAGAAGAGCACGTTACTCGCCGCCGACAGCACCGCGCCGAGCATCAGCGTTCGCATCACGCCAATCTTCACCGACAACACGCCGGCGAGCAACGCGCCCACGAGGGTCATGATGACGCCGTAGATTTTCGAAATCGCTGCCACCTCGTCCTTGCTGTAACCCATATCAACATAAAACGGTGGTGCCATGATCCCCATCACGATGTCACTCACTCGGTACGTGGCGATCAGCGCAAGTACGAGCACTGCGTTCCAGCCATAGCGACGAAAAAAATCCGCGAACGGCTCAACCAAAACTGTCTGCAACCACTCGCCCATGCTCTTGGTGGGAGCGAGCGGACGCGGCACCGGTTCCCGCGTGAAGAGCACCGTAATAAATCCGACGATCATCGATGCCGCCATCACGAGATACGCCACCTTCCAGCCGTTCGGGTCGTAGTTGGCAGGGTTCGCCACCTCCGCACGCGCCGCAACCCAAAGCACGCCCGCGCCCGCCCAAATCATCGCTAGGCGATAACCAGTCATGTACGCCGCAGCCAGCGCGCTTTGGTGATTTACATCGGCCGACTCGATACGAAACGCATCAAGCGCGATGTCTTGCGTGGCCGAGCCAAACGCCGTGAGGAGCGCAAACCAGACGATGGGGGCGAGCGTCACCTTGGGGTCCGTCAGCGCCATGCCCACCAAGCCGCAGACGATCATCAACTGCGAGAGCAGCAACCAACTACGCCGCCGCCCTAGTCCCCGCGTCAGCCACGGAATCGGCAATCGATCCACCAGCGGCGCCCAGCACCACTTAAACGCGTACGCCAAACCAACCCACGACAGATAGCCAATGGTTGAGCGGTTAATGCCTGCTTCACGCAGCCAAAAACTCAGTGTCCCGAGCACCAACAGCAGCGGCAACCCCGCCGAAAAGCCAAGGGCCAACATGCGCAACGACGCCGGCTCCAAGTACACGCGCAGTGACTGCAACCACGTTAGTTTTGGCGTGGCGGCAGATGCAACCTCTTGCGGTGTAGGCAGGTCTGATGACTTCATCCAGCTATTATCTATGTATGATGAAACGCCTCACCTCTCTGCTCATCGGCGCCGCCGCGGCCGTTGCCACCTTCGCGTTGCCCGCCCACGCGCAACTCACCAAACCGTTTCTCTGGGAACTTTCCAAGGGTGGCAAGACGGTCACGCTGTTTGGTTCGTTGCACGTCGGAAAAAATGATTTCTTTCCGCTGCCAGAGTCGGTGCTGAAGCGATACGACGAAGCGAAGGTGTTAGCAGTTGAAGCGGACATCACGGTGCCAGAAACGCAGCAAGCGTGCATAAAACTAGGCGTTACCACGGAAAAGCTCGAAGGCGTGTTGCCAGCGGAAGATTACGCGGCGCTGGTCAATTACGCGAAAGCCTCAGGGCTACCAGAAGGTGCGCTGCAAAACCGAAAACTCTGGCTTCTCAATCTCGTCGTCGTAGGTGTAGAGCTCGGTCAATTGGGCGTTGATTTCGGTCGGGGCCTTGACGTGGTCTTCATTCGCGATGCGAAGAAGGACAAAAAGCGAATCGCTGAAGTAGAAGGCGGGCAGCGGCAGTGCGGAGCGTTAGCCGCAGCGACCAACACGGAAGCCGCCGCATCGATGGCGCGCTTCTTGGCGACGGTACGCGAAAACAAAATGGAGCGGCGTCTCAACGAAATGGTCGACGCTTACCGCGCGGGCGACGCGACGACGATGGCGCGCGTGGTCAACGAAGAGTTCGGCACGACGCCCGAAGGATTATCTGCCCGCAAACGCGTCTTTGATGACCGCCATCCAGCAATGGCCGACGCCATCGACAGTTATTTCAAGCAAACCGACAAACACTTCGTCGTCATCGGCGTGGGCCACATGGTCGGTGAAAACAATCTACTCGAAGCGCTCGCGAAAAAGGGCGTGGGCATCAAGCGAGTGGAGTAATCCGCCAGGCCGTGGTTTAGTCAACCAGAAAGCCATTCACCGCGCGAAGATCGTCCTCATTCAAGACGCCAGTTGCCGCCTTTAGGCGAATGTTATTGAGGAGTGCGTTGTAACGCGCTTGTGCGAGATCTCGCTGCACTTGCGTGACTTGTTGCTGCGCATTGAGCACATCGAGGTTAGTACGCACACCGACTTCTAAGCCCAGCTTCGTTGAGGCAAGCTGCGTCTCAGCCGACTTGAGCGCTTGCTGCTGCGCGGCCACACCCGCGACACCGCTGGTCACGCCAAGATACGCCTGACGCACGTTAAGGCCGGCAGAGCGGCGCGCTGCTTCGACATCGTTACGGTTTTTGTCTACGAGCGCGAGGGTTTCACGAATTCGCGCGTTCACGCCGCCTGAAATATCGAACGGCCAGTTGAAAGTAACGCCAATCAAGCCGCTGTTCGACCACGAACCGCGATTGAGCGCCGCGCTGGCGGTGTTCTGCGCGTGCGCGACGTTGGCTGTCGCGTCTAGTGTCCAGTCCTTGCCCGTTTCGGCACGGCGAACGTCGTACTCTGACACCGCGAGAGTTTGTTGGGAAATCTGCACCGCAAACGCCTCACGCTCGGCGCGGGTGACCCAAGCTTCCATGCTTTCAGGATTGGGTGCGGGTACTTGCGCGTTGTTGCGCAGTTTCTTTAGATTAGCTTCGAAGCGGCCAACGACGTTTCGGAGGGCCCACCGCGTACGGTCAACTTCGTTCTTCGCAGAAATTTCTTGCGCCAGCACTTGGTCGTAGCGCGACTGTGCTTCGTTGGTGTCGACAATCGTTGCGGTACCCACCTCAAAATTGCGTTTGGCCTGGGCAAGCTGCTCCGTCAACGCAGCCTTTTGCGATTGCACGAGCACGACGTTGTCCTGAGCAAGCAAAACATCAAAGTACGCCTGCGACAAACGGCTGGCGACGTCCATTTCCGCAGCCTTGACCGAAAGTTCGGAAATTTTCGCGGCCGCGTTGGCTTGTTCAATCGCGACATTGTTGGCTGGGCGAATCAACGGCTTGTTCACGTAAGCGGACACGCTTGCGGCCAAGTATCCGCGATCAGTTTGTGCCGACGAGAGACCGCGCACATGGGAGTCGAAGTAGTTAGCGTTAGCGCTGGCGTTGACGCCTGCCGCAAACCCATTTGCGGCTTCCGCCTGCGACACGCGCTCGCGCGCCGCGATCAGCGACGCACGAGCCGACGCGACTGCCGGATCCTGCGTGGTTGCTTCGCGATACAACGAGAGAATATCCGCGCCGTAAGCTGCGCCAGCGCCAGAAATCGCGCCAGCGATGGCCAGCGACAAAGCCGAGAGAGAAAGGATTCGGGTCAAGCGCATTAAAAGCTCCAACGATCACTAAATAGGGACAAACAACAGGTCAACCGCATGCGGCAAGGTCAATACTTGGGGACACTCGGATCAACTACCTGCGACCAAGCATCAATGCCGCCGCGCAGATTGAGGAGCCCTTCGACACCCTTGCCTGCCAAAAATTGAGCGCAATTCATGCTGCGCGCGCCGTGATGACAGATCACAACTAGGGGCTTCGAGACGGGATCGTCGCCTTGCAGCGCACGCACTTCGTCAACGCGACCGACGAGCGTCGACATCGGGACGTTCACTGAGCCGTCGATTCGAGCTAGCTGAAACTCCCACGGCTCGCGCACGTCGAGCAGCACGGCGTTTGCCAGCGGAGCTTGCGCTTGGCTACGCGCCTGCGCTAGCGCTTGAACGTCAAGCTGTTGAATCATCAAAAAACAAATCCCGGGGCTTTGGCCGCATTGGTCAAGGGCGGCAAAACCGTTTCGAACAGCGTTCGATTGCGGCGACCGCCGGTCGCGCTTACGGTCGTAAGCGTTGCGTTCATGACCGGCAGTTTTCCGATCACGGCGAAAATTTTGCCTTCGGCTTTGAGCTGCGAAAAGACCTCGTCTGGCAGCACTTCCATCGAGCCCGTGAACACGATCACGTCGTACGGCGCTTGGCCCTTCCAGCCGCGCGCGCCGTCGCCCGTGATGATGGTGGCGTTGGTGATGCCTGCACGCGCCAAATTGTC
>Ga0209097_10001180_pt1 | contig 23046 bp, 20 predicted proteins | sample AD_UKC052_MetaG_FD_184419 | JGI IMG/M metagenome (GOLD analysis project Ga0209097, IMG submission 184419) | Active sludge microbial communities of municipal wastewater-treating anaerobic digesters from USA - AD_UKC052_MetaG (SPAdes) (version 2) | ecosystem: Engineered > Bioreactor > Anaerobic >... | reverse complement strand
TGTTCCTCTCGTACTGAAAGGTTTGGTAAAGGTTGTTGCTCCCATCGAGGACAAAGAACTTCTACTCTATTACATCCAACCAGCGCAAAGTTGCGTACTAACCTTAAGTGCAAGCCTAAGCAATCTTCCAAGCAATGTGGTTGCTCGTACAATGGAAGAAAGTCAACTTCTCCTCATCCCCGGAGATATGCTTCCAAGCCTGCTGCAAGAATTCCCATCGTTTAACCGACTATTCTACGAACTCTATAACACACGCTACACCGAACTAGTCGATACCATTCGTCATTTAGTTTTTGACACGCTCGACACACGTTTAATGGCATATCTTCAAGAACAATCAACTCGAATGGGTTCTTCAATAATCAAATTCTCGCACCGTCAAATTGCTGAAGATTTAGGTACTTCTCGTGAAGTAATTAGTCGAGTGATGAAGAAACTTGAGAAATTAGGAAAGGTTGTTCAAACACCTGACGGAATAGAAATTTTGTAGTGGTGACTTTAGTCACCGATTTGAAAGTTCACCATGATGTAGGTTTGTCGATACAAAAGCAAGCATAATATTCTTTGCTGCTTTTCTAAAAAATTGTCCAACTAAAAAAACACAACTATGAAAGCAAACATGGGTTCAGCCGACAGAATCATCCGCATTATTGTGGCTATTGTATTCGGTGTATTATATTTTACGGGAACGGTAACAGGCACATTGGGAATCGTTCTTCTTGTTCTAGGAGGTGTTTTTGTTGCCACTTCTTTTATCAGCTTTTGCCCATTGTACTTGCCATTTGGAATTAGCACACGTGGTAAATCAGAGAAATAATAAGCAATCCCTTTGTACGGTTAGACTTTAATATTATTCTTCATTAAAACTTAAAGCAAGTCCCAAACTCCATGTTAGTAGATTGCTTTAAATAAAATAATATTAAAGTAAAATTAGGATTAGAAACGGATCAGTGCGATGGCTATGTCTGTGCGGCGAGGGTGTGTTTCGACATAGATTAGGAAAAAGTATGTCCTAGCTGAATGGTCGGAAAAAGGCTTTGCGCGAAAGCAGCATCGTCCAGACTTGAACTTCTTTATTCGTAAGTGTTTATTTTTCAAAGGTACTCATGAGGGCTTCGCCGTTGGTTACTTTCTTGTTTCAAGACAAGAAAGTAACATGTCGTAGACAAACATGAATGATTTATTGACAAGATGCTTTATCAGCCTTATTTCATTGATTGATATGAAATAATTAAATTGATGATTCAGCCGCACAACGGGTTTAGAAAAGACATAAAAAAAGGAAGACATCGAAAAATGTCCTCCTTTTTTTATGTCTAGATGCAGGAAATTATAGCGTTTCCTTCAGCCATTTAAAGAATTCACGCTGCCATACAACACCGTTTTGTGCCTGTAAAATCCAGTGGTTTTCATCTGGGAAATACACCAAACGACTTTTGATATTGCGTAACTGCAATGCTTGAAATGCCTCAAATCCTTGTCCTTCAGGAACTCGGAAATCTTTTCCTCCGTGTAGAATCAACATAGGTGTATCCCAATTGCCCACTTTTGCACTTGGGTCAAATTCAGCATAGGTTTTTTGCGCAACCGCATTGTTCTTCTCCCAATAAGCACCGCCCATATCAAAGTTGGTAAAGAAAACCTCCTCGGTTGTTCCATACATACTCTTCAAATCGAAAACTCCCGCGTGTGCAATAAAGGTTTTGAAACGCTTGTTGTGCATGCCAGCTAAGTTGAACACGGAATAACCTCCATAGCTAGCTCCAATACATCCTAGTCGCGATTTGTCCACATAACTTTCTTTTGAAGCATCATCAATCGCACTTAAATAATCGCGCATCGATTGTCCACCCCAATCTTTACTAATCGCTTCATTCCACTCCACTCCAAAACCTGGTAATCCACGACGGTTAGGTGCAACTACAATATATCCTTGCGCTGCCATTACCTGAAAATTCCAACGGAATGAGTAAAACTGAGTCACTGGAGATTGCGGTCCTCCTTGACAATACAACAAGGTTGGATATTTCTTAGCTGGATCAAAATCGGGTGGATAAACCATCCACACCAACATCTTCTTACCATCGGTTGTAGTCACATAGCGACGTTCAACTTTACTCATTTTCACCCCAGCATACAATTCATCATTCACATGAGTAAGCTGCTTTAAGCCTTTGCTCTTCATGTCGTAAGTATAAATCTCTGAAGCATGATTCATATCCGTGCGACTCAACAACAAGGTGTTTCCAACTTGAGAAACAATTCCAGTAATATCAAAATCACCAGTGGTCAATTGCTGAACAACTGGCAATTTCTTAGTCATTCCAGGATAATCCACTTCAAACAATTGCAAGGTTCCATCAATCGCTGCAGTGAAATAGATTTTTTTTCCATCATCTGCCCAACGATACGATTTTACTGTACCATCCCAATTCGCAGTTAAATTCATATCGCCCGCTTTTCCACGAACAATAATGTCGTTCTTATCCGCTTCATAGCCATCACGTTTCATGCTTAACCAAGCCAAGGTATTTTGAGAGGAGAACAATGGATCGGTATCATAACCCATTCGCCCTTCAGTCAAATTTGACGTTAAACCAGTAGTTATATCATAGCTGTACAAATCGGTATTGGTGCTGATTGCGTAAGCTGTTCCTGATTTTTTCTTGCACACATAAACCACTTGCATTCCATCGTTGCTGAATGTGTAATCGCTTTCGTCGCCCATCGGTTGCTGCGGACTATCATACGGCTCACCCGGCATCAAGTCTTTTCCTTCATCCGCTTTTCCATTGATCATTTTGTGAAGAAAAACGTGACGGTATTTTCCATCTTCCCACGTATCCCAGTGACGATAATTCAAGCCATCGTAAATCTGCACATTGGCTTTGGTCATTTCGGGATAATAATCGACAGCGTTCACCTTATCCACTTTCACCAAATGCTCTTGAAGTTGGTATTTTCCATCTTTACTAATGCTAGCATCAGCCACTAGCGAACCCAAACTATCGAGTGGAGTTGCAACTCCTCCGGCTAATGGAATCATATAAAGTTTAGAGCTGTTTTTATTGGCAGCTAAATCAGGAACGCTAGCTCGATACACGAGATTCTTACCGTCTTTTGTCACTCCAATAGCCGATACGCGTGCTACTTTTAATAACTGCTCTGGAGTCATGGCCGATTGTGCCAAAAGGCTACCAACAGCGGCACTCAAGATCAAGGAAAGGAAATGCTTTTTCATTTCGGAATTCAGTTTAGGGCGGTGAATATACAGGATTCGTTCGATTCAATTTGCTTTCACAGATGTTCAATACTCGTTCAATCTCACCCAAATAAAAAACGCCCGAAGATTTCTCTCCGAGCGTTTGCCCCAATCATGAGGACTAGCTGCTGACACTTATCTTACCGGACTATATGCATAACGATCACGTGCATTGAATCCGAACGACACTCCGAAACGCAAACCTTTGTTGTTGGGAATCAAGAAGGCATTCACAGGTATATTCAATTTTCCAGATTTGAACGTTTTACCAAAAGCGAAGATGAAACCTGCTTGTATGGCTGCATCACCGCGACTGTCCAAACGAGTAATCACATCGGCATTTTCTGGAGTTTGAAGACTATCGTTTAACAAAGTCCATTTATGTGTGTCGGCGGTGTAATAACCTTGACTTTTAGTTACTACTGAGAAAGTTGGTCCGAATGCGAATTCCCATCCGTTTTTGTTGTTACGTAAACCATTCATCACGGTAATACTTGGAATGAAAAGTCCTTGATCTAATCCAGTCATCATCGGAATAAACTCAAACAAGGCTTGGAAATTCCCTTCATTCAAATACTGTTTCTCGAACTGATATCCGAATTGGAACATCATCGGTTGTGCTTCAAAACCACCATTGTTGCGGTTCGAACCTAAAATTGCAGCTGTTTCTCCGGTGAACATAGTGAATCCCATACGCGGACCATCAGTTCTCAAACGCAGTTGATATGGGTTGTTTACGGTATTATCGAAATCATTTTTCAGGGTGAGTTTTTTCTTGATTTCCTCATCTACCGGATTACCCATCAACTCATCCAAAGTAATCTCAATCATATTGCGGTATTCAGCATTGATTTTCAAGAAATCGTTAGTGTGTGTACGTTCTACCGTTCCGTTTTTCACATCGAGTATGCGGAAATTCACGGTGATGTTATCGCCTACTGTACGAATGCTTCCGGTTAGAATTTTATCTACATGAAGTTTTGTTCCCATTTCGGTTAGACAAATTTTCGAAAAGCAACCAGTCAAATTAATTCCATCGCGTTTAGCTAAGAAATTCATGTCGTATTGATCAAGTATCTCGTAAGTACCAATGCGCTCCATTTTACGCATGGCCATTTCGGTTAAAGTGGAATAACCGTTTCCAGGAAGTGCATCATTTGCATCAATATCTCCCACCGCTAAAAGTGGACGATTGCTTTGAGCTACTAAAAGTGAAAATGAAGTAGCTACGAAAAGGATTAGGGAAAGTGTCAGACGTTTCATAAGAATTTGTTTTTGGTTTTTTGTTGAGACAAAGTTGCAGCAGTTCAACACCTCACTTCTACGGATATTCACCAACACATTAGGACTTCAATTAATATTTAATAATTCCACGCCACTAACAGATCTAATTTTGCACTTGATTTAGTATTATTTTCAAACTACATTTGACATTTACGCATATCACACAAATCAAAAGCAACTCATTTACGGAATAATGCCAAACAAAACCCGCATTTTTCATCAGCAACGTTTTATTGCGCTGCTCAAGACATTGGTTCCCGGTCAAGTAAACCTGGCGCGCGACCTTATGGATATTCTGGAAATCAGTCAGGACGGGGCGTACCGAAGATTGCGTTGCGAAACAGCCATCACGCTCGACGAAACCGTGAAGATTTGCCTGCATTACAGCATTCCGCTCGAAGCTCTCAACAACGAAGTGCCCGACGTAGTCACCTTTCAGTTCAATCCGCTCGACCAAAGCCTCGATCAGTTCCGCAATTACTTGGCAACGCTGAGCGAACAATTGAAATCCTTCCGCAAACACGCACAACCCGATTTTCACTACGCCGCCGAAGACATTCCCATGTTTTACCATTTCGGCTTTCCTGCTTTGACCGCCTTCAAGCTGCTTTACTGGATGAAATCCATTCTCAATATTCCCGAGTTCGAAAGCAGTCATTACCCTTTTCCCGTAGAAGAGTATTTCGATACCGAACTTCTAAAAGGACTGTATCAGCACTATGCCGAAATTCCAGGAACCGAAATCTGGACCGACGAAACCATCGAAAGCACCTTGCAACAAATCAAATTCTATTGGGATGCGGGATTCTTTGTCAGCAAGGATGCGGCATTGACTGTAATCGACCAAATGGAAGAGCTCATTCGTCGCGTTGCCCGCCAAACCGAAATCGGACAAAAAATTGGCTACAATGGCGCATCCACGGGCGCTGTGCTCAATGTGTACCTCTGCGATTTAATGATTGGGAACAACTCCATCTATGTAAGCACCGGCGAAAGTGCCATTTCCTCTATCGGTTACAACACCTTCAACTCCATCCTCACCCGTAACGAAGCCTTCAACAAACAACACTTGCTCTGGATGGATAACCTAAAACGTAAATCCATTCAAATCAGCGGCATGGCTGAGAAAATCCGCAATCAATTCTTCAAAGCCCAATTGAAAAAAATCGACCAACTCCGCGACGCGCTTTAAAAAAATAAGTGTTTGGGCGTATGCGTATGTCTATTTCGCACCGCTACATATACACACGCACCGCGCTATCGCCCATGCACGGCATTTGGCTCTATCGCTTACGCAGACATTCCATTTCATATGTTGCTAAATACTACAGCCTATGGAGAATAGTCAAACAAGCTTATCTTTTCACCTACCTTTACCAGCCCAGCAAACACCATGAGTAAAAGCAGTTTTTCCGATTTAAACCTCAACACTCCGCTCCTAAATGCTATCAACGATTTAGGTTTTGAGCATCCAACTCCCATTCAAGAACGCGCCTTCTCAGCTATGATGGCGGGTAACGACGTGGTTGGATTAGCACAAACTGGTACCGGAAAAACTATAGCTTATCTCCTGCCCTGCTTGCGTCTCTGGAAATTCTCCAAAGACAAACTTCCTCAAACACTTATCCTCGTTCCAACCCGCGAACTAGTAGTTCAAGTAGTCGAAGAAATTACCAAACTCGCTACCTACATGAACATCACTGCTGTTGGTGTGTATGGTGGTGCAAACATTCGTACCCAAAAAGATGCGATTCACAAAGGCCTCGACATTCTCGTTGCCACTCCCGGTCGCTTGCTTGATCTTGCTCTTGATGGAACATTAAAAACCAAAACCATCAAACGTTTGGTCATCGACGAAGTAGATGAAATGCTCAGCCTCGGTTTTCGTCCTCAGCTCGAACGCATTTTCGATGTGCTTCCTCCAAAGCGCCAAACGCTCATGTTCTCTGCCACGCTTTCCGACGATGTCGATTCCATGATCAGCACCTATTTCCGTGCTCCTATACGAATTGAAGCTGCGCCAGCTGGTAGTCCGCTCGATAACATCTCGCAGACTGTTATTGAAGTGCCTAACTACAACACCAAACTCAATCTGCTCAATCATTTGCTCAGTCAAGACAATATGGACCGCGTGCTCCTATTTGCCGGCAGCAGAAAATTAGCTGATAAACTTTACGAGCACCTCGAAGCAGAATTCCCAACCGAATCCGGCATCATCCACTCCAATAAAGCGCAAAACACCCGTTTTCGAGCCGTAGAGAATTTTGCCGAAGGAAAACAACGCATCCTAATTGCCACCGATATTCTATCTCGCGGTATTGATATTACTGGCGTTTCGCACGTAATCAATTTCGATGTGCCCGATGTGATGGAGAATTACATCCACCGCATTGGCCGTACCGGTCGTGCTGATGCAAAAGGCGACGCCATTACGTTTGTGATGGAGAAAGATGCCGAAATGATTGAATCCATTGAGGAATTGATGCAAATGAACATCGAGCGTTTGCCTATTCCCGAAGAAGTAGAAATATCAAGCGTCCTCACACTCGACGAACTACCGCATATCAATATGCCGGGTTCTAAAGTCAAGAAGAGTAAATACGAACCTGGACCAGCTTTCCACGAAAAGAAAGACAAGAATAAAAAAGTCAACGTTCGTAAAACCCGCGCCCAACAAATGCGGGAGAAATACAATAAGCCAAGAAGAAAAGGCTAATTTATTTAGATTGAAGAATTCTAATTAGGTCGTTGTTTATAAAGAACACTTCTTTTGAATCATATTGTGGACTTAAAATTCCCGCATCAACTAATTGATTCATATATTTCGTTAAAGTAGTTCGACTACTAATTTTTAATAAACTTCCCAAGCGTTTGGGTTTTATATAGGGTTGAGAAAATATCATGAGATGAATCTCCAAATTATACCATTTTATTTTGCCTTTTGCATGTAAATAAGTAGCATCCATTTGAATTAATATATCATCAATTCGTTGGTTAGTGATAATGGCAGTTTTATGAATTGCATCTAGCATATACATTATCCAAGGCTTCCAAGAGCCTCGCAATGTAACAGCAGCAAGCTTAGCATAATATTCATCTTTATTCTCTAAAATATACTTACTCAAAAACAAAACAGGGTGAGATAATAGACCTTCATTTATTAAATACAATTGATTTAAAATTCGGCCTGTTCTACCATTCCCATCTACAAAAGGATGTATTGCCTCAAATTGATAATGACCAATTATCATCTTTAAAAGTGGATCATGAGTATAGTTTTTATGATCATTTAAATAGGTAAATAGATTCATCATCTTTTGTTCAATAATGCCTTCCCCCCTTGGCGGTGTATAAATTATTTCTCCAGGTTTAAATTCACTCTGTCCTCTTTTAATTACGATTTGTGATTGTGCTGAACGAATTCCTTGTTTAGTTCTTTGAATTTGTTGAAAAACATCGATCGTAGTTTTTAAATTTATTTTTCCGTTTTCTTTAATAGATAAATATCCAGCCCACATTGCTTCTCGATATCTAAGTACTTCTTTTGTTGCATGAGTTGAATTCGATTCTCGAACAGTATCAGATATTGCTTTGTATAATTCATCATCGGTTGTAAAAATATTTTCAATTGCACTAGAGGATTGAGCTTCTTGAAGTGAAATTGTATTAATTAACATATTCGGTTCAGGTATTCGCAAACAATTCCGATTGAGTTCCGCCAATGCTCGCGATGTAATCCCCCATTTTAATAAAACCTCAGTATCAAAAATTGAGTCTGAAGGAGGTAAGTCTTTAAGATCATTATATGGAATAGCCCTATCAAATTTGACCTTTTTCATATGTCCAATAAATTAGCTAAATGTGAACTTAAGTCAAAAATACATTCAAAAATGGACAGAATTACACACGTGTTCATTTTTCAGCTATTTTATGAACACGTAGACCTAAGTTCCTAATTTTTACTTTGCGGTCGGCTCGTTAACCAAACACCTGCAAAAACAAAGGCAGCAGAGATAATTTTGGACATATCCAGCTCGTCTTTTCCCCAAGCAATTGCAATGAGTGCGGCTAAAAAGGGCTGCAAATAAATGTAAATACTCACCACCGAAGCACTCACAGTAGCCAATGCATAAGCATTAAGTATATAGGCTAGAAACGTTGCCCCAACTACAATAAACGCTAAAGAACCGAATGCCCACATGGGAACATTCACCCAATCAACCGCCATTACTTCGCTCATCCCAATGGGTAGAATAGGAATCCATCCACATAAGAACACAAATAACATCACCGTACTCGCTCGGTAGCGCTGCATTAACGGGCGAACAATCACCAGATAAACTGCATAAAAAGCAGCATTCAGTAAAATCATCAAGTTACCAAGATAATTCTCACTTCCTTCTGCCGTGTGAGGGCGCTGAAGTATAAGAATCATCGCACCAATTAATCCAAGCAAAATCCCTAAAGCTTTCCAGCTAGTTATACGTTCTCGTGCAATCACAGCTGCGGCAATCAATACCAAAACTGGATTAGCCGTTAAAATAATAGCGGCTTCAATGGGTGTAGTTAAGCTGAGTCCTTTGAAAAATAAGAGTTGATTACAGGCAACGCCCATCAATCCACATAAAAGAAAACGCATCCGATCTTCTTTCCGAATGCGTTCTGTTTTTCTAAGAAAGAGTAATGCAAAAAGTAAAATTGCCCCTGATACGCGCAGTACGATTATTCCAAACGGTGCGAAATACGCCGGCATCACCTCTTTGGCGACCGAATAATTGGCTCCGTATATCACATTCGCAATCAATACTGCCAAATGCGCTTTCCACACTGCTTTCATGCAGCGCGAAGGTACATCATCACCAAACGATTCCAGCCATCACACTAAATCGTACTCCCGAACTCGGTTGCGCCGAAGTAAGCGTTTGCTGAATAGGCGATTGCACCGAACAACCTAACATCCAATGTTTAGCATAAATATCTAAACCTGCCGTTGCCCACGAACTTGTACTTCCCGATTGGACACGTGGCGCATCAAATTCAATATCTTGATCTAAATGCTCATACCGCATTCCCGCTTGGGGCAATAACACCAAACTTTTCACAGGAAATCGGTAAAACACTTGCGATTGCACACTGTATTGATCACCCTTTTGAAACTGTGATTCATTAGCCGTCCAGGTGCGATAATCGCCTTGAACTTGCACACCGAGACGCTTATAACGTATCAAATACACCGAATTCAACACAGCAGAATACGCTCCTGTACCTAATTGAAAACCATTAGGTAAAGTGGTCAATGTTTCATCGCGCTGACGATATTTTCCGGTTGGCAAAGAAACACCTGCACCAGCTAGCCAAATGTGTTTCCAATTTCGATGAATCGTGTCTTGATTGGTATTCACAATCGTGTACAAAGCAGATGCTTGCATATCTCCAATGCCTTGAATGGTAGTAGTTCGCAATGTTTCAATTCGTTCGTGAACACGATACGGTGCTGTTATCCATAATTGAAGTCGTTTGTGAGCATACCACCGAAAAAACAATTCTTGATCAGTATAGCGATCTTCCTTTACCAAGCTGGCACCATTCATATTGTCAAGTGTAGCTGGATGGGTAAATCGTGCAGGAGTAAAACGCCAACCAAGCATATTACTCTGAATTTGTGGAAACATTCCTCCCGACAAACCACTAGCCGAACATCCACATACATCACAGCTAATAGCCGGTTTCCCTACTAGAATCAAGAAAAAAACGATAATCGAAAATGGACGAATCCTTGAGTTTATCATACGCGTTAAATTTAAACAGGCGCATAATGTGAGATTACGCGCCTGTACTGTATGATTATTCGTGTAAATGCTCGAATTCGAATGCCTCTTGGAAACGGTCAGCAATGGCAACTGCATCAGCCCCTGGCATGTGAACCATTGGAGTTGCTGCAACACTTAAATTGCTAGTGCCATTAAACAATTTAGCTATGTCAACAGCCATATGTATTTGTGGAGCTGTATTCGGAGCAATTGTCATTGTAGCACCTCCAAAAGTATGGCTTACTGTTCTCACACAATTGGTATTATTTGCTGTTTGGAAACCTCCAATATGGTATTCAAAAGCACCTCCCATCGAAGAGGCTGGACTAGTTCCTTCTGCTTTGATGAAGATATAACCAGTACTCCAGCTCCAGAACATTTCATTTGCTGGATCCAATGCTCCAGTTTGTGCTCCACTCACATTATGAGTAGAATCAACTCCTATAGAAAATGTAATTCCAGAATAGGTTCCTGTTGGCACATCCGAAATAGTAAGTAAACGACTCAAATCATCATTACTCTTTAATAAGTAGTAACTATTCGGTTGAGACCAAGTTGTACCATCCGTTTTCGTCAGCTTGACATTAGAAATATAGTAATCGAACTTGGTGAAAGTCAATGATTCACCAGCTGCATTGGTATAAGTTGTATCAAAAGCAAACTCTGCCCCATCAAAACCATGCTCAAACTCCACTTTGAACATTCCTGTTTGAGGAGTTGGGGTGGGTGTTGGCGTAGGTGTTTCTTCGTCTTTTTTACAAGAAGAAAGTGAAATGGTAGCAATAGAAAGAAAGAAAAGGATTTTGTTCAATGAACGTTTCATAGGTATAAAAATGTCACAGCCAATTCATTCAGAGAATGAGCTGCAGATTAGAAAATGTGTTTAAAAAAGAATCAACTCAATTGCTTTTAGCAACAAGGTGGATGAAACACATTTCCGAATATACCTTCGGGTAATCCTTCAAAATTTGAAAGCGGTTGTTCTTGCTTCAATTCAACAGAAAACGAAATAAGTGCTGCTGAATTCAATTCACAAACAGGCTGTTCTTTAACCTTAAACTCGGGTAATGATGGAGCAACTGGAGCGTTTTGTTCTGCTTCGTTCAGCTCTTTCATCATTTGACATTTCCCGTTACAAGCTAATTCAGGCTTGTCTTGGTTTTCACACAACTCTGTAGCATAGCGTTCATATTGCACCACATAATTCCCAACTACCGCCACTTTTACCAAAGAAGGCAGAAGAATAAGAAATACAAATAAAACAGCTAAAGTCCGCATGATTCTGGACTGCAAAAATAAAGGAATATTGAGCTTATAAAATGATTTATTTCATATAATAGTTAACCCGCGTTGTACCATTAAAAATTAATAATGTTCTTCCATGAAATTGTAACGAATAAGCCAATATTCAATGCTATTGGATGGTTTTAAATAAATTTATTTTAAACTAATATTAGATTTAGAAACGGATCAGAGCGTTGGATATGTCTAGGGGGCGAGGGTGTGTTTCGACATAGTTGAGAATAAAGCTTGTCCTAACAAAATGGTCGAAAAAAGGCCATGAGCGCATGCAGCATCGTCTAGACTTGACCTTCTTTATTCGTAAATGTGTATTTTTCAAAGGTACTCATGAGGGCTTCGCCGTTGCATACTTTCTTGTGTCAAGACAAGAAAGTATGGCGTCGCAGACAAACATGAATGATAAAAAGACAATATGCGCTAACAGTCATATTTCATTGCTTTTTAGAAGTAATTAAATTGATAAGTCAATCGAACAAATAGTATTAGTTGATAAGCTCATCTATATTCAAAATCCATAAAAAACTCCCGCCAACCTTTCGGATGACGGGAGCTCACAAACACCTTTCTGAGGATCAGGTGAAATTATTTACCAAAACCAACCACTCGGATGCCCGCAGAAAAAGCAGTAAGATCTGGACCTTCGTTCTTTTGGAATAGTGGTGTTAAAGCGTAGTTAGCGAATAGAATAAATGAACCGTAACCAACACGAACAGATGCATTAACGCGGAATGGATTCAAGTTGAAATCATCGTGGTTATGACTTTTTTCACGATCTCCATTTTCATTCACCACACGTTTGTTGTAAGAAGTGAATTTCCAACCAGCTGTAACTCCAGGAGAGATGCTCAAACGTTTTCCATTACTGAATTTGTTAGTAGCAAAAGTCAAGTATAAGGGAGCATTCAAATAACCAGTTACCAATTTACTTTTATCATAATCTTTTCCCGCTTCTACAACAGCAACGGTAGGTGTTGTATCTGATAACATCTTTACATTTTTATCAAATCGATAATTGTTAATCTCTGCACCCAAACCAGTTGTTACATAGATGTTGTTTTTCAAAATTTTACCATGCACTTCCCAAAAGTTAAAGTTCACAGCAATCGATTTGTTGTAGTTTAACGAGTATGCCGAGTTCACGCTATCCATGTTGAAGCTGTTATTAGGATTCATATAGCCATTAATCGCCATTTCAAATCCCGACCAGATACTTTGTGGATGATCCTTTTTAGGTTTCTCTTCTTCTTTATTCTGAATCTCTCCATCAACAATTACATCATCACCAATCTCCACCTTCGATTTACCATCTTCTTCTAGAATGATAATCTTCTTATTTCCGAACTTAATTCGTGTGGTATCTCCATTCACTAATGCATTCGATTTTTTAACTTCTCCAGCACCAGTTACTTCTACTTCCATTTTCTCAGGCTCGCCTTGGTGATAAAGCGTTCCAGCTCCGCCCACATTTCCTTGTATCGACTTGCTAGCATTTATTTGAGCATCTCCTGATCCTGATAGTTTTACAGTAGCATATGATACAGGCATTTTATACGCTCTCAAATCTCCAGCTCCCGATACATCTGCTTTTAAATTACTCGCTGTACCACTCAATTTAACATCAGCCGATCCAGTCACATTCACATCTACATCGGTGTAGTTCAACAATAATGTAGCATCGCCTGCTCCAGAATTAACAATCGCTAAACTGCTACCTTTTAATGTATCCGAACTGTATACATCCGAATTACCATACACCTCAATGCGTGAAAGTCCTTGTGTGTGCACGTATATATGTCCTTCCGATCCGCCATTAATTTCAAGCGTTCCGTTTTTAACCGAGTACTGAAGTGAAGTTAAATCACTCGCCGAAGCACTAATTCCCGATTCATTGGTTTGATTTACATATACATCAACAGCACCTTTTACTACAAGTGTGTTAAATGTTTCTAGTGGCTTGCGTTCCAAACTTCCCTGAGCGTTCACGCAAGTAGCAGCAAGTGCAAATGCCGCAGTAAAAAAGAGTGATATCGTTTTCATAATTGAATGTTCTTGGTGGGTTTCGGTCATAAGAAGATTATTGGTTATTCTTTGTTACAATTCCGGTAACATTTTCTTAAAATAATTCACAAAAGCCTATTTTTATGCGCATTACAAAACAGGGGAAGCTTCATTAAACCTGATACATTCTTTATTTGGGGCTTCCCCCTGCTAAGCATTTCACTCGTTTATTTCTTCCTGCAAGGGGGCGCGTCATCGCTCAATTCTTCGCTCTACCGCTAAGCCATTTCATTCCATAAAAAAAGCGCCTCGTTAATATGTAACGAAGCGCTCCTCTGCTAATTTTCTCTTATCGGTTAGTTGATCTACTAAATTCCAGCGAACCAATACTAAATCCTGTAACCCGACTTCCCGTTTGTGTTTTCTCCCGGTTAATATTCACATTGCCTCGTGTGATACGCTCAATGCTCTTATAACTGGTTTCAGCTAATCCATCTTCCTTGATTACCTGTATCGGTTTCTCTACATCAATTCGCTTGTTTCGAAGCAATCCTTTTGCTTTTTGAATTACGAATTCACCCGGACTTAAAAACTCTGGCTGATTCTGAGCCGTTGGCATCAATGGTTGAATGCGAATATTTTGCTCGGGACTTATCGCTAAATAATCATCCGGAAGTTCAAAATCTTCCAATATCAAAGCTCGCTTAGGAGTTAAATCTGCTACGCTTTCATTTAACTGAATTTCAGGTACGACCTTTTCTTGATCTATGCGTTTAGGAGAGCTTTCTCTTGGTTGAACTTTCGGGTTTACTGGAATCATTTCATTGCTTTCAACTTGCTCAACAGCTTTAACCGGACGAACAACAATACCTGTATCAGGACGAATACCTGCAATACCAGTTGGAACTTCTTCCCGATTGAGTAGTGTAAATGCCCCTATTAATAAAGCAATAGACGCTGCAGCTGCAACCCAGCGAGTCCAAATTGGCATAACTCTACCGCCACCAACTTGCTGATACAATTGATCTTTAGCAGGAAATTCCAAATTTTCTTTAACAAGTACTGTTCGTTGAAATGCTTTCCAAGCGTAAAGTTTAGATGCATCGCCTTCCATACTTTGTTCAAAAGCACGACGATCATCTTCACTCAACAAACCTTCAATTGCTTTAACAGCTTGGTCATCAAAACTGCCTTCCAATTGAAACTGTTTCTTCAAGGAAGCTTTAGCAGCAAACTCAATTTCAGGTTCTGATTGAAAGTAAGTAAATCCAAATGCCTTGAATTCTTTTTCCCAATGTGGTTTCTGTTGAAGTATAAAATCTAACTCGTTCTTCTCTTCCGAGCTAATTGACTTATCATAGTAAGCTAAACACAAATGCTCAAAATGTTCTTTTACATCTGCCTCATCTTTGAGCAAACTACTTTTGAAATCAACTTTCACGGGCTCTTCAGCAGGTAAAGTGAATTCCATTAAGCCTTCTACATCGATTTTTAGTTCGGGATGTTGTTCCAAAAACAACAAAAGCTCAGCTGTATTTTCAGCGCTGAGATTGCCCTCGGCATAATCGAGAAGCCATGCTTCGTAATTGGTAAAATCGATCTTTTTCATAACACCACCTCCGCACTTACCAAGTAATTTTTCAAAAACACACGCGCTCTGAAAATGTACACTTTAACTTGACTTTCATTAAGTCCGGTTATGCGTCCAATTTCTTCATAAGAATACCCTTCATAATCACGCAACATAATTACGGAGCGCTGATCCTCGGGCAGTTTTGCAATGGCTTCATTCAATACACGTTTCAAATCAAATTCAGGATCTTTCGAACTTCCTGCAACAACTCGTAAGGAATTATCAATGGGTTCTTGACGTTTCTTTTTACGAATCCGCTCTAACATGATTCGATAAGCGGTAGTAAACAAATACGATTTGGCCTTTTCAAAAGAAACTTCGGATGCTTTAAGCCAAACTTTTTCAAATGTATCCTGCACCACATCACGTGCTTCGTCTTCGTCCCGCATATTTTTCAGGATGAAGCGGTAGATGTTATCAGAGAACTGATCTACACTTTGATTAAATTCGGCTACAGTCACGGTATTGCTTTTATACCTCATGAGAGGCACAAACTGCCGACTAAGTTACAGTGAATCGCATTTTTTTCAATTCCTCTAAAAATCAAGCTGCTGTAGCCTTTCGTGAATTCACATTTTTCTCGTGAAGTTCCATTTAGCAAAAAGCGGTAGGGATAGCCCCATTGGGACAAGCAGCGGAAAACCCTGACGCTGGTGGATGATTGATTATTTAATGAATATTGTTGCGGAAGGATTTGCAGTAATAGCCCGCTCGACCGCCCAAAAAAAATCCCAACTAATTGTGTTAGTCAGGATTCTTGAATTTAATCGTGATTATTTAGATTCAAGTGCCAATGGATTGGCGAGGTTAGCATAGCTTTTTAAATCCATCTTGATTGATCCAACCAGCACTTCGGCTTGAATTCTAACTGGAATACGATTTAGATCATCGCTGACCCAAAGTGTAAGGTCATCTTCTTCTTTAAACACACGTCCTTGTTGAATTAAAGGATGGATTTTGATACATCTGATTTTACCAGCTCGTGTGTTTAACGTTTCACGTCCAATAAGTTTGATTTTCATGGGAAAAACTTCCTCATCAAAAAAGGTCTGAATGGTAATGATATCGCCCATTTTAACACCTTCTAAATTCATATTTCGGGCATAATAGAAAGCCGAGAGAATATCGTGTGTCGAAGTGGGAACGGTAAACTGTTTTCCCGGTGTACTGCGAGCTTCATCAGATCCTCCGCGCTTAACGTTCACTGTATTTTGAGATTGGTTGAATTTATAATCCTGATTGATGATAAATCCACCTTCATCGACGCGACGTAGAAACAAATGTGGAAGTAGCGTTTCTTCATCTATATAAGAATCGTAGCGATCACGAACTTTATAAAACCATTCAAAAGCACTTCTTGATTTTCCCGTTCCAACTAAATGGAAAGTAGACGATTTATTGAATTTCAAACTGTCTTGAGCAATTGCAACTGTTGCTTCTCCGGCATCTACCAATCCGTAGTGAACACGATACGAAAGCACTTCGCCTCGTTTAAAAGCTCTGTTAGTGTGCGTTCTAGAATTTTGTGCAGAAAGTGAACCGAGGAAGAAAAGGCTAATAACAAACAAGCGGGTTTTCATACGATAGGTTTTGTCGACGCAAGACAAACGCTATGCCACTTGATTTTATTGGTTATTCAGTAAATGAGCATCAAACTCTTTCTCGAAATTCTTTAAGAAAAGTTGTTTGACTAATTCCATTGAAATTGGAAACCCTGGAAGTTCTTGTTGAATACTGGCAACCGCTTTATCTTCAATACCACAAGGAATGATGTGGTTGAAATAGGATAGATCATTATTCACGTTGAGCGCGATTCCGTGCATGGTAACCCAACGGCTACATTTAACTCCCATAGCACAAATTTTACGCGCCGATAAATCTTCGGGTTGGATCCAAACTCCTGTATATCCTGGATATCTTCCCGCTTGAATTCCTAATGTGAAAAGCGTTTGAATAACTGCTTCTTCCAGTTTTCTTAAGTATAGATGTATATCTGTGAAGAAATTCTCCAGATCGAGCAAAGGATAAACAACTAATTGACCGGGACCATGATGGGTAATATCTCCACCGCGGTTTATTTTAAAATACGTTGCTCCAATTTGCTCAAGCTTTTCCTTCGACAAAAGTAAATTCTCCTCTTTTCCACTTTTCCCAAGTGTGTAAACAGGAGGATGCTCGCAAAGAATTAAATAATTAGGAACGTTGACTGGATTAGTTGCATCTCGATTTTCCTTTTTCAAGGCTAGCAATTCGGCAAACATTTTTTCTTGAAAATCCCAAGCCTCCTGATATCCAATTAGGCCAAGATCGATGATTGAAATGTCGCGATTAGGCTGCTGATAGATCATTGGAGGTTAGACAACTCGTTTTTCAGTCGGTTGATAACGTTAATTTCAATTGCATCAACATTACGTTCGACAGAAGCAAACCAGCTAATCCAATCGCCCAGATTAATCCACCAAATCATACGTTGCAGCGGACTTTCGCCTTTTGAACGAAGTTCGATTGTTTTACCAGCAAGGTTATAAACGATGCCCTTGCATATGTCGATACGTTTGGCAGTGCGATAGTATTCATCATCATTGCGCAAGAAAATGGCAGCAATTTTTGGTGCTTTATCAACCCAACCAACCAATTCGTTGTGATTCATTTCGGGAACTACATGATGCCAGCAAAGCATTTTAGCGTTCTCGTTCAGTTGTTGGCGAAAACGTATGGCAACACCTTCGTATCCTATACTTGAATAAATAACAGGAAGACTAAATGAAATAGCTCGTGCAATAGATTCTGCCTCATGTTGGATGCTTATTGCATTCTTTTCAATGAGGTCGATTCCTAGTGCAATTTCAGCTAATAATCCTGTAGCAATTTCATAATGTTCTAAAATACCACACAGTTGAGTGAGTGATAAACCGAGACAAGCACGAGGAGGATTTCCGCCAGGAATAACAATCGCATCAAATTGATGCTTTTTAGCTTGCTCTAGAACTTCCCCACCCGATGTAACACACACAATCATTGCCTTTTGTGAGATGGCGGCTTGCATGGCTTGAAGTGTTTCTTCGGTATTTCCAGAATAGGAAGAAATGATTACAAGCGTTTCTGGACCAACCCAAGCAGGAATTGAATAGTCTTTCGATACTTGAACTGGAATGGATGCTTGAGGTGCACATAATTCAGCTACAATGCTTCCACCAATGCCCGAACCACCTAATCCACTAATAAGAACAGAAGTTGCTTTTCGGGGAAGCGGTTTTAATTGTTGTGCTTTAAAGATGTTTAATGCATCTCGAACTTGTTGAGGAAATCCGGCAATGAGATCTTTCATTCGTAAAATATCGGGTGGCTAAAATACGTGGTATTTGAGAATTGATATCTGAAAATGCTTACAGAATTCATATGTGAATTGAGATTCTTGTGTCAGACGGGGAAACTCGCTTCGCAAAATAAACCGCCACTAATTTTAAATGCTTGACAATGTTACTATTGCGATTATTTGTTCAAATGTGCTGTAACCAAAATGCTAGGAAAGAACACTTATCTGCAAATGCTCTAAAAACCCAGAAATTATGAAAACGATTCTCTCCCTTTTGTTCATTGGTTTGATAGGATTATCAACTAGCCATGCGGAATCAAACGACAATAAAAAAAGTAATCGTCTAAAAAAGGAGGTTAGAAAGGAATTGATTCAATTATTTAATGAACGCAACTTAGATCGACCAACACATAAAGGATCTGTTGTTGCACTTGTAAAAGTTGACTCTCAAGGCAAAGGTTTAGTAATGGAAATGGATTCAGAAGACCAGCAACTTCAATCATATGTTAAGAAACAAGTTGAAAGTCGGAACTTCCAGAATCTGAAAAATGAAACCATCCGATTGGTGGTTGATTTTAGAAATTAAATACTCTCGTTCTTTATATATCCACGTTAAGCCATCCTCGTTAAGAGGGTGGCTTTTTTTATAGCTAATATTAGTCATTGACAATGCCTCAGTATAACGGACCTTTGCCTTTATTTTCGGGCATTTCACATGAAAAAGGTTGTATTTCTTTTATTGATATTTCCAAGTGTATTACTGGCTCAGATTAATCAGATCTGGCATACTGATAGGCCTTATAGCTTTTCATTCAACGATTCGTATATGCGAATTGTAAATTCCGATATCTATACTCATTCTTCCATTTTTGAGGGTGGTTCTTGGCAATCAGCTCAATCAATAACAACTGATGGAATTGAAAACTGGTACATGGAGCATGATCAGTTTCAAGCTTGTACCAATTGTGGAAATGCAGGAGTTGAATCGGTAGCAATTGCCTCAAATGGTGATGCTTATGGAGTTGGATTTCAACCTTCCTCTCCATACGGAGGACGCTATGTGTATAAAACTGATGCTGGTGGAAATTTGATTTATGCGGAAGAATATTTCACATCCACTTTTTCGGGAGAATTTAATGATGTCAAGCTGTCGAATGATGAAACAAAATTGTTTGTGTTTGGGGAAATGTATGCCGAAGCTTACAATACAATTGTTCCTCATCTATTTAAATTAAATGCAGCAACTGGGGCAATCGAAAATACTGTTATGACCGCACCTATTGGTTGGACAGGGGTAAAATCGCTTGGTGTTGATGCGGGAGATAATTTATATATGAATTCTTCCGATTTAGATACGTTGAATTATTCATCCTGGGATTCTGATTTCAATCTAAGGTGGTATAGACAAATCCCAGTAGCTGGATATCAAGGTTCGGGACAGGTTCAGACATTATTCTACTCGAATGGAGATGTACTTTTCGTTACCTTTTTAAATAACTACAATACGAATGATGATCGGCGCTTACATCTTGCACGATACACTACTACAGGAGACTTAATATGGCAAACCACCCATTTACTTGAAGACCAAGACATTTATGGTTATTTATACCGTGATGTTGCCTTGGATGTAAATGGTAATGTGGACATTTTTTTTGCAAAAACTAAGTTTGTTGGAACTGGTGGAGGTTTCGGAGGTGAAGACTTTGGAGGAAAAGGTGGCGAAACTCAGATTAGACCAGCCATCTATAAATTTAACAGTGCTGGAGTTTATCAATGGAACTATGTATTTGAAGGCAATTCAGGAGTTGAATTTTCTTCTGAATATCCAGCAAGAATGGTAGTAGATGAAAATGGTTATGTGATTGGTTCTTCTTTTGGAAATTCCTCAGGTTATGCTGGAATATCTCTATTCATTATCAATCCGCAAGGTTTATTAGAAACATCGCTGTTCCAAAATGGCTCAATTTATTCAGCTATTAAGGGAATGGTCTACGAAGGAAATAGAACGTTTTATACGCATGGAATTGGTGCAATTGAAGGCACTTTTACAGCCGACCGATGGACTTTAGCCCGTTATCATTATGATTATACCACAGGTGTTAAAGCGGTTTCAAATGAGGGATTTATTGTTTTTCCCAATCCGGTTAAAAACAGCCATACGATTAATATCAAGGGTTTAAAAATGAATGATCGAATTGAGATACGTGATATCCAAGGAAGATTGATTAAAGAGATTTCTCATTCAGGAGTAACTATTGAGACTATTGATATTACTGGAATCTCACAAGGAATATACTATGTAAAGGCAGGAATTTCTAGTCAGAAGTTAATCATTCAATAAAGTACAAAAATCAATTTTTCATCGAGCTAAAAACCTACTATGAGAAACCTATTAGTATTGTTAATTCTTGTTTTAAGCAACCAATTATTCTCTCAACGTTTCGATTGGGCAACTACAGGAGGGGCAACGGGCATAGCCAACTCCTTTTACGGTGCCGTTGATATTGCGCGCGACCCACAGGGTAACATTTACACTTTTGATTATAGCAATCATGCCCAACAATGTCAGGGCGATACATTGCAACCATATGATGGCATCACCGCTTATATATATAAGTTCAATTCGCAAGGTGAATTGTTGTTTATGAACAGAGTTGGCGAACTTGGAGGCAGCTTTACTCCGTTCAATATTGAAACCGATGATGCCGGAAGTCTCTACATTCTTGGTCAGGGTGCCGGTAATGGGGCTATCATAGTAAAGGAAGACACTGTGCCAGCAGTTGACTTCACAAATCAATTAATAAAATTGGATAGCAATGGAAATTTTGTTTGGAAACAAAACACAGGCGTTTCAACCAATAATCAAGGCTGTATGCTTCAACATAGCGGTGGATATCTTTATTATCAATCGGGTAATTTATCGGTGAGTAAAATTGATACCGCAGGTGTAGTTGGTACAAGCTTAACTGCAAATTATTATAGTTCACCTACCGCATCAAGTGGTTTATTGTTTAAAGGCTCAGGTGTATTTCCGAATGGTGATTTGATGTTTGCAGCATACTCGCGTGGCACAGTGGCTTTTGGCAACGATACCTTATTCCATATTGGAAATCCATTTTTAACAGCACCGTTTTTATTTCTTCGTTGCGATACCAACATGCACTTAATTTGGGCAAAATATGCCAGCAATGGTCGTGACCCTGACAATAATTTCATTCCATTAGCAATTGATAACAACGATAATGTATATGCTGGAGTGCAAGTCAATGTGGAAATGATAATTGGAAATGACACTATCCAGAGTACTGCATTTACAGGTCAAGGAGCAGTTATAAAACTAGATGGTAATGGAAACGGAATTTGGGCAAAAGCTTTTCAAAGTACTGGGCTAGCTTATGCTTGGTGCATGCAAAAAGCTCCTGATAACAGTGGTATTGTAATAGGTGGTGGGTATTCCGGAACTACCCAATTTGGATCCTTTTCATTAAACGGAAGCAGCCAGAACCTGCCCTTTATAGCCAAGTTTGATGGAAATGGAACTTACCTGAATGCGTTCAACTACATTCAAAACTTAAGTCAAACAGATGCACTTAGCTTGTCGGCTGATGAGAATGGAAATTATTATGTTGGAGGGAGATTAACTAGCAGCACTATGCCGGTGTTTAGTTGTACACCCGCTACAGGGAATAGAGGTTTTTATTTGGGTAGTTTTACCGAACAACCCGATACAGTTCCGAATCCTTCTATAACAGTTGATGGTGATTTGTTGACAGCTTCACCTACATTCATGGGAAATATTCAGTGGTACTTAAATGGGAATATCCTCATAGGTGAAAACAATCAAACACTAATTGCTACCGAGAATGGCAACTATAGTGTTGAATATGCATACCTCACCGGATGTGTTGGAGCTGATACATCTCAAGTTCTTGAGGTAGTTATTTCGAGCATAGCACCTCTCTCAAATGAAAACCAAATTCATTTATATCCGAATCCAATTCAAGCTTCGGGTATAATTACCATTTCGGGTACATATAAAAATGATCAACTTGAAATTACTGATATACAAGGTAGTTTGATAAAGAAAGTATTGATAAATGAAACGAACCAAATCGATCTTGTTGGAATTCAGTCGGGGATATATTTGGTAAAAGCCCAAGGAAAAGTTTCACGCTTGATAATTCAATAACCCAAAGCAGGAAAACACAACCTGTTCGACACCCATTATTAATGAACGCAATGATCGGAAAGCAGATCGTTGCGTTTTTTTTTCAAAATTAAGATGGTCAAATCATGGAGAATATGGGGTTCTTTAGGTTGATATTCAATCATTTTTAAAATCATACAAATAAACTGTTTGGATGTTGGTTCTTTTCCTACTTTTGCACCGCGATTAAAGACCTCTTCTTTCATGGCTAGAAGCTACAGTAATTCTTTC
>Ga0209097_10001179_pt1 | contig 23064 bp, 23 predicted proteins | sample AD_UKC052_MetaG_FD_184419 | JGI IMG/M metagenome (GOLD analysis project Ga0209097, IMG submission 184419) | Active sludge microbial communities of municipal wastewater-treating anaerobic digesters from USA - AD_UKC052_MetaG (SPAdes) (version 2) | ecosystem: Engineered > Bioreactor > Anaerobic >... | reverse complement strand
GTTTTACAATTATTCAGGTGCTACTAGGAACACAAGTTCGTGAAGCCATTGATATTATCGCTAACGAATTGGGGCATGAGCAACGCGAGCTATGGATTGAACGTTTGCCGTCAAGTTTCCTTATCCACCGAGCTTTTTCGCTGATGGTATTAGCTGTGAATACGTTCCTTTTACTACGAGCGATGAAGTTTGGAAATGCGCGTCAAGCAAGGTTTGCCATGCTAAGTGGATTTATCACATTGGCAGAAATAACGGTTGGAATTGCCCTCGCCATGTGGGATATGCCCGAAGCAGCTCAACCGATGCATCTTGTGTTAGCGAGCTTATTGTTCTCCGCTCAATTTGCTATTCTGTTAGCATCTAAATCAGCCAAACCAAGCGAGTCGGCTATTACTTCCAGGCCAGTGTCTCAATAAGGTGATCGATATCTTTTCGGACAAACTTTATCACAGGTGCGAGTGAATCGGCATTTGGAGCTGCATAGAAATAAAGGGAACCACGAAGAAAATGTGAGGTGCTATCGGTCACATGAAATTGAATAGACGAAGCTGCATTTCCACCAATTTCATAAATAATTCCGTATACCTTTTTTTCCGGGTAACGGATGAGATATTCCTCAATTTGACTAGCCTTAGCAGCGTGTTTGTAAGCTAGATTTCTGGAATCTTCGATAAACCGTCCACCATCATTCTTCACATCTTTATAACTGATGTGGACAGTTGCATGCAATTTCGGAATCACCAAATTCGCCCAGCAACGTTCCCCTTTTCGGTTTGTATCGAGCTGCATGACTGCATAATTAGGGTATTCAAAACTATACGGACAAGCACTTTCAAAAGTCTGATAGGACTTCTCGGGTAAATCTATTCGATAATAGCCGCGAGGTCGGGGCATGGTAACTTCTTCTTCACCACAGGAGATTAGACCTAATGATAATAGCGTAATTAATCCTAAAGAAATCAGCGTTCTTCCAATCATACAGCAATTCAAAAATCTGGGGCTAAGATAGAATAGCCTAACGATTAATGTGCTTGGTCGTCGGAATAGTGTTCACCTTGTTCGTGATGCGAAGAATCTTCTCGCCGGCCAGACAAAACTGTAAGCGTATCTGCTACAACTTCAACCGAATAGCGTTTGATTTTGTCTTTGTCTTCCCAAGTTCGGGAGCGCAATTTTCCTTCAATATATAAGGTTGCTCCTTTGCGGACAATTTTTTCGGTTACTTCAGCTAAGCCTCGCCAAAGAACAATGTTGTGCCACTCGGTTTGCTCAACTCGGTTACCGTCTTTTTTATAAATCTCGGTAGTTGCGAGGGGGAAATTGGCTACACGAACGCCATTTTCGAGGACTTTCACCTCAGGATCTTTTCCCACATTCCCAATCAGAATCACTTTGTTTACTCCTGCCATACTATCTATCCGTAAATGATCAATTTCAAATGTAGTGAATTTAGAATTTGACTCAAACGGATGAAATTTGAAAGACTAGATTTTTAAATATCGGGTGATAAGTCGAGGAAATGCTCGGTCTTTGAGGCTTTCCAGAGGAATTGATTCAGCATTTGGGAAAAGATGGTGTGGTAGATTAGCAACCTGTATATGAATAAATCGAGCAAATAAATGTTGGTGGCTGAGGATGTGTTTGAGTTCGGAGGAGACTTTTTGAATTTGAAACGAGTTGTCTTTTAGGATAGGAAGCACATTAAGAATCTCCTCTGCTGGAGAACTTGATTCTGTTTCTATCAATGGAAATTGATATAATCCTTGCCAGATATCATTTGCCCCACGTTTTTCGATGAGTACGTTTTCTTGATCATCACATAGTATTAGAAAATAAAAATACCGATTCCGAACTTTCGTTTTAGCTGCTTTAACAGGAAGAGAATCGATTGATGCGTTTTTATAAGCGACGCAACTTGACCGAAAAATACAGGATTCACAATCAGGAGAAGCGGGACGACATACTCGTGCACCAAACTCCATCATTGACTGATTAAAATTTCCGGGATGTTTCGGGTTGATTAGTGATTGAGCCAGAAGCTGGAATTCCTTTTTCCCAGCTGGAGAATCGATAGGAGTATTGATTCCAAACAAGCGAGATAGAAATCGGTATACATTTCCATCTACCACAGCATAAGGTAAATTAAAAGCGATGGATGCAATGGCAGCAGCAGTATAAGGTCCAACTCCGGGAAGCGAAAGGATGGATTCATAATCGGAAGGAAATACTCCCTTGAACTCATCACGAACTTTCTTTGCCGCAGCATGTAAATTTCGAGCACGCGAATAATAACCGAGTCCTTGCCAACAATGAAGCACTTGATCTTCGGGTACATTTGCTAAATCAGTTATGGTAGGAAAGTTCTCGAGAAACTTATAATAATAAGGTGTGCCTTGCTCGATTCGGGTTTGTTGAAGGATGACTTCCGAAAGCCAAATAGCATACGGATCCTTCGTTTCTCTCCATGGTAAAGGTCTGAAAGAAGCCCCATACCAGGTCAAAAGTTGCTCTGAAAATCCATCCATGTTCCTTTCCATCTCAGCAATGATAAGGCTTTCCAACATTTCTAAAAAATCTTTTCGTTTGAAAAGAAAACCAGTATCTTTGCCACCCGTTTTTAAAGGACGTAACATCCACAGTAACAAAAAACTAAATCAAACATAAATCTTTAAAATTCAACCAGCCATGACCAAAGCTGAAATTGTTGCAGAAATTGCGGATAAGACAGGAATTGAGAAAGTGACCGTACAGGCTACTGTAGAAGCCTTTATGAAGTCTGTAAAAACAAATCTTTCATCAGGTAAGAATGTTTACCTCCGTGGATTCGGCAGCTTTGTAGTGAAAAAACGTGCTACTAAAAAAGGCCGTAACATTTCAAAAAACACTACGATTGTTATCCCTGAGCATTTTATCCCGTCTTTCAAGCCGGCTAAAACATTCAGTGATAAAGTGAAAAAATCAGTGAAAGCCTAATTTCACCCGATGACCAGCAAACAAATCGTAGTCATTTCGGCTTCTTTACTAGTTGGTGCAGCAGTATTTATGTTGCCTCGCGAAGGATTCAGAAAAGACGAAGAAGCTGGCACATCGAAAATGCCATCAGCCGATCAACAATTTGAGGAGCAGTTGGCAGCCGTAAAAAAAAGCAGTGATGCTTCGGCACTAGCAACTATTGAGTTCTTTGAAGGACGCCTTAAACAGGCGGATGAACGTAGCAAATCAATCTGGCTCGACTCCCTTACTGCAGTTTGGGATCGTCAAATGCGGCCAGGAATTGCTGCAGAATATGTGTACCAAAAAGCACAATTAACGGGTTCTGGAACGGACTGGTTAAGTGCTGGTAAACGATTCCTTGGGCTTTCTCGCTTTTTCGAGGGAGAAGATAAAGCTGCTGTATCTCAGCGGTCAATCGAATGCCTCGAAAAAGCAAAAAGCCTTGATCCAGAAAACAATGATGTTAAAACCCAATTGGGAGTTGCATATGTGAGTGGAAGTCAGGAACCGATGAAAGGAATTATGCTACTACGTGAAGCGGTTAAAGCCGATTCTACCAATTTGGAAGCACAAATGAATCTTGGATTTTTCTCAATGCAAAGTGGACAGTACGATAAGGCTGTTTCACGTTTCGAGAAAGTACTTGCCATTCAACCCGAACTCAATGAGGTGCGGATTTACTTGAGCGATGCACTTGAAGCTCAAGGAGATTCTAAAAAGGCACTGAAAGTTCTTCTAGAACTGAAAAAAACAAGCACAGATACGCTTTTGCTTACAGAAGCAGATAGACGTATTCAACGAATTCAAACGAATTAATCACATTTTAAAAAATTTCCTATGCCAAGCGGTAAGAAAAGAAAACGTCATAAAATGGCTACTCATAAGCGCAAAAAGCGTTTAAGAAAGAACCGTCATAAAAAGAAATAAGTAACAGACTGTTACGCTAATGCTCATTTCCTGTTCTTCCCCAGGATCAACAGGAAACGTGTATTCGGTAAAACAGCTTCTGTTCCGTTTCCATCATTCCGGAAATTAATGACTTAAGGGCCATTTAAACATGCTGCCCTTTTTTGTCATTTGTATAAACTCCTCCGGAATAAGCTAAAACTCGTGAACAAAGAACTGATCATCAATGCCTCCGGCAATGAGATCGTCATTGCACAGCTGGAAGACCGCCGACTGATAGAGTTAAACCGCGAAAAAAGCAATAACAGCTTTGCCGTTGGTGACATCTATTTGGGTCGCGTCAAGAAAGTTATGCCCGGACTCAATGCTGCATTTGTCGATGTAGGGTATGAGAAAGATGCTTTTTTGCATTACCTCGACCTTGGACCACAAGTGCAGTCCCTTGTTAAATACATGAAACAGGGTCTGGCAAATAAACTTCCATCAGCATCGCTAGCCGATTTCAAAATGGATTCCGATATCCGAAAGGATGGGAAAATTGCCGATGTGCTTCAGAACAACAGCCCGATTCTGGTACAAATTGCCAAAGAACCAATCTCCACCAAAGGCCCGCGCATTAGCTCGGAACTCTCATTAGCTGGAAGATATCTCGTTCTTGTACCTTTCAGTGATAAAGTATCCGTATCACAGAAAATTAAAGAATCGGAAGAACGCAATCGACTTAAGCGGCTCATAATGAGCATCCGCCCAAAAGGGTTTGGTGTCATCATTCGTACCGTTGCTACCAATAAAAAAGTAGCTGAACTGGACCAGGACCTCAACGAACTGATCGAACGCTGGAATCTGCTCGTGCAGAACCTCCCAACCGCTCAGCCGAAAACAAAAGTCCTTGGAGAAATTAAACGTACGTCGGCCTTATTACGCGACATACTCAACGATTCTTTCAATAGTATCGTTGTTGACGACCAAACTATTTTCAGCGAAGTGCGAAACTATATCGCGCATATCGCTCCTGATAAAGAGAAAATAGTCAAACTACACAAAGGCAAAGAAGATGTTTTCGAAGCCTATGGTGTTGATCGTCAGATAAAAGCAGCATTTGGACAAAATGTTAGCATGAAAAGCGGTGCATACTTGATTATTCAGCACACCGAAGCCATGCACGTGATTGATGTGAACAGTGGACATCGTTCCCGTTCAGACAACGATCAGGAAACCAATGCTTTTGACTGCAACATGGAAGCAGCTTCCGAAATTGCTCGTCAACTTCGTCTGCGCGATATGGGTGGAATTATCGTAATCGATTTTATCGATATGCACTCGCCTAATAATCGCAAAGTGCTTTTCGATAAATTGAAAGAAGACATGGCTCAGGATCGGGCTAAACACACCATCCTGCCACCAAGTAAATTTGGGCTAATTCAAATTACCCGTCAGCGTGTTCGTCCAGAACTGGTAATTGAAACATTAGAAAAATGCCCTACTTGTAACGGAACGGGAGAAGTTCAACCATCAATCCTAATTACAGATGAGATTGAAAACAACTTACGTTACATCATCAAAGAACAAAATGAGAAATCGGTTCAGCTTTGGGTAAATCCATTTATTGCTGCCTTTCTCAAACAAGGATTTCCTTCTATTCAAATGAAATGGTGGCTTAAATACAAATCTTGGATTCCTGTAAAAGCCAATGCTTCTTATCATTTCCTTGAATATCATTTCTTGAATAAACAAGACGAAGAAATTAAATTATAACACGAATAATTAAGCAGCATTCCTACTTTTACCGTATGGATGCTGCTTATTTTTCTCGCCTTTTTGCCTACAACGATTGGGCAAACACCCGTTTTATAGAAGTTTTAAAAAACGCACTTAACTCTGGAATTACTATTCCTGAAAACGCGCTTGAACTTTTAAGTCACAATTTAGGTGCTCAGGAAATCTGGTTGTGCCGTATTCTGAACATTCCAGGAGGAAAAGAACTTTTTACTCCTAAATCGCTGCCCGAAATTGAAGCTCTTAACCAATCATCCACTCAAAAATGGTTGAATATCATAGAGAAACATAAAAATGAACTCTTCGATTTAAAGGTTAATTACAAAAATCTTGAAGGACAAACTTTTCAAAATTCACTTGCTGAAATCTGCACGCATGTGAGTAACCACGGAACCTATCATCGCGGTCAAATTGCTCGTGCATTAAAAGCAGCTGGAATTCAGCCACCATCAAGCGATTTCATCGTTTTCTCCCGAATCTAAAAAAACGCGTTTTATTTTTTGCGAGATTCCCACAAAGAGCGTCAATTTTACACGCTGGTATAGACGTTTTTTCTACCTTCGCCCTCCTGATATCAGGATGTTCTGTCCTCCAAAAAGACGCTCATCAGATTGAACTGAAACACCATGTGGGCGGCACTTTCACGCATTATTCTCCGTTATCGTTTACCGATCCTAATTGTGATCACAGTAATGACTGTGTTCATGGGCTGGATGGCGACAAAAGCGGAAATGACTTATGCGCTCGCCCAAATTCTCCCTCAAGACGATCCAGAATACCAAGCCTACACCTCGTTTAAAGAACGTTTTGGTGAAGATGCCAACATTCTCGTTATAGGTATCGAATCAGAAAATCTTTTTCAAAAAGAGCTTTTCAATGCTTGGAAAGAAGCTGGCGATTCGATTAAAGCTTTGCCAGAAGTTCGTGGCTTGTTATCTCTTTCTGGGATTTATAATCTGCAGCGCGACGATTCTCTTCAAAAATTTCAGATTGATCCGGTTATAAAGCAAGCTCCTAAAACACAGCAAGAGCTAGATAGCCTAAAGAATGTCATTCTATCATTACCCTTTTATCAGGATCTCTTACTAACTAAAACTGCCGAAGGGAAATATGCTACGGTGATGTTGGTAACAATGGATCAAAAAAGCATTGATACCAAGGGGCGCAAAGAACTTATTGAGCATTTAACATCCTATACCGACAAGTTTTCCCAAAAACAAAATTTAGAGGTTCATTATTCCGGTTTGCCTTATATCCGGACAATGAATTCGGAAAAGCTCAAGAAAGAATTGGGGATGTTCTTGTGGATGTCGTTATTGGTGACAGCACTTGTGTTATTGCTGTTCTTCCGTTCCTTCAAAGCCATCATTTTCCCATTACTAGTTGTTGCTATTAGTGTGGTTTGGTGTGTTGGAACCATGGTGTTGTTAGGTTATAAAATCACCATTCTAACTGCACTGATTCCTCCATTAATCGTCATCATTGGGATTCCTAACTGTATTTTCCTCACCAATAATTTCCATCGTGAATACAAAGGTCACGGGAATAAAATAAAAGCCATTTCACGGGTAGTTCAACGTATTGGAAATGCAACATTCTTAACGAATTTCAACACTGCACTGGGCTTTATCACATTCGCATTCGTGCAAAGCCAGATGTTACGCGAATTCGGAATTCTCTCCTCCATCAATGTAATGCAGGTGTTTATTCTGAGTGTGACCATTTTGCCAATTGCCTACACATACATTCCATCACCTAAGCCTAAACAAACCAAACACCTCGACAATCGTTGGATGGATGGGATTATCGAATGGATTATTAAACTGGTTACAACACGTAGAAAACTCATTTACCTTTTGGCTTTAGCGCTAGTAGCTGTTTCGGCTTGGGGTATGACTAAAATTCATACTACCGGAAACTTCACGGATGACATTCCTAGAAAGGACAAGCTCATAACTGATTTGAAGTTTTTTGAGAAGAATTTTCACGGGGTGATGCCGTTTGAAATCACTATTGACACCAAGAAGAAGAATGGGGTGATGAAACTTTCGGTTTTTAGAAAAATCGATCAACTTCAGAAAGAATTAAGAACATACCCAGAATTCTCTAAACCACTCTCCATTGCTGAAGTAATTAAGTTTGCTAAGCAAGGTTTTTACGGTGGAGATTCTTCGTTCTATAGTTTACCAACAAACGAAGAAATTGCCTTTTTACTTCCATATGCTCAAAATATGGATCTTAAAAAAGGTGGTGTAACACGTTCGTTCCTTGATAGTACACGACAATTCACACGGGTTTCGGTGCAGATGGCTGATATCGGAACAAAGGAAATGGAACGAATCCGAAGTGAAGTCCGCCCGAAAATTGATTCCATCTTCAATCCAGAAAAGTTTGATGTGAAGCTAACTGGAACTAGTATCGTCTTTCTCAAAGGAACCGACTACCTTGTTAACAACCTACTAATGAGTTTGCTTGCTGCCATTGTGCTCATTTCGGGTTTGATGTATTTCATGTTTTACTCGTTCAAGATGCTGATGATTTCGGCTATTCCGAACGTAATTCCATTATTATTTACAGCCGGATTGATGGGATTTTATGGAATCGCTTTGAAATCTTCTACCATTTTGGTTTTCAATATCGCCTACGGCATTACGGTAGATTCGGCTATTCACTTTTTCTCCCGTTACGGACAAGACCTTAAAGCAAACAATTTTGACATTCGATTGGCTGTGATTGCTACCATTCGTGATACAAGTATCAGTATAATTTATACTTCGATCATCTTGCTCTTTGGATTCAGTATTTTTATTTTCTCCTCGTTTGGTGGCACCATCGCACTTGGATTCTTGATCTCTGTAACCATATTTGTAGGATTATTTACCAATTTACTCCTTCTACCTACCTTGCTTCTCTCAATCGACCGGGCATTCATGATAAAGGCTTATAAAGAACCATTGATTGCTGTTTTTAACGAAGAAGAAGACATTGATTTAGATAGCTTGACTATCCGAAAAGAACCTTTTAACCATCCTACCGAAGACTGATGAAAGGAATTATACTCGCTGGCGGATCTGGAACGCGCTTACATCCACTCACATTAGCTGTGAGCAAGCAGCTAATGCCAGTTTACGATAAACCCATGATTTACTACCCTTTGTCAACGTTGATGTTGGCTGGAATTAGGGAAGTATTAATCATTTCAACTCCTCACGATTTACCTCATTTCCAAAAATTATTGGGTGATGGAAAATCATTAGGGATGGAGTTTAGCTATGCCGAACAAGCGATTCCGAATGGACTAGCTCAGGCATTTGTGATTGGTGAAGAATTCATTGGTAATGATAAATGTGCTTTAGTTCTGGGTGATAATATCTTCTACGGATCAGGAATGACGAGCTTATTGCAAAAAAACAATGATCCAGAAGGTGGAGTTGTATTTGCGTATCATGTAACAGATCCAGAACGCTATGGTGTAGTTGAGTTTGATGATCACATGAATGCGGTTTCGATAGAGGAAAAACCTCAACAACCTAAATCATCATACGCTGTCCCAGGACTATATTTCTATGATAATTCGGTGGTAGAAATTGCTAAAAACCTAAAGCCAAGCGCTCGAGGAGAATATGAAATTACCGATGTAAATAAAAAATACTTAGAACAAGGTAAACTCAAAGTGGGTGTGCTCGACAGAGGAACAGCTTGGTTGGATACCGGAACGTTTGCTTCACTTATGCAAGCGGGACAATTTGTTCAAGTGATTCAGGAACGCCAAGGGTTGAATATTGGATGCATTGAAGAAGTTGCCTGGAGAATGAAATTCATCAACGATCAACAATTAAAAGAACTTGCCGAACCGCTTAAGAAAAGTGGCTACGGAGATTATTTACTTAATCTACTCAAAGGAAAATGACACGCATTCTAATTACTGGAGGTGCTGGATTTATTGGTAGCTGCCTCGCCGAAAAACTTGCTTCTAATCCCGAAAATCTCGTGGTTGTAGTTGATAATTTACGTACTGGCGAATTATCAAAAGTTCCTGTCTCGGTTCATAACAACATTCGTTTTATTAAATGTGATGCAAACGATTATCGCGATATTTCTGCGGTTTTCTTTGCTTGGCGTTTCGATTACGTATTCCATTACGCTGCTTTAGTTGGAGTAATCCGAACTCTTCAAAATCCAGTTGCGGTTTTGGATGATATTGCTGGTATTGAGAATATTTTGAAACTGTCGAAAAACACTGGCGTTCGTCGTGTTTACTTCTCTTCGTCTTCAGAAGTCTATGGTGAACCAGTTGAGTTTCCACAAAACGAGCATACTACTCCGCTTAACTCTCGCCTTCCTTATGCGATTGTAAAAAATGTGGGAGAAGCTTATCTACGTTCTTATGAAAAAGAATTTGGCTTAGAATACACCATTTTCCGCTTCTTCAACACGTTTGGACCTAAACAAAGCAAGGATTTCGTCATCTCTAAATTCATCCGCGCCGCGCTAAATAACGATCCTATTTCTATTTATGGAGATGGCTCGCAAACGCGAACATTCTGCTACATCGACGATAATATTGAAGCATGCACCAACGCTTTCTATCAGAATATGTATGTGAATGATGTGGTGAATGTGGGTGGCACTATCGAAATTCCAATTGTGGAAGTAGCTAAAACCATCATCCGTTTAACTGGATCTTCATCAGAAATTCGTTTTGTTGCTCCTTTGGAAGAAGGTGATATGACTCGTCGTAAACCCGATACAGCAAAAATGAGCAAGTTGATAAATCGTCCGCTTGTTGGTTTTGAAGAAGGCTTGCTACAAGTAGTAAATAATACCTCGTTTATTCTTCAATGACGGGAATCGAACACTACCAATCCCGTATTTCTGAAGCATTAGAGCGAATTCAGTTTCCTCAGGAACCAGCCGAATTGTACGAACCCATTCGTTACACTTTAGCGTTAGGTGGCAAACGTATGCGTCCTGTTTTAGTATTGATGGGAGCCGATTTGCTTGGAGGAAATTTAGATGATGTAATCAATCCAGCATTGGGCATTGAAGTGTTTCACAATTTCACTTTGCTCCACGACGATATCATGGACGAAGCTCCTTTGCGTCGTGGAAAGGCTACAGTTCATACAAAATGGAATAGCAATATTGCCATACTTTCGGGTGATGTGATGTTTGTGGAGTCGTGCAGATTAGTTTCTAAAGCTCCAGCTAAAGTTTTATCCCCTGTATTAGAAGTCTTTTATAAAGCTGCGGGAGATGTGTGTGAAGGACAACAATGGGACATGAATTTTGAAGCTCAGGAAAATGTAAGTCTTCCCGATTACCTCAAAATGATTCGTCTTAAAACAGCTGTATTGTTAGGGGCTTCCTTGCAAATTGGTGCTTTGTGTGCCAATGCGAATGAAAAAGATGCAGCTTTATTATATGAGTTTGGCTGCCATTTGGGTGTTGCTTTTCAATTACAGGATGATGTTTTAGATGTATTTGGTGATCCTGCTGTATTTGGCAAACAAGCCGGTGGAGATATTTTATCCAACAAAAAAACCTACCTCAAATTACGAGCGCTTGAAAAAGCAAATCCATCAGAATTAGCTGAATTAAAGAACTGGTATAGTTCACGTTCTTTTCCAGCTCAAGAAAAAGTAGTCGCAGTAACGCGAATTTTTGAAAATCTCCAAGTTCGTGAGGATGCCGAAAAAGAGATGAATTCTCATTTGAATGTTGCTTTGGAAGCTTTGAAATCAGTAAATGGAGATCCTGCTAAAATTCATGCATTAGAGAAGTTTGCCTATCAATTAATGGATCGAGTTAAGTAAACTCAAGCCCAAACTTTGGTTCCTTCGCTACAATTGCGACAAATATCAATCGCTGAACGATCTTTCAAAATTGCCAAACGGAAGTTCTGGTAATCTGAACTATTCCAGATTTGTTTTAATGATTGATTTTTCAAACTACCCAATTGGTGTTGCGCATCTTTATCGAAACAACAAGGAACAATGGAGCCATTCCAAGTAACAACGCATCCTTGCCACATGCGCCAACATTCATTGTCCAATTTATTCTTCAATTTCCATTTCCCATCCGAGCCTTTCCGATAACGGGAATATTTCTCCTGCTCTGGAATTAATGGATTTCCATTCTCGTAATCGTAAACTTGAGCAGTCTTAAAGCGAACTTCATCCACACCCAATTCCTTAGCTAATTCAAGCGCATCAAGTGTTTGGTGCTCGTTAGGCTTGACAACCAGAAACTGAAAAATTATATGCGGTGTTCTGCTTTTAGCAGCTTTCTTAGCCGCAATTACACGTCGAGTTCCATCAATTACTTTTTCAAGATTTCCACCAATACGGTACTGACTGTATGTTTCTTGTGTGGTTCCGTCTAAAGAAATGATTAATCGGTGTAATCCAGAAGCTACGGTTTGTTTCGCAAGTTCCTCATTAAAATAATGTGCATTGGTGGAAGTTGCTGTATATATGCCTTTACTAGCAGCTATTTCAACCATTGCCAATAGTTCTTTATTTAAGAAAGGTTCTCCTTGAAAATAAAAATTGATCGACCAGAGTTTCTTCCCAAATTGGTGTAAGAATGTGTTGAATTCTGAAATTTGAAGCATGCCCGTTGGCCGAGAAAAGGCTCGTAAACCACTAGGACATTCGGGGCATCTGAGGTTACAAGATGTAGTAGGTTCGATGGAAATACTCATCGGTAATCCCCAATGAATTGACTTCCCACTTCTTCTAGAAATGAAGAATGACAAGCGAAGCAGAATTAAATTCCAAAATCTAGGGAAACGAAAAGTTGTAATCCAAGAATAGAAATCGGGGTACTTGGGAAGACCAAACATCGCATCAAAGATACTTCATTGGTTAATTTAACTGATTTCCTTACTTAACGAATCTATGTACCAACATTCTTTTAAATTTGCACTATTCACTCTTCAATCAACATAAAAGCAAACATGAAAAAAATCTACTACTTGATTGGTGTTTTAGGTGTAATGACAATTGCCCTGATGCTCGATAGTACAAATACATATTCCGAACCAAGTGGAGCACCAGAACGCTGTTCGGGTTCACCAGCAGATGGACAAACCTGTGCAAATACTGACTGCCATAATGGTACAGCTACTGAACGGGATGGGATGATAACTTCAGATATTCCAAGTACTGGTTATATTCCCGGAACAGTTTAAACAATTTCAGTTAGTATTACTCAAAGTGGAGTAGCTAAATGGGGATTTGCTATTTCTCCTCAAACGGATGCAGGAAATGTGATCGGAACATTAGCAATTACTAGCACTACAACTACTCAATTAAAAAGCTCTGGCAATTACGTAACCCATAAAACTGCTGGTAACAGTGGTTCTGGAAGTAAATCTTGGAGTTTCCATTGGACAGCTCCTTCTGCAGGAACTGGAGATGTACCATTTTATGCATCTGTAATGGCTGCAAATAATAATGGAAATGAAAACGGAGATGCAACATTCACTGACGTTTACACTGTTTCGGAAGATATTACTGCTAGTATTGGAAGCTCTCTTGAATCTAATTCTGAATTTGAAATCAACCCCAATCCAATTGAAGGTAACGAACTTCATATTTCGTTCTCTGCAAATGCAGGTGAAACCGCTTCTATTCGCATATTAAGTATGAATGGTGCATTGGTAAAAGAAATCAATCATGCTGTAAGTTCTACTGGCAATCAAAGTTTAACAGTTCAAACGGATGATTTAGCTAAAGGTGTTTACCTTATTCAGGTTCAAACTTTAGCTGGAACAAAATCTAGCCGAGTTATCCGTCGCTAAAAAAATAAAATGCGATTAAGGCCGGACCTCCTCTGCCAACCTTGGCAAGGTCGTCCGGCCTTCGTACTTTAGCGCAGCCTAATTTTCATGATTTCACCACCGGATTCTTTAGTACATGCGGCCAATTCAGGAAACTTACCTGATTCGGTAACGGTAGCTCCTGCTATTCCGGTTGCGGAAATTGGTCCGCCTTTGCCTGTTCCAACCTTTTCAAAACCTGAAACGGAAGAACGACTACCTAATTTTTTCTTCACCCATTACAGCAAAGATTTACAACCTCATCCACGCTATTCTGATGCTGAAGGTTGGATTGTTCCTACCTTATTGGGAGCTGTTTTCTTGCTTGGGATAATCAATACATTCTATTTTAAAGAAGTTAGAATGATTTTGATGGGCATCTTCAAGCGCTCAGGTATATCTAAATTACTCGAAGAAGAAAATACTATGATTCGAAGAAGCATTGTCATGATGATTCTTCTGTTCTTAGTTGTTGCCCCTGTTTTTGCCTACCAAATTTCTGGTTTGTTACAAATTCAAACGGCCTATCTACCCTATATACCAGCCTACTTTCAATTACTACTTCTTGGTGCTGGTTCTCTAGGATTTAAACTTCTTACAATCAATATGATTGGCAATCTCTTTTATGCAAAAGAAGAATCAGGTAGTTACATCATCGGTATTATCGTGATGAATTGCATACTTGGAGTTGCCTTAATCCCTGTTACTTTAGGAATAAAACTAGCTCCCGCTCCATTTAATACTTGGGCATTGTACACGGGAATAGTCTTGTTTATTGCATTATACCTGTATAGTTTGATAATAGGATGGCTTGCAGGATTGAGAAATGGCACTCTTTCAAAGTTCCATTTGTTTTTGTACTTTTGCACCCTTGAAATCCTACCTGTCTTTCTGATCATCAAGGCAGTCAGGAATCTGATTTAAGTTAATCGCATGAGCTCTACCATCCAGGCTACAGCAGAAGAACAAGCAGAGAATTCGCGCGAACAGCGGGTGAAAACGATTTTGGTTACCCAACCAAAACCAGAAACCGACAAGTCGCCGTATTTCGACCTGGCAAAAAAATGCAATGTCAAAATTGACTTTCGTTCGTTTATTCACGTCGAAGGTATTTCTGCTAAAGAGTTCCGCAAAGAAAAAATTAACATCCTCGAACATAGCGCTATCATTCTGACGAGCCGGAATGCAGTAGACAACTTTTTCCGTTTGTGTACTGAAATGCGAATCACTGTTCCTGAATCGATGAAGTATTTCTGCATCAGCGAATCAACAGCATTCTACTTGCAAAAGTACGTTCAGTACCGTAAACGTAAAATATTCTATGGCAACCAGAAGTTCGTCGAACTAATGGATGTGATTAAGAAAAATAAAACTGAGAAGTTTTTGCTCCTTTGCTCCGATATCCACAAAGATGAAATTCCGGAGATTTTGGATGAAGCAAAAATCAATTACACCAAAGCTGTTATTTACCGCACCGTTTGTAGCGACTTGAGCGATCTTTCGGATGTGTTGTACGACATGCTTGTGTTCTTCTCCCCTTCTGGTATCAAATCCTTGTTTCAGAATTTCCCAGACTTCAAACAAAATGCTACACGTATTGCCGCATTTGGCCCTACGACTGCCGCAGCGGTGAAAGAAGCAGGTTTAATTCTCGACATCAACGCTCCTATGCCTCAAGCTCCTTCCATGACTATGGCTATAGAGCAATACCTCAAGATTGCGAATAAAGGCCGATAGTTCAGCTCATGAACTCGTTTCCCAAAGAAGAACGATTGTCGGGTAGAACCACAATCAATGAAGTCTTTAGTCTTGGAAAACGATTTACCATTTATCCATTCCGGATTATTTGGCGCTATCGAACTCCCGATAAACTCCCCATAATTCGATTTGGCATTACTGTTCCGAAAAAAATATCGAAAAAAGCAGTTGTCCGAAATCGAATTAAACGCTGTACTCGAGAAGCATATCGCACCGCTAAACAGGATTTTATCGAAAATTGGGTAGAAGGACAAAACCCGATTGATGTTTTTCTCGTTTATACCGGAAACTCTGAAACCTGTACGGTTGAACTTCAGGAGAAAATAATCCTAATTTTGAAACGTTTAACAGCCACGAATGGCCCAACTCCTCGCTAAGCTGGTAATTGCCCTAATTCGGGTGTATCAGCTGGTGATTTCGCCGGTGCTTCCAATTGCTTGCCGCTATACTCCTACCTGTTCGGTTTATGGAATTGAAGCGGTAAAAAAATATGGTCCTTTTAAAGGTACTATTATGGCAATTAAGAGGTTTCTGAGTTGCAATCCCTGGGGAGGACACGGCCACGACCCGGTACCTTGACATAAAATTTAAACATGAGAATCCTACCTAAGTTTTCGGTTCGAATCCGCCTAATTATCGCAACAGTTCTGGTTGCTACTGTTTCTTTTGTAAGCTTTAGCTTCAAGGACGATTATTTCGAAATCTCCAAGAACCTCGACATTTTCGCCACGCTTTTCCGAGAAGTAAATCTCTACTATGTAGATGAAATTCAACCGGGACAGATGATGAAAACTGGCATCGATGCTATGCTCGAATCGCTTGATCCGTATACCAATTACATTCCCGAAGACGATATTGAAGACGCACGTTTCATGACTACCGGACAATATGGTGGAATTGGAGCGCTCATTCGTACCAAAGACGATTTCATAGTGGTTTCGGAACCTTATGAAGATGCTCCTGCAGCAAAAGCAGATTTACGTGCAGGTGATGTGATTTTGGAAATTGAAGGCCGAAGCACAAAAGGAAAAACCAGTTCAGATGTGGTTAAAGTGCTAAAAGGTCAGCCAAATACTCCTGTTAAACTCTTAATTAAGCGGGAAGGTGAAGAGAAACCTCTCGAAAAAACCATTGTTCGTGAAGAAATTAAAGTGAACAATGTTCCTTATTACGGAATGGTGGATGATAAAATTGGGTACATCAAACTCACTGGTTTTACTCAAGATGCAGGTCGAGAAGTGAAAGATGCTTTATTAAAGCTGAAAGAAAATGATAAACTCGAAGGTGTTGTCCTCGATTTACGTGGAAATCCTGGTGGGTTACTTCGTGAAGCCATCAACATTGTGAATGTATTCGTCGATAAAAATTTGGATATCGTTAGTACCAAAGGCAAAGTGAAAGATTGGGACAAAACCTACAAATCGCTCAATTCGCCTGTTGACCTTAACATTCCTTTAGCAGTATTAGTTAACCGTTCTTCGGCTTCTGCTTCTGAAATTGTAAGCGGTTCAATTCAAGATTTGGATAGAGGTGTTATTGTTGGTCAACGTAGTTTTGGAAAAGGCTTGGTTCAGACTTCACGTCCTCTCTCATACAATACTCAACTAAAAATCACCACTTCTAAATATTACATTCCAAGTGGTCGCTGTATTCAAGCGAAAGATTATTCTCACCGAAATGAAGATGGTAGCGTGGGAACGGTTCCAGATTCCATGATCAAAGAATTCACCACTCGTGCAGGTCGTAAAGTGTATGATGGTGGTGGTGTTATTCCTGATGTGAGCATGCCTGTGAAAGAATACACTCCCATTTCACGTAGTGTGATGAGCAATAATATCATCTTTGATTTTGCTACTCAATACCGCTTAAAGCATCCTGAAATTAAGTCTGCTCGCGACTTCAAAGTTACACCAGAGCTATTCTCCGAATTCAGCACTTACATTTCGACAAAAGAATATAGCTATAAAACCGAAAGCGAGGAAGTTTTAGAAGAGTGGCAAAAAGTGGCAGAACGTGAAAAATATTTCGATGCTGCTAAAGCCGAATTCGATGCTCTAAAACAAAAAATAGATCACGATAAAAAAGCAGATATCGAAAAGTCAAAAGATCAGCTTAGTGAATTACTGGCAGATGAAATTGCTAGTCGTTACTATTTCCAACGCGGTCGAATTGAAACATCTTTCGAATACGATACAGAATTGAAAAAGGCTGTCGAAATTTTGAAAGACCAATCTTTCTATAAAGATATCCTAAGCGGTAAATATGTGGAAGAAGTGAAGAAAAAAGGAAAGTAATTTCCCTTTCTTTAACGACCTCCTATTTCCTAATCTGCTTGCATGTCTTTTTTGCGCAAGAAATTCTGGCAAATTCCTGCTATACTGGTCATTCAGTATATGTTCTGGATGCTATTTTTTGCCATCTGCCGACTCGTTTTCTTGGTCTATAATCAAGAAGAAGTTAGAAAGGCACCGTGGTCTGAGATACTCCTTACATTCCCAGAAGCCATTTACGTAGATACATCTATTACCTGTTACATACTAGCTATTCCAATGCTAGTGCTTATTGCTACAGGATTTACTGGATTCAAATATGGATTGAAAATCATTCAGGTTTATTCTATCCTAATCCTGTTTTTAATTAGTCTGCTTACACTAGCAGAATTACCCATCTACGACGAATGGTCCCATAAGCTCACCTACAAGGCATTGTGGTTTTTGCAACAACCATCTGAAGTATTTCATACTGCTAGTGTTACTCAGCTTTTACTCGCTGTAATTGGCACTTCAACCTTAACCTGGGTTGGATTTTGGATGTATAAAAAAGCCATGTCTTTCCCTTCACCAATCGTAAAAGATTACCTCTCATCTTTTGTATTTCTGCTTATTGCACCTTTTGTCGTTTTAACTGGAATACGTGGCGGATATGCTCCCATTCCCATTCAAGTGAGTGATGCATACTTTTCTCATTACAACATTTTAAACGCAGCATCGGTAAACTCAACCTTTCACTTGGTGAGTAATATCATTCAAAATCTTGAAGCATACGAGCCTTATACATTCCTTAAACCCGAAGATGCCAAAGCATTAACCGATAGTTTGCATGCAGTTCCTCAGGATACTACTATTCATTTCTTAACGACAACTCGTCCAAATGTTGTTTTAGTGGTTTTTGAAGGATGGGCGGCCGATGTAATTGAAGCACTGGGAGGATATTCGGGTGTTGCACCTCATTTTTCCAAGCTTATCCAACAAGGAGTTTCATTCGATTCCTGTTATGCATCCGGTAACCTGAGCGACCAAGGAATGGCAGCTGTATTCTCAGCCTTTCCAGCTCAACCAAGATCTTCCATCATTTCTGTTCCCAATAAATACGTTCATCTGCCCTGCATCAATACCGAATTCAAAAAGAACGGATATGCTACTTCTTTCCTTTTTGGTGGACAGCTTAGCTATGGAAACATTCGCTCCTATATGTATTACAACGGTTTTGACCGGATACAAGAAGAAAAAGATTTTGCTTCTTCTGTTTATCGAGGTCGATTAGGTGTTCATGATGGTGATTTGTATGATCGTGAAATTCAAGAACTCAAAAGTGAAAAACAACCATTTTTCGCTTCTATGTTCACACTCAGCACGCACGGGCCATACGATATTCCCGTTCCAGATGTGTTGAATTGGGGTGAAAAAGAGAACGGATACATCAATACCGTTCACTATGCCGATAGTTGTTTGAATCACTTCATCGAACAAGCTCGTCAGCAACCTTGGTACGACAATACATTATTTGTATTCGTGTCGGATCATCATCACAATACACCTAAAAGCTACTCTTACTTTTCGCCCGAATACCGACGAATACCGCTTGTTTTCTATGGAAATGTGATTAAACCTGAGTTCCGGGGAATGAAATATCATGCGATTTGTTCGCAGCTCGACTTGGCCTCTACGCTACTTCACCAATTAAATATGGATGCAAGTCCTTTCGTGTGGAGTAAAAATCTCTTCAATCCTTATACTCCTCAGTTAGCTGTATACGCTTTTGATGAAGGATTTGGAATTATCCGACCTCAGGAACACCTCGTTTATCATATTCACGAGAATCGATTTGAATTTGAGAAATACCTTTCTGCATCCAGTAAACCTCGATTGACACGGGAAGGAAAAGCTTACCTGCAACGTGTTACAGAAGAATTTTGGAAGTATTAAGATTCAATCAGCTTCTTAACTTCTGCATCTTCTGGAGATATAGCCGGACCAAAACTGGCAATCAATTCTCCCTGCTCATTCAATAAATACTTGCTGAAATTCCAAACAGGTTCTTGCGAATTCCAACCATTTTCGGATGGATTACTCAACCAACGAAATACAGGATTCTGTCCAACATTTTTGAGTACTACCGACTTCTTAGCCAACGGAAAAGTCACTCCAAAATTCACCTGACAAAATTCCGAAATCGCTTTATCATCGGCCTTTTCCTGCTCTTTGAAATCGTTCGAAGGAAATCCAATGATTTGCAATTTGATGCCATATAACTCATGCAATTTCTGCAACTCTGCAAACTGTCCCGTGTATCCACAATCGGAAGCGGTATTGACCAATAACACTTTCTTTCCCAGGTAGGAATTAAGTGCTTCTTCTTTTCCGTTTGAAAGCGTCAGTTTTAAATCAGCAGGTGGTTTATTCGCGGCAGCCGACTTAGGTTTTAGCGCAATCATTCCCTTATCACTTTTACGTGAAAGTTTCATGACAAGCGGATATATCGATTTCAGTATTCGTTGACGAATAGTCATTTTATAAGAGAAATGAAGTTGGGTTTTATTTTAATGTATTGCCACTTTGAGCAAAACAGGTTGGTGGTCGCTATAGCGAAACTGCATATCGATCGCATGCACATCAAGGACCTCAACACCAGGTGAACTCAAGAAGAAATCAATCAATGTTGTATACGTACTATCTGCAACGTATGGAGTTACATTACTACGATTAGTTGCTGTGCTGGAATCATAACTCACCACAAAATCCTTTGGAAGCATATCAACACTCAACGATTGTGGAGTATATCCTTCCGACATATTGTTACTAAAATGTTTCGAGTCAAAACCGGGAGGAACTTGATTCCAATCACCTCCAATGATGACTCTATTTCCTTTCGCCACTTCTGCTTCGTAGCGTTTCTTCATAAATGCCATTTCCACTTTCTTAATTTCACCTGTAGCGTCATAAGCAGTGTTGTGCGTGTTCACGATTATAAGCTCTTTCCCATCTTTTAAAGGATAGCGCAATTCTAAAGCACATCGATCGAGCATATACAAACGTGTAGGCCAATCAAATCCACCGGGATATTGAACTCGAGTTGCACGCGTGGCGGGAAGATGAGAGAAGCTCACCAATCCACCGTATGTTTTTCCGTAAGGAGTGTAAGGAAAACTAAATGGAACAGGGACAAATTTCACATCATAATTCAAAGCAAAACTTGATACGAAACCAGGCAGTTGCTTAGAGATAACGGGGATTTGATCGGTATTGTAGCTGCGTTTGCTGTTCCGATCAACTTCTTGAATCATCACCACATCGGCACTATCTTTCATTGTACCTATAAAAGTTGCCACGGCATTTAGGTAACGAGCCGATTGTTCCTCACTTGCACGAACTGTTTTTCCTCCATCATTGAAAAAATCCATTTCAGCTCCCAAACCACAATACCCAATATTCCAAATGAGCAAACTCAAGGTATCGGGAATATTTTTCAGCTCTGCTTGTCCTTCAATTGCTACTTCTTCTTCACTTTCAGGTTCAGGTCGGTAATCGGTTAAGGTTGAAAAACTGAGCAATCCGACAAATGCTAGAACCAGCAATAAAACTAGATAGCCCGTTATACGTAGGATTTTTCGAAGCATAGGTTGGATTTGAAACGTGTGTCAAACCTACAAAATATGACGCTCTTAAATGGACTTGCAATTCTTGAAGGATAGAATTAACGAATAGGTAATTCCAATAGGAACATTTCTATTTTTACAGTTCACATTTTAACCATGCAACACGCCGATTTTAGCTGGAGATCTGGATCCGATCAAATTAAATTATTCGGCCAAGTTTGGTCGCCAATCGAAGAACCAATTGCCGTCATAGCTCTTGTTCATGGAATGGGTGAACATAGCGGTCGTTACCGTCGACTTGCCGAATTCTTCACCTCGCATCATATTGCAGTTATCACGTTTGATCAACGCGGACACGGTCGTTCAGAAGGTAAAAAAGGACATATCGTTCACTTCAACCAATTATTGGAAGGGATTGAAGAATTGGTTGACCGTGCGAATTTGCGTTTCAAACAGAAACCAATTTTCCTTTATGGACACAGCATGGGAGGAAATGTTGCACTCAATTTCGCCCTTAAAAAACCGAATTCTATTAAAGGTGTGATAGCAACTGGTCCATGGCTTAGACTAGCCTTTGATCCTCCTGCCATTCAATTAAAATTGGCTAATGTGATGCGTAATCTGTATCCCGGATTTTCACAAGCGTCAAAACTTAAAACCGAACATCTTTCTCATGATAAAGCTGTAGTTGAAGCGTATGAAAAAGATAAGTATGTTCACGATAGAATTACTGCCTCTTTCTTTGCAAACCTTTATTCATCGGGACTTTACGCTTTACAACATGCAAACGAATTAAAGATTCCTGCTTTGATTATGCATGGTGAGGACGATAAAATTACCTCTCAACCTGCTTCCGCTGAATTTGCTCAAAAAGCCAATCTCATGAGCGAATACAAATCTTGGCCGGGCATGTACCACGAAATTCATAATGAACCCGAAAAAGAAGAAGTGTTCAATCACATCTTAAATTGGATTCAACGTCAGTTACGTTAACAATGTCTAAATCCAACCGTATTCCTCGGCAAACGCTTGTCCTGATTGTCGTTGCAGCTCTGGGATATTTTGTCGATATCTACGATCTAATTCTCTTTAACGTTGTAAAGAAGGAAAGTCTTCTTGCACTCGGAATTAGCGATCCTGCTCAAATCAAAAACATCAGTATTTCCCTATTTAACTGGCAAATGGGCGGAATGCTCTTGGGTGGTTTGCTTTGGGGAATTTTAGGGGATAAAAAAGGCAGATTAAAAGTTTTATTCGGTTCCATATTACTGTATTCGGCAGCTAATGTTTTCAATGCATTCGTAACCGATATTCCTTCGTATGCTATGGTTCGCTTTATTGCTGGAATCGGATTAGCGGGTGAATTAGGTGCTGGAATTACGCTCGTTTCGGAAGTTATGAGCAAGGAAAATCGCGGTTATGGAACCATGATAATTGTAACGTTTGGTGCACTGGGTGCTGTTTTAGCAGCATTAGTTGGTGGTGAAGGACACGCCATTCAAGATGTGATACATCGAGTTTCGGGAATCACGCTCGCTAACTGGCAAGTAGCCTACATTGTTGGTGGAATCTTAGGCTTGATGCTACTTCTGCTTCGACTTGGCACACTCGAATCAGGTATGTTCCGAAACCTGCATCAACAAGAAGTTGGCAGAGGACAATTCCTCAAACTCTTTTCTAAAAAAGAAACAGCTTTCCGCTATATAAACTGCATTCTCATTGGCTTACCTGTTTGGTATGCTATCGGAATTTTAATTGCCCTAGCGGAGGATTTTGCCGGTACTAGTGTGCTTGGAATTACGGGTAAAGTGGTAAACGGACAAGCAGTTATGTATGCCTATTTAGGACTTTCAGCTGGTGATTTGTTAAGTGGTTTGCTTAGTCAGTTTTGGCGTAGCCGGAAAAAAGTAGTGCTCCTGTATTTAGGCTT
>Ga0209097_10001178_pt1 | contig 23072 bp, 16 predicted proteins | sample AD_UKC052_MetaG_FD_184419 | JGI IMG/M metagenome (GOLD analysis project Ga0209097, IMG submission 184419) | Active sludge microbial communities of municipal wastewater-treating anaerobic digesters from USA - AD_UKC052_MetaG (SPAdes) (version 2) | ecosystem: Engineered > Bioreactor > Anaerobic >... | reverse complement strand
GCTCCGATGGGCCCACCAGACCGCTGGCGCCGCATGATGCAATGGAGCAACGAAACACGGTTGCGGAGTGGGCTGAAGTAACGGCCATCCGCATTTTCCCCAACCCCAATTTCGGCACGTTCAGCGTCGAACTGCCCGAACCGGCACTGGAAGGCATGCGATTCCGGCTGATGAGTCCGACCGGCCGGATGGTCGGCGAACAAACGCTACAGGCAGGCAATACGCAGCAAACCGTTCAGGCTAAAGATCTTCCCGGAGGAATCTATTTCCTGCAATTGCTGTGGGAAGGCAACATGATTGCGGTGGAAAAATTTGTGAAACAATAAAAGAAATGTTCCCCGGCGGGTCGTGCCTGACGTTTTTCGATGGGCGGCGGCCCGCCTTTTATTTTTTTCAAACCTGTTATTTGAAATGAAACCATCCCCGAACCTTACTCTTTTGATCTTCATCCTGGCTGTCCACACACTTCAGGCACAGTGGCAGGAAATTCCGACGCCGGTGGGCGGAACGGCACTTTCACTTGCCCGGCAAAACGGTGTGTTTTTTGCCGGGAGCTGGAGCCATGTTTTTCGCTCTTTTGACGGCGCTTTGTGGTCAAGAATGGGAGATTTACCTCCATCATATGGCAGTTCTTACGAATTGCGTGCGGAAGGCGACCGTATTTATGCACATTTGTACGAGGCCTTCGGGCAACCGATCCATTCGCAGGCAGTTTATTATTCCACCGACCAGGGCGATCACTGGACCTCCATTCCCATCGGCAACGACAGCAAACGCATTTTTTTTAGCGGCCAGCGTATTTTCAGGGTAGATAACACCAACAGGCTGTATGCATGCGACGACAATGGAAATTGCCAACTGGTATGGATACAACCCGAATCTACCCCGAACAATACCATTCTGGACATAGAACCGTGGAATGGAAAATTGCTGATGTATACCGTCAACAACCTGTGGTCGTCCGTAGATACCGGTCTTACCTGGGTGCCGGTTACGAACGGGCTCCTCGCTATGTCTATGCCCGTGGAAGCGCCCGAGTCGCAGATGTATACTGCGGGGCCAAATATTTTACTGAATTCGGGTGTGCTGAAACTGGTTTCACAGGACAGTGGTTATACGTTCCATTTCATCGAGCCGAAGAATATCGACGGTCGTTTTTATGATATGGCCGCGTTTCAGGATAAATTGTATTTCGCGCACCTGGGCAATTATTACGTTTCTACCGACGGAGGGTTAAGCTGGGAATTGCGCGACTGGCCGCCGGTAGCTTCTTTTGTTACGGATGGCGACACGCTTTGGGCGGGCGGCTACAGCGGCATCTATAAATCGACCGATGGCGAGCACTGGACCTTCAGCGGTAAAAACATACTGGAACTCTACAGTGGAGCGATCGAGGAAGTGCTGGCATTTGAAGGAGGAATGGCCGTACAGGCGCCGGATGGAACGCTGTATGTGAGTAAAGACGGCGGCCAGTCTTTCGAATTCATTACCAACGGCACATTCGATCCGATGCTCGTGACTGATAGCGGCAACATCATTGTACAGCCTTACCGGTACAACATCGCAAATTCGACCCTCGATACACTCACCATTCCGGGCACGGCGGATGCTTATTATTATACCTACTGTTATGGCGACGGACAATTACTGGCTACGCGGGATTACCAGAATTTGTTCTGGCGCTCGCTCGACGACGGTACAACCTGGGATTCCATCCCAATCAACACCACCGACATACCGTATCAGGCCGGGTTGATCGACAACAAACTTTTCCTGACGTTTCAAACGAACGGAAACGTCAATATGTCCGATGACCTCGGACAAACCTGGGTTGATTTCAGGTCGGGCCTTTCCGTCAACGATGCCTATGCCCCATACAAACAATTGTTCCGGATCGGAGATATCCTGCTGCTACAGGCGACGGATTCCACATACCGATACACCCCCGCCGGCTGGGCAAGGTGGTCGAAAAGCGAGGTGCACTGGACAGGAGATGACGGACGTTATTTCGGCGGGGTAGCAGGTCTCGAACCTGCCTTGCTGGCCGCGAACGCTGATGCGTCGGTGGTGACGCACCTGGAATCCACCAACCCGATGATCAATCTCACACACCCCGTTTCATATAGCAACAACGTATTGTATACTATCGGGCAATCAGGTTTTTCACCGCTGGCGTACCCAGTTATTTATACGCTCGATGTAGAAGCGTTCGAAAACAGCATCGTGTCCGGAAAGGTTTTTCTGGATGCCGACAGCGATACCCTGTTCGATCCGGAAGAAACGCCTTTGGCAGGCAATATCGTTTCTGGCAACCCGTCCGGGACGGTGGCGACCAGCAGTAGTACCGGACATTTCTCCTTCCTGGTTTGGCAACCAGGCGACACCCTACAGCCGCAATTGCCTTCGCCACATTACACGGCACAACCACCCTATCGCATTGTAAATCAACCAGATACAGACCTGGATTTCGCCCTTCAACCCAAACCGGACGAACTGGATTATGCGATTCACGCTACGGCACACAACGTATTCCGGCCGGGTTTTGAAACGAACATCACCCTCACCTGTAGCAACCCCGGCACAGTAGCGGAAGATTTTGCCGTGCGGGTAGTATTACCCGCTTACATGCATTTACAAACTGCCTCGCCTGTGCAGGCCGGCATTGTCGAAGACACCATTACCTGGACCCTGCCTGCTTTGCAGTCTCTAAGCAGTACCGGTATCCTCCTTACGGTGAGAACGGAAACCTTCGCGCCGCTCAATGACACCTTCGATATTCGGGCTACAATTGGGCCTGTTGATACCGACCTCGATACGCTGAACAACGTCGGTATCATCCACGACCGGGTGGTCGGGTCATACGATCCCAACGATAAAACGGTGTTTCCGGAAACACTTACGCCCCAGCAACTTGCCGCAGGTGAAACGCTGACGTACAGAATACGTTTCCAGAATACGGGCACCTTTCCTGCAAGCATCGTACGTGTGCTGGATACGCTGCCCGCCGGACTGGATGTAAGCACGCTGAAAATCCTGTCGGCCAGCCACCCCATGCACTGGACTTTAAAGGGGAATTCCATCCTGGAGTTCGTTTTTCCTGATATCAACCTGCCCGACAGCATCAGCAACGAACCGGGCAGCCACGGGTTTGTGCTATTTTCCGTACAGGCCCAACCCAGCCTGCCGGTTGGTACTTCCATTGATAATCAGGCGGCTATTTACTTTGATTTCAACGTGCCGGTGTTTACCAATTTTGCACAAATACTTGTAAAACAGTCTGTTGGAACAACTTCCGCTTCGCTACCCCACTCCGGCATACGCCTCGTACCCAACCCCGCCTCGAATGTGGTGCGGATATTTTTTGATGAAAAAACGGAAGCGAGCGCCTTCATCCGCTTGTTCAACGCGAGCGGGCAGCTGGTGCTGCAAAAACATGCCGGCGCTGGGATGGACAGTTATACAATCGATGTGTCTGCATTGCCCGCAGGAACATACCTGGTGAAGGTATCAGGCAGAAGAGAATCAACAGCACTGTTATTGAAAACCCCCTGAAACAAAAGATGGAACTTCCTACCGCAGGCTCGTTTGCAACGGCTAATAAACCCATCCGCCAGGCCATCCGGCAGGGCAATATTGTGGAAGCCATCCGTCTTTTACGTCAAACAGGCGCCCCGGAAGGCCGCGCTTTTCAAAAAAGGCTGCTCGAAGCGAAAAAGAAATTTGATTCCGGGGGGAGCAGCCTGGAGGAATGGGGCCGGGAACAAGTGCACATCTGCTCGGACATCCTGAAATTATTCTGGATGAAGGAACATGCACCTTCCCGGCTACCCAATCCGGCAGACAAGTTGCACCTGCAGCAATTATTGCACCTGCGCCATACGGAACAGGCGCTGACGTACTGCGGGGATTTTGGCGACGAATACCTGCTGCTGGAAACACTTCTCGTTTTGGCCCGCAAACAGTCGGAAACGGGATTGATGGAATACGAATACTGGGAAGCCGCTAAAAGCAGGGTTAATACCGAACTACAGGAATTGCTGGCGCAGACGGCCGACCCGCCGCCGGAAACGGGCTGGAAAAGGAAACTGCTGAAATTATTTGCATGTAAAAGAAGGGTTTAATTTTAACTTTACCGGGAAAACGCGCCGCTTAAACGCCCCGCCTATGACCCGCTGCCTGAAAACTTTGCTTTTCACGCTCTTCATCCTGCATCACTTATCTTCTATTGCTCAGCACCCTGTCTGGCGTCAGTACACCACTGCCGACGGACTGCCGAGCAATGAAGTATATGGTATGTTGCAGGATAGCCGGGGATTCATGTGGTTTACGACCAACCTCGGTATTTGCAGGTTTAACGGTTACGAATTCCAGCGGCCCATAGATACCAGCGCCTATGCCGGCAACGAGGCATACAGAATGGCCGAAGATGCGGAAGGCAACATCTGGTTCAACCGCCTCGATGCTTCCATCTGGCTGGTAAAAAACGATACCGTTCGGCCGTGGAAATACAACTACATCATCGAGCGCCTGCACAAGAAATTTGTGAACCTGGGCAGCCTGGTAGTAGACAAAAGTGGAACGGCCTGGATACAGCTGCCCACCCTCGGCATTCTGGTGGTGCACCCCGACGGCCGGTATCGTTTACTGACTTCCGATGATGGCTCATTCATTTTTACGGAAGTGGAAAACGAGGTGGTCTTCAGCACCATCGCACAGGAATATCCCAAACTGTGGAAAAAGCGCTCGAACCATTTTTTCCCGCTTCGCTTTTTTCATTGGCAGCAGGGCGAGTTGCGGCTGGCCGTAGAAAGCAATGTCGACCTGCAACAGAGAAAACGATCCGCTGCCTCGGGCTCCTGGCGTTTGCGAAACGGCGATGTCATTCTCAATGACATGCAAACGTTCTTCCTCTATCGCAACAACAAAATGATCGCGCAATGGACCTGCGGGGTAGTTGTGAACGACATTTATGAAGACCGCGACGGCAGCCTCCTGCTTTCGTCGCTCGGCGCACAGACATGGGGTTTGCTGCGATTCCAGTCCGTAGAGCATTTTCGCCGCAATCAATATACCGTACTGCTCCCGGGCCACAGCGTCAGCCAGTCGCTGCGTGACCGTGAGGGTGGCTGGTGGGTTGTTACTGCCGATGTGGGCATTTTTTATTGCAAAAATCCGGAAATCCAGTTGTTCGACCAGTCCAGCGGACTCAACTCCAATATTGTACAAAGTATTACCTCCGACGGAAAGGAAACGATCTATACCAGCCTCCGCCCAAAGGGGATTTACGCGATCCGGACGGCAAGCGAAACAGTAAACCCTCTTCCTGTCCCTGCCTCGTGGCGGCATTCGACTAATTCTATGGTGCGCTTCGATACGCTGACCGGACGGCTGTGGTACAATCCGGATCTCTGTTTTTATGAGCGGGGCAAATGGACCGGCATTGAATACAGAAATGCCGAAATCCAGGGCAATTTTCCAGTCGACGCCAAAAAAATTACGGTTAGCAAATCATCCACGCTCTGGTGGTCAGGGGCATTTGTCGATTTTTTTTCCATAGACCCCATTGCCGGTAGTATCAACAGGTACACCGATAAAATTTCAAAAAACCTCCGTACGCATGCTTCAGCCCAGGATTTTGACGGCAACGTTTGGGTGGCAACCGACCGGAAAGGCCTGCAACTTTGGCGCAACGGACGTTATGAACCGCTTCCTTTTCATCATCCGGCGCTGCGCCATTCCGTCCGGCTGATCGAAATACTACCCGACAGTACGCTGGTATTATCCCTGCGTGGTTACGGCTTGCTATTAAGAAGCAGAAACGGACAATTTACCCACCTTACCACCGACGACGGATTGAGCACCAACTGGCTCAGCCAACTCGATATTACCCCCGATGGAGTCATTTATGCATCGTCGAATGCAGGATTGAACATCCTCCGACACACTGCAAACGGAGGCTGGAAGGTGGAAATTATTTCCACCCGGAACGGGTTGCCATCCGATCAGGTGAACGACGTAGCCTGGCTTGGCGCCGAACTCTGGGTGGCCACGGATATGGGGATCGCCCGTTTCCGGAAAAAACCCGCACCGGTTCCGATGCCGGCGCCCCAACTGGAAAACATTCTGATAAATGGCAGTCCGGTGGCATTTTCAGATCATCTGCATCTTCAGTATTGGCAGAATAACCTGGCGCTGCGTTATTTCGCACTGCACTATTGCTCGGACGGGAACATCCTGTACCGTTACCGCTTGCTGGGCGCCGATACCAATTTTATTCGTACCCGCTCCCGGGAAGTGAATTTCCTCCGGCTTGGCCCGGGCAACTACGGCTTCGAGATCCAGGCTCAAACGGAAGAGGGCGACTGGAGTGCTCCCGTACGCTGTTTTTTTAAAATTCAACCGCCCTGGTGGCAAACAGGCTGGTTCAGGCTGGTGATCGCCGCTTTTCTGACGCTTGTCTGCCTGTTTTTTTACCGGCGTCACCTGCGTATCATCCGGCAGGAGGCCGACGAACGGGAAAATATTCGTGAACTGGAGGCGGCGGCGCTGCGGGCGCAGATGAACCCGCATTTCATCTTCAACTGCCTGCAAGCGATCCAGTCGTTTATTGCCCGCAACGAACGGGATGCCGCCGTACGCTACCTCGCCCGGTTTGCCAAACTGATCCGGCTCACGCTGCATGGATCGGTAGACGGCCGGCACACACTGGCGGAAGAAATGTCGATGCTGGAAAACTACCTGTTTCTCGAACAGATGCGTTTTAAGGGCAGTCTGTCGTTCGACATCCAAACGGCGCCCGGCGTCGATCCCGAATCCGTCAGCCTGCCCCCTATGCTCGTACAACCGTTTGTGGAAAATGCTATCATCCACGGTTTGCGCGACCGTGAAAACGGACACGTCGACATCGCGTTCGGCCTTCGGAACGGGTCGCTGGAAGTGACCGTGTCGGACAACGGCATGGGCTTCGCCGATACGTCCGCTACCGAAACACCTAAAAAGCCTTACAACTCGTTAGGCATGATGCTCACGCAGAAGCGGCTGGACGTGCTGGCGGGAGCGGTAAAAATCGAAAGGGAAACGCTGGAAGATGTGGAAGGGAAGGTGGCTGGGGCTAGGGTGCGGTTCGAGGTGCCGGTAGAAACCATATAAGCCCTGAAAGGGCGCAAGCATCAACCCGCGGCAGCGCCGTGGGAGCGCGGCGCGCCAGCGCCACGCAAAAGCGGGGCCGGAGCGAACACGCCCCGGCCCCGCCCGGGGCACTAACTATAAAAACCTGATAATCAGGAAATTACTTCACGTCAGCGAAGAAATCTTTCACTTTGTCTTTGTGAACGATCATCTGCTTGTAAGTGTATTTACCCGTTACCGGATCCTTGACGGCTTTCACCACTTTGACGTGGTCTTTACCGGAACCTGCGTTAGCGGCACGTTGTGCTACACGGGCGTTTTTAGAAACTTTCTTTGCCATAATTCCTCAATATGAAGGAGTGAAAGAATGGGTGATCTTGATGGTGGATGCGCTTACTTGATCTCGCGGTGTACGGTGTATTTGCGCATGATGGAATTGTATTTTTTCAACTCCATACGATCCGGCGTGTTTTTGCGGTTCTTCTGCGTAACGTAACGCGAAGTGCCGGGCAGGCCGCTTGTTTTGTGCTCCGTGCATTCCAGGATCACCTGGATGCGGTTGCCTTTACTTTTCTTTGCCATTGGTAATGAATCTTTTATATGCTAATGCCCGGAAAACCGGGCGGCAAATCTTGAGTGAATTCCGTGTTTAACAGCCGGGCTCGTCGCCGTGGTAGATGATCTCGCCTTTTTTCTCCAGTTTTTTAATGTACTGGTAAAGACCCAGTTTGGAGATGGTGCGCATTGCGGAAGTCGTAACCTTCAAAGTGACCCATTCTCCCGTTTCCGGCATAAAGAATTTTTTGGTCTGCAGGTTCGGGTAGAACCGGCGTTTGGTTTTGCGGTTCGAGTGCGAAACGTGGTTGCCTGTTATCGGTCTTTTACCGGTCAGGTCACATACTTTAGACATTGAATAAAAATTGAAGTGTTCTAGTTGAATTCAAAAAATGAGTGTGCGTCAGAAATCCGACCACACACTCAAACACTTTTAATCGTGGTGACTCCGAGAGGACTCGAACCTCTAACCTTCTGATCCGTAGTCAGATGCTCTATCCATTAAGCTACGGAGCCAATTACGCCGTTTGTTTTCGGGGTGCAAAGATAGTTTCGCACGTTCCTAAAAACCAAATAAGTGTTTTAGTTTTTTTTAAAATTTCGGAAATTTTCTTGAAGTGATCAATTTACCGCGGCCTATACTCATTACGTACACGCCACGCGGCAGGTCGGAAGCGTCATATTCGATGAAATTCGAAGCAAATTGCTGCGGAATAACCTCCCTTTCATACAATTGCTGTCCGAGCATATTGAACACGCGGAATTTGTACGGCAGGAAAGTGGGCGTCTGAAATTCGATACGCCACTGGTTGCCGGGCAGGTCGCGCACGTTGAGGAATTCCAGCGGGCCGACGAGGCCGTTGCACAGTTCGCGGATGGCGTCGACCGAGCGTTCGAGGTCGAGGTAGCCGCCGGTCACCGTCACACCTTCTTCAGAGGGTTCGGGCTGCACATTGTCCAGCATCAGTTCGCGGACGCGCAAGGCGCAGGTTGCGGGCGCGGAAAGGGCATCGAGGGTAAAATTTTCGCACGACATGCTGTACAGCAAGGCCAGCGCCCCCGTCACATGGGGAGCGGCGGCGGAAGTACCGCCAATTGTGCCGTAACCAGGCGTATTGGTGCCGTTGGGCGACAGGTTGGTGGTGGTATATATTTCCTGTCCCGGTGCGCCCAGGTCGATGGAAGTAGCGCCGAAGCCGGTGCTGAGCACTTTTTCACCTGTTTTATCCACATTATTGACGGTAACGAGGTACTGACTGGTACAGGTGGTCGGCATATCGCCCACTACTTCTACGTTGACGTTGGAGTTGGCAGTAGCGCCCACGCTGAGTACGCCGACTTTGCCCAGGGAATCATACATAGCGCACCAGAGTTGGTGGTTTTCTGCCCGCTCGCCGTCGAGACCCAGGGAAGCATTGGTAACCACTACAAATGCGCCCTTGTCGCCGTTGGTCTGGTTGTACAGCAGTCGCATATCGGCGACGTACTGATAGGCAGTGATGATCTCGTCTTCCCACTGCACATCAGCGAGGTTCATCAGTTTTACTTTCCAGTTGACGCCGCTTATACCCACCAGGTTGTTGCCTGCCGCTCCGATAATACCGTTCACCTGCGTACCATGCACGCCCTGGTTGCCGTCATCGTCGGATCCTGTGCGCGGGTTCCAGCCACCGAAATCATCGATGTAACCATTGTCGTCGTTGTCGATACCATCATTCGGGATTTCATTCCAGTTGTACCAGCGGTTGGGCGCCAGATCGGGGTGCGAAAAAAGAGCGCCGCGTTCCAGCACGGCCGCCACGATGGTATCGCCGGCCGGTGTAACGCCGCCCGTAGACGCATCCCAGGCTTTCGGCGCATTGATGAGCGTCATATTATCCTGCCGCCACCATTCCAGGTCGTTGGGTTCGGTGTTGCGTTCCTGCGTTTTATAGTTCAACTGGACAATATCGATGCCCGGATGTTTTCGTGCGAGTGTGATCAGCCGTTCGGCCGGTAGCGCCTGTTCGTCGAACTGAATCAGGTGAATGTGCCATTTTGCAGACACGATCCTTTTCAGGGAAATTCCTGCCGTATTTGAACTAAGGTTATTCAGATCGGCCAGTACTTTTTGAAGATTGGCTTCCGGCGCCAGTTGGATCAGCATTTCACCTGCCCGGCGTATTTCGGGTGTGTTTTCAGCAGGATTGGCCTGTTGCGCCTTTCCGGGAAAAGCCGTTAGAAAGAACGTGACAAACAAAAGCAGGCGGGAAATCATAGATCGTAGTTTTAGTCGAATGAGCATTCAAGAGCGTGTTTTGACCGTTTGGGTTGCCCAAAGGAAGCAAAAATTCCAAAAATGACCGGCTGTAAAATGGAGAAAGTTTTGCCGAAATCAGCCTTTCCCTACTCTTTGCCGCAACGCCTGAAAATATGCGGGCGCCTGTAGCAAACGGCTGCCATACCAGGAAAACATCTCACCATCGACCAGCAATACACTGGCAGCGGGACAAAGTTCACGAATCGCATGCAAATGTTTTTCCGCGAAGGGGTACGGCTCGGAAGAAAGTAATACGACTTCGGGCGCTGCGGCAACCAAGGCATCGGCGCTGATTTCCGGGTATCGCTGCAAGCCGGCAAACACGTTTACAAAACCGGCCCATTGCATCATTTCATCCACAAAAGTGTTCCGCGCCGCCACCATGTACGGCTTTCGCCAGATCAAATAAGCGGCGCGAACGGTTTTAAACGGTTCTTTTTTCAAACCCTCGAAACGCCGTACAATCTCCACCGCAAGCGCTTGTGCCGGCTCCGTTTTTCCGGTCATCCCGCCTACCTGCCGAATCATATCGAGGGCATCTTCCAGCGTGAGGATATCGCTAATCCAGACGGGGAAATGTTTTTGCAGTTCCTCGATTTGCGTTCGTTCGTTTTCTTCCTTGTTCGCGAGTATCAGATCGGGCTGAAGCGCGGCCGTTTTTTCAAAATTGACTGTTTTGGTTCCTCCTACCCGTTGCTTGTTTTGAAACCACTCCGCCGGATGTACGCAGAATTTGGTGATTCCCACCACTTCTTCCTGCAAGCCCAGGTAGGCCAGCAATTCAGTTTGTGAAGGCACCAGCGATACGATGCGCCGAGGGAAGTTGAATTCTTTCATTTTTTGGTGTGATCCGCCGGTTATGGATAAAGATGCAAAATAACCGGCGAACGCTACTGGAGTGAGTTGTGAGTTGTGAGTTGTGAAAAAAACCGATTCATTCAGGTTATATACCTGTCAGACCAAGCGTATCAACGTTCACAACTCACAATTGACAACTCACAACTACAACCCAAACGGTATACTCGTATTCCTGCTCAGCCAGTTAAAAAACTGTCCGGCAAGCGGCGCAGGTTTTCCGTTGGCGCGCGCGATCCGTAGCATCGCCTGGTGGTAGGCCGGATTGAAACGCAAAGTTCGGGGAATGAGCAGGAAGAACCCGCGTGCGCGGCGCATTATTTTTGCCAGCCGCTGCGCCGAATCGGTGCGGGTAGTAATACCGAGCCGCTCGCACAGCGCATCCGGCATCCAGCCCGCCGCAAACCGGTCGAGCCATTTTCCCGGCGCTTTTGGGTGGCGCACAATGGCCTGCGCCATGGCCCGGCAGGCAGGCGTGCTGCCCAGCAGATCGCCGTTCAGCATACTATCAAAATATATTCTAAACGCCAGTAAATCAGCCGGGTACGCCGCTTCCGGGATACCCATGAGCCGTGCGGTGATCTTGCTTTCTTCGTAAAACCGCTCCCGCCAGTCGGCAGGCAGGCCTGGAACTGGCATTTGCTCGAACACACGAATGGTGGTATCGGTCAGCGTCGACAGTACCCATAACAGCAGCCCCGGATCGGTAGCGACAAACGGAACTTCGGCAGATGCGGCCGGGTATTGCCCTTTTATGCCCGAATGAATTTTGTTGAGCCGTTGCGCCGTTTGTTCCGCCTGCTGCCGGTCGCCGAAATAGATGTTTGCCATCGCTTTAAACGTACGAAAACCGCGCCCGAACGGGTCGGACTGAAAATTGCTGTACCGCGCTACACCTTCCGCTACTGCCGGATGCGCGATTTGCAGCAACAAGGCCCGCACGCCCCCCACGATAGGGTACGGTTCGCGGTAAAGTTGCCAGGTGATGGTGTCGGGGCCGAAATAACCGGTAGATAGCATGGTTGAGGTTGTTGAGAATGTTGAGGTTGTTGAGGGGTTGAGGTTGTTGAGGTTGTTGAGGGGTTGAGATTGTTGAGGGGTTGAGGTCGTTGAGGAGGTGAGAGGTTGAGAGGTTGAGAGGTTGAAGGTGCTTCGCTCAAAATATTCAAATAAGTCTGAGCGAAGCACCCTCAACAATCTCAACCTCTCAACTCCTCAACAAACTCAACATTTTAATCAATTGCTGTTGAAGTACCTCCGGATCCGCTGCCGTCACATTGACCAGCGAGAAACCGGGCGCGCCGCCGATATCGAGCCAGCGCCAGCGGAACTGACTCACCGTTTGCGCCTGGCCGTTATCGAACCACCAGGCGGTGTAGAGGATAGGGCTGCCGCTCTTTTGCAGGATCCCGTTATAACACGTTTTACCGTTCACCTGTTGTTCCCACACCTTACCGAACACGTATCCGCTGCCCTGCCAGCAAATCAGCGGACTGTGTTCGGTGCTGTAAAAGCCGCGGATGGGTTTCACATAAATGATCAGACTGTCGGGCGTGTATTTCACGACGCCGTCTTGCAGCAATTCACCGGCACAGTTCACCGGCAGGCCCTGGGGAATAATAGCCGCCACATTGTTTACATGAGAAGAAGTTTCGGAAGTTTCACTCGCCGCCAGCCAGCCGATACAGAGGAAAAGCAAAATATGGGCACCCTGTTTCAGGCGCGGGCGGATCGTTTCGGGTATTGCAGTGGAATTGGAAAATGCGCTTCGCTCCGATCGCCGGAAAAGCCAGCCGATACCGAACCACGCCGGCACAAAAACGTACAGCGTTAGTCCGGCCAGCCCGACAGCCTCGTGCAGCGGATTTTCGGGTAAAATTTTAAACAACACCAGAAAAATGATGCGCAACTGGTTGAAAATCAGGTTCAAAAGCCCCAGGCCGGAAACGACTATCAACAAAGCCGGCCATGAAAGCCGTTTACCCGTGCGCCGCTCCAGCAGGCCCAGCAGGAAAAATCCGAACAGAAACGACACGTCCACCATTTGCAGGCCCATGCAGGCCGGGTCGACGTAAAAATCCTGACCTTCAAACCGGATAAGATTTCCCTCCGCCACAGCATCTTTTCCCAGCCCACGCAGCGCTGTGGCGGCATTTTCACTGAGTTGCAGGCGGATGGCAAAGCCCAGCACGATACTCATTGTTTTGAATACCGCCGTCAGCAGAAATGCCGTGAGTACGGGCGCTTCGTTGATTTTCCCTTTCAGGTTTTCAAAAACGAAACCCGCTGCAAATACCAGCGCCAGGAAGTGAAACGTGCGCGCCGGAATCGTGAGCGCCATCCCAAAACACAGCGCGAACCAAATGGCAAACCGCCAATTCCCTTCACCAGGCCGCCGTACAACAGTGGAAAAAACCATGACCGCCAGGCCTGCCATAAAGGTCACGTCGTTTTGCAGGTAGCCGGCCTGCATCCAGAATACGGTCACTGCTACAAAAAAGAGCAGAAGCAGCCAGGCTTGCCATTCTTTTCCAATGGTTCCCAGTGATCCGTTGTTCCGGTATTTTTGAAAAAATTTCGCTTCTGACATCGCTGTTTTTTTGTGGTTGCATGGGGCCGGGGATTCCCCCGATTCATCGATTGCGATATTATGCGGTCCAGGGAGCCTTGTAGTCATCCGATGACTTGGAGTCATCGGATGACTACAAGGCTCCCTGGACCGCATAATATCCACTAAATTCTCCCCCGCCACGCCAGAAACGCCCCCAAAGTCAGCAGCACGATCAGCGCCCATTCGTGCGGTTCCGGCACGGAACCGGCATTTCCCAGGGAATGCAAACCTTCCGTCGGCTTGATGTTGAAGCGCTCGTAATCCTGCTTCGTTTCCAGCGTCACCAGGCTGCTGACGGGGGTTACCACGTAGGCTTGCTCGGCCAGCCGCACCAGTTCCTCCGGTTCAGAAGTAGCGTTGTTACCCAGTTCCTTCATGATCTTGTTGTAGGCAAATAACCGGAACAAGTGATCGGGCGCCTTCCCGGGCGTAATCGAATCTTTTTCTGTGATCAGCAAGCCGGAGGATGGAATGGCGACCGTGTACATGCCTTCCGGATTTTGCGGAAACGTATTCGTCGTCAGGTATTTATCCAGCAGATCAGAAGACCCTGACGTGCAAAAAACATCCCGCCTTTCTTGCAAGGCGCGGAGGTATGCCGTCATTCCTGCATCGTCGCCGAGGTGAAAAACGCGCAGCAGAGCGGGGTGCCAATCGTTGAGATACCGCGAAAAATCCGAGTTTTCCAGTTCCGACGGCAGCGGTGTCGGCGCAGCGCTTTTGGTGATAACGAGGCTGTTTTCCGGGTCATCGATTTTATAAAACGGGAACAGACTGAAACGCAGGCTGCGCGACTGCTGAAACACGCCGGCTACGTTTTCCTGCGTCAGCAATACCAGTTCGCCGGCCGTGGCAGCCGACACAGGATACCTGCCGATCAGCGCGCGCATTTTTGTCAGTTCGGTCTGTGTCCAGGCTTCGTTCAGATCGAGGTAAATGTGTCTGGGCTGAAACGACTCACTTTGTTTGTTCCAGGGCGAAACGAAATACGCCTTCCCGTCGAAAGAAAAAGAACTGGCAGCCAGGGGCGGCGCTTCGCAGCGCAGCGACCAGTTGTGCCGGTACCGCCCCTCGAACAGGAGAGACGTTCCTCCATTCCCATTTTCAAAATGAACGGGCACTTCGGTGAATTTTCCATTGCCTTCAAAATAAACCGAATCCTGTTCCGAAGCCGTCAGCGCCGATGGGCCGTCGAAACTGATATTTTGGTATTCCAGCGTGCGTTCGTCGTAGCGCAGCGGAGCGGTAATGCCTACCTTGAACCGCCTCGGCATTTCGCGCGTCACCGGAAACACCCGCACGCGTACCTGGTTGCCTTCCTGCCAGAATACCACGGCAGGATCGCGTTGTTCCCGGCCGACGATGGTGTTGTAGGCCTCCTGCGCTTTCGATTTGGCGGTCAGCACGCCCGGCTCTTCCTTGCCGTTGATCCACAGGGAAAGGGCTGTAACTGCACCGCCTTCGGGCAAAAAGAAAGTATAAATGGCCTCCTGCGTTTGGGTTCTTTCGGAATTGTTGAAATTCGTTTGCGCCACCGTCAGCAACTTTTCCGTGTAGGAAAGCCGGTGGCCGGGGTCGAGCAATATGCGGGATTCCACCCGGGTAGTAACGAGGTCATCACCTGCCCACAGACGCTCTTCCATTACATTGCGATGGTCGTATTGCGCGGCGTATATTTTTTTGCACTCGTTATCGTTGAGTTGCGGGTTCGGCGAAACGGCGGCGGCAATCTGCATCAGCGGGTCATTTTCCGAAACACTGTTGCCGAAAAGCCAGAGGTCGCCGCCAAACCTGTTTTGTGAAGGCATTCTTCCTTCCGCTACGGCTTTCAACACGTATCCATACAGGCTGTTGCTTTCGAGGTGCTGACTCACAACCACCCATTTGGGCAGGTTTTGGGGCGTCGTTTCATAATCCAGCGTATGCGCCGATAGTTGACTGCTCAGTTTGTACCACGTGCCGGCAAACAAAACGACCGCCAGCAAAGGCGCCGCAACACCAGCAAAAGCCGGCCAACGCATCCCGTTGTCTTCCCGGATGGCATTTCTTAAAATGAGTACGAGGTAAATGGTGAAAACCAGGGGTATGATAGCATGGAACGTAAGGCCGAAAAACCAGAACGCCACCAACCCCATGGCCGATAACGGCAACAACGCGATGGAATAATAGGCAAATAACACGGCCGTAGCACCCAATACGAACCACAATACCCGGCGTGCATACATTCCCATCCGGTCCTGCCATGCAAAAGCGATACAGGCCAGTCCGGAAATGCCGATATGCCAGTTCAGCCAGGCAGCGCTGGGTCGGAAAATATCGATTTCCCGATTCAACGCGAAACAACTAACCATCCAGAGCAGCAGCAACAACAGCATCACCGGATAATCGACCCGACGCGCACCGAACATCCACCAGCGCAGGCGCCCGGCCGACCACAGTATGACCATGTATAGCCAGACGAAGACGTAATTGAGCAGGAAAAAATCCATCAGCGTGCCCCCGCCTGTTCTGGTCGGCGACCAAAAAAACAGCCCTAAGGAAATGGCCAGCAATACCAAACCTGTTATGTACACCCTGTCTTTCAAGGGGTTATACTTTTCGACGGCTGGGTCGGGCTCGTTGTTGTGATCGAGTAAATCGGTGTGGAAAGGAAGTATTGTATCCATATTCAAATAACTTTGAGATGCAAAGTTATTCGTTTTTATTTACTGCGCAAGAGGGGCTGCTGATTTTGACGGCTGATTATGTAACTTTTGTTTTGATCGGCTACGCCGCTCGAAGAGGGTTGGGGACGCGGATTGTGCGGATTGTGCGGATTTAAATGGATTTTTTTGTGGCCTGACGGCCACTATTGATTCTAAACACAAAGTGCACAAAGGGGTTGCACAAGGTTCACAACGTGTTGTACATCACGCCTTTGTGAACCTTGTGCAACCCCTTTGTGCACTTTGTGGTAAAATAAAAAAACTCCGCCGAAGGCGGTTCAAATCCGTTTAAATCCGCATCATCCGCGTCCCATCCTGCTTACAGCCATCCCAAAAACGGCTCTTCCAGAATCTTCTTCACTTCCACCAGGAAACGTGCGGCGTCGCCGCCATTGATCACGCGGTGATCCCAGCCGATGGTCATAGGCATCATCAGGCGCGGCTCGAAGGTTTTGGATTCTTCGTTCCACACGGGTTCCATTTGTGCGGCCACAACGCTCAGGATGGCTACTTCCGGCCAGTTGACGATGGAAATCATATTGGTGCCGCCGATGGCGCCGATATTGGAAATGGTAAACGTACCGCCGGTGATGTCCTCCATTTTGAGTTTGCCGGCTTTGGTACGGGCGCTCACGTCGGCCAGGTCGATGGAAATTTCCGTCAGCCCTTTCCGGTCGGTGCTTTTGATATTGGGCACGAACAGGCCGTTGGGCGTATCCACGGCAATACCGACGTTGATGTATTTTTTATAGATCACCTCGTTCGTTTCCGGGTCGAGGCTGGCGTTGAATTGCGGCATTTTGCGCAGCACGGCCGTTACGGCTTTGGTCAGGATGGCCGTCATGGTCAGGCTTCCGCCCGCGGCTTTCACCTGATCCTTGTACTGCTGGCGCAGGGCTTCTACTTTCGTGATGTCGGCTTTGTCGGCGATCCAGGCATGCGGGATCGTGTTGGTAGAATACGACATCGCCTCGGCCGTTTTGATGCCGACGTTGGTTTGCGCCTTGCGTTCCGTTTCGCCGAATTTCGAAAAATCGGGCAAGGGTTTTCTTTTGATACCCGCACCACCCGTAGCAGCAGCACTTCCGCCGCCGGTATCGATTTTGCGTTTTACAAAATCCACCACATCTTTATAGGAAATGCGGCTGGCACCTTCGGCCGGGCGCACATCCGACAAATTGATACCCAGTTCTTTGGCGCGTTTGCGGGCCAGCGGCGAAACACGGATTCCTGTAGCGGCCTGCTGGCCGTCGGAGGAAACGGGTTGGGCAGCCGGAGCGGCCTTCACTTCCGGAGCAGCAGCCGGTTGTGCAGGCGCAGGAGCAGCGGCGGCTGTTACAGGAGCCGCTACCGTAGCCGAGGCGCCTTCGCGTTTCATTCTCAAAACGGCGGAGCCTTCGGTAACGTCATCGCCTTTTTTTACAAGAACTTCTTCCACCACACCGTCAGCGTCGACGGGCATTTCGGCATCCACTTTGTCGGTGCCGATGACCATAACGATCTGATCTTTAGTCACTTTATCGCCGGGTTTGACCATGATTTCGGTCACTTTACCGGTTACACCGTCGCCAAGTGAAGGCAATTTGAATTCATAAGCGGACGTAGCGGCGGCGGTTGCAGGTTGTGCTGCGGGAGCCGCAGCGGCCGGTGCTGCCGGCGCCGCAGGTTGCGGTTGTGCGGGAGCGGCGGCTTCTTTCGGCGCAGGCGCTTCTGCGCTGGCATTCCCGCCTTCCAGACGGATCACAACGGTGCCCTCCCCTACTTCGTCACCTTTTTTTACCAGAATTTCCGACACTACGCCTTCCTGGTCGATGGGCATTTCGGCATCTACCTTGTCGGTGCCGATGACCATGACGATCTGGTCTTTCGTGACTTTATCGCCGGGTTTGACAAGAATTTCGGTCACTTTACCCGTCACACCGTCGCCCAGGGAAGGGAGTTTATATTCGTAAGCCATGCGCTAAATTGTTGTTTGTAATAAAGAGGATTTTGAGGCTGGCAAAGATGGGGCAAGTTTGGGAAAGTTTTGAATAGGATTGGAAGGATTTTAAAGGATTGAGAAGATTCTCCTTTCGCTTCCTTATTTCCGGAAACCCCGAAAATCCCATAAATCAAGTCCTTCCAATCCTTTAAAATCCTTCCAATCCTGTTCAATCCGAACCAACTTCGCACTGACGACTTCGCACTTCGCACTATTTCCCATCCTGCCCGATCACCCTGAATTCCGTCCGCCGGTTCAACTGGTATTCGGCTTCCGTACACGGCACGTCGTCGTTGCAGTTATTGATCGGTTTGGACTCGCCGTAGCCGCGCGCCACGAGGCGTTCGCGGGCAACACCCTGCTCGATCAGCCACTGCACCACACGGTCGGCGCGGCGCTGGGAAAGATCGAGGTTGTATTCGGCGGGACCGCGCGCATCGGTATGAGAGGCTATTTCGATGCGCAGTTCGAGGGTTTCCTGTAGAGTACGGAGCAGTTTTTTCAAATCGGGCAACGATTCTTCCCGGAAATTGACCTCGTTGAAATCATAGTACAGATTGACCAGAAAGCCTTCCGAGCCGCGTTTCCACACCGGATGCTCCGGCGCACTGGGTACGCCGTCGGCCAGCAGCACGCCGTTTTGTACTTCCAGCCCGTTGCCAAGGCTGAATGTGGCCAGGCTGCCGTCGGCGTTTTCGTACATGCCCGACAACTCGTTGTATTTGGGACCGGCAGGCGCAGCCGGTTCCGTTTTTTGTTCGACGATAAACCCGTCGGCGTCGCGGTAAGGTTGCAGGCTGAGGTTGGCTTTTAAAACGACCTTATCGGACGTCAGCCCTTTGGTGCAAAAGCCATCTGCGGAATCCGTGATGTAGCCCTGCCGTTCGGCTTTTACCTTGTAGCAGCAGTCGCGGTCGAGTTTGAATTTGTAGCGACCGTCGGGGCCGGTCACGACAGGTTCCGCTGCTGGTTTGCCACAATCGTTGGTGACAGACACCTTCGCGCCGTCGGCCGGCATACCATCAACCATATCGAACACGATGCCTTGCAGGATATAATTGCTTTGTTTTTGAAGAATGATTTCAAGTCGCATCGGGTATTCGGTGGAAGTACCGGCGCAGCCGTTCATCTGGGCTCCGTCGTACCCTTTCCGGGAGGCTGTAAAATCATTGCAATCCGAGGGGCGCATGTCGAACGCAATTTTGCCATCGGCGCCGGTCGTCATCGTCAGGCCCGATTGTACGCTGCTGACGGTTACGCCGCTCACCGGCTGGCGGGTCATTTTATCCAGCACCACGATTTCCACCGGTACCGCCGTTTTTTGAAACCCGTAAATATCGTCGCGCCCGGCGCCACCGCTGCGGTCGGAGGTAAAAAAGCCCCAGGAAAGGTCTGGGCCGAACGTAATGGCGAAGTCGTCGTGGGTGGAATTAACCGGCGCTCCCAGGTTCACTGGCAGGTTCCAGGCGTTCTGGTCCTGCTGGGTGGCATAAAAAATATCGAGTCCGCCCAGCCCCAAATGGCCGTTGGAAGCAAAGTACAGGCGGTTATTGGGGGCCAGGTAAGGAAAAATTTCATTGCCTTCGGTATTAATCACCGGCCCCAGATTCACGGGCGGCGTCCATTGTCCGTCTTTAAACGTGCTGACGTAAAGGTCCATTCCGCCGTATCCGCCGGGCATGTTGCTGGAAAAATAGAGGCGGCGGCCGTCGGGTGAAAGGGTCGGATGCGCCACATGGTATTCATCGGAATTAAACGGCAACCCCTGCACGTCTTTCCAGTCGTGCGAGGCTACGTTCCAGTGACCCACGAAGATTTTCAGTTTCACCAGCCCGTCTTCACTGCGGCCCGTTTTGCCTTCGGAAAAACTGTTCCGGGTAAAATAAATGGTTTGACCGTCGGCAGAAACGGCCACGGCAGCCTCATGAAAACGGGTATTGAGCGTGTTGGAATATTTTGCCGGGTTGCCGTAAGCGAAATCGCCGGGTTGCTGGCCATTGGGCGTAAACCCCACGCTGTACAGTTCGGAAAACGGGTTGCCCGTCCACAAACTGGTGCGTTTGATCATATTTCCCCGGTCGCGATCGCTGGCAAATATGAGCGTATTGTCCACCACCGCCGGGCTGAAATCGTCGAGGTCGGAATTAAAAGGCAGGTTCCGAACGGTGTAAATGTCTTTGCCTTTGTTCAGCAGTTCCGTCTGCCGGTCGCAGGAAGAAGCCAGGAACTGTGCGCGTGCATCGTCGGGGTTTTCCTGTAGGTATTGTGCAAACCAGGTTTTGGCCTGGTCGCACTTGCCGTTGATTTGCAGCACCATGCCGTAGTTCAGGCGATGAACGGCTTTTGCCTGCGGCAACTGCACCACAAGCGCGTACCAGTGCTCGGCATTTTCAGAATCATTGGTCTTGCGGTAACATTCCGCCAGGTTGATCATGGCTTCCGGACTGTCTTCTTTTTCCAGCACTTCCCGGTACAAACCGATAGCGGACACGTAATCCAGTTCGCGCATGGCGTTGTTGGCACGCACCAGCCGCGATTGCGCCCAGGCGGCTGCGGGAAGCAAAAACAACAGAAAAAGAAAACAGACTTTCGGACTTTGATTCATATGATTTGGGTAACGTTGAAGGGGGAGTGTTTCGTTTTTTGCGTCGGCATTTACAAAAACCTGATTATCAAACTTTTGCCAAACACCATACACAAAAAACCAAACACGCTAGTAGAAGGCGCCTGTCAAAAATAACGCGGCGAAGAAACTTTTTTCACTTTGATATCGAATTCATAACCTACGACAATTTCCAGTGAATTGGTTGCCGCCTGCCGCAATTGACTCAGGGTCAGGTCGTATGCCGCGCCGAACCGCAAACCGTTCAGCAGGTAGTACATGGCCCACACATTGGCGGATGACGCGGAGGACCGTTTCATTTCCACCGCGGTGCGCCACGATGCACCGACGCGCAGCGTCTGGTTGAAAAATACCGAACAATCCAGATCCAGTTCTGTTGGCGAACCGATGTTCTGAAACGTTTCATCCCGGCGGAAAGAACTGAACCAGCCCGTGCTTTTCAGCAGCAAAGCGGGTTTGATCTGCACTCTCCCATTGTCGGCCAATGGAAACGTAGCCCCTACAGTTGTGTAATAATGCCGGTACGTTTTGGCATAAAACGCATAATCGCCGCCCGCCGCCCGCCGCAGATCATGCTCCACGATGCGCGGACTGCTGATGCCCGCATAAAACCGGTCGCCGTATAAAAAAAGCCCGACGCCGACATTGGGCAGCCAGCGACTCTGGTTGTGTTGAAATACGCCGTCGATGCCGTCTTCCAGCAAAATATCGAACCAGTCACCGTGCCAGTTGGCCAGACTGGCCTGCAATCCAGCCGACAACTGCATATGCGCGCCGACCGGGAACCGGTATGCGTAAGCGGTTGATAAATCGAATGTTTCCGAGGGGCCGATCTTGTCGTGTGTCAGGGTGCCGCCCAGCGCGATCCGGTTGTTCGCCAGCGGCGAATGAATGCTCAGCGATTGGCCCACCGGCGCGCCGTCGAGGCCCAGCCATTGCTGCCGGTGCGTAACCGACATAGCCAGGTGGTCGCTGGTACCTGCACAAGCGGGATTGAACAGCAGGTTATTAAAAGTAAACTGGGTCAGCATCGGATCTTGCTGCGCCTGCATACCGAAGGGCGACAAACATCCCAGCAAACCAAGAAAAAGTAATATTTTTTGCATGTAAAAACCGCGTTTTTGAGCAGTACAACTAAAAAACCGGCAGCGGCAGGATTACGGTACGTTTGAAAATTTCAAACTCCCGCTTAGACGTATAATTGTGCCAAAAAGCACAAAATCAGTCATCAGAGGATTATTTTTAATAATATTAACGTTCCTGTGGGACGGAAGTTGTTGAGGTTGTTGAGGGGTTGAGATTGTTGAGGGTACTTCGCTTAGACCTGCTTGAATGCCTTGGGCGAAGTACCCTCAACAATCTCAACCCCTCAACATTCTCAACAAACAATCCCTTCATTTCCATTAATTCCGCAAAATTCGCAAAAATTTGCAGATGCTATTACTCTCCGACATCCGGATTTATCCGGTAAAATCAATGGGCGGATTTTCCGTTCCAGAAGCCCTGGCCGGTCCGCGCGGCCTGCAGTACGATCGCCGCTGGATGCTGACCGACGAAAACGGCAGCTTTATTTCCCAACGTGAAATACCGGACATGGCTTTGCTGGGCACGGCCGTGGAAGATGCTTTTTTGCGTATTTTCCGAAAAAACAACCCGGAACAGGAAATCCGGATTCCCCTGGAATTTCAGGAAGGTACGCTGCCCGAAATCACTGTGCAGGTTTGGGATGACACGTGCCCGGCGCAGGTGCTTCCCGCCGAAATAAACAATTGGTTATCAACGGAATTGAAACAAAAAGTGCAACTGGTGTACATGCCAGATACGACCCGGCGCGACACCGATCCGGCATACACGCCGGAAGGGTTTTACGTGAGTTTTGCCGACGGCTATCCGTATCTGATCATCGGTCAGGCTTCACTCGATGCACTCAATGACCGGCTGGATATCCCGCTGCCAATGAACCGTTTCCGGCCCAATTTCGTATTCACCGGCGGCACTCCGCATGAAGAAGACGAATGGTCCGATTTTTCCATCGGTGGGATACAATTCCGGGGTGTGAAACCCTGTGCACGTTGCATTATTACCACTACGGATCAGGAAACGGCTGAACGGGCGGCCGAGCCGCTAAAAACGCTGTCGACTTACCGACAGAAGGGAAAAAAGATTCTGTTTGGGCAAAACGTGATCCTGACGGGGGCGGAAGGTGTGGTTCGGGTAGGAATGGAGGTGAAAAAGTTGTGAGTTGTGAGTTGTGAGTGGGCCGGCCGGAAGTTTGTAAAGAAGCCGGGAGAGAGGTATCATGATGAGATCAATTA
>Ga0209097_10001177_pt1 | contig 23080 bp, 19 predicted proteins | sample AD_UKC052_MetaG_FD_184419 | JGI IMG/M metagenome (GOLD analysis project Ga0209097, IMG submission 184419) | Active sludge microbial communities of municipal wastewater-treating anaerobic digesters from USA - AD_UKC052_MetaG (SPAdes) (version 2) | ecosystem: Engineered > Bioreactor > Anaerobic >... | reverse complement strand
CGCACATGTGCAATGCGTCGCTCACCTTCGCCCGACGTTGTGAAATTGAAGTGTCTCGCGGTGTAGTCTGCCATCGGCTTGAAGCCCGCAGCCATTGGATTTTGGGTGTTCATGCGTTTGTAGATTCCTGCGAATTGATCCGTTGTTTAACTTTGCCGAGCAAGGTGTGAAGCGATTGCACTTCGCGTTGATTCAAGCCCGACAAGGCTTCGATGATCCAACGCTCGTGCGCTTCTGCCATCTCGGCAAAGGCTTTGCGACCGGTGGGTGTGAGGCGAATCAATAGCGCGCGGCGGTCGCCTTCGACGGGCACCCGTTGCACCATGTTTTCGGCTTCGAGTTGATCAGTGATGCCGGTCACGTTGCCGCCGGTCACCATCATGCGCCGCGATAGCTCGTTCATTTTCAAGCCGTCAGGCGCGCGCTCTAATTGAGCCATCAGATCAAAGCGTGGCAGCGTGGTCTCGAACTGTTCGCGCAGGTTGCTACGAACGCGTTGCTCAACGAGCTGCGTGCATGTGAGCATGCGCAGCCACAGACGAAGCGCGTCGTGATGGTCGGCATCTGCGCGGGCTTCCATATCCATCTGGGGGCTCCTAGAAATTCGAATTTTCGGGATGAAGTGCGAGGCGCGCGGCGCGGAGCAACCGGAATGTACGTAGAAGTACATGAGGATTGCGAGCACGGCGCAACGACGCAATTCGCCCGAAAAGCGGATTTATGGGAGCCCTCATCACAGTACCTCGCCGCCGGAGACAGATATCGCCTGTCCCGTAATTGCATCGCTGCCGGGTCGAACGAGCCACATCACGGCGTTGGCCACTTGCTCCGGCGTAACCAACTTCGCTTGCGGATTGCCTTGCGCAAGTTCCGCGCGCGCCGCTTCCGGGCTGCGTCCGGTTTTGTTGACAATGTTGCGCACTGCCTCGGCCACGATGTCGGTGTCGGTGTAGCCGGGGCACACAGCATTCACGGTCACATCCTTGCTTGCCCATTCAAGCGCCAAAGCGCGTGTGAGTCCAAGCACGCCATGTTTCGCCGCGCAGTAGGCGCTGACGTAGGCGTAGCCGGTCAGCGCTGCGGTGCTTGCGATGTTCACCACGCGCTTGTACGGATGCGCAGCTGAAGGGCGCGTTAGGTCGGATGCACAGGCCTGCGTACACAGCCACACACCGGTCAAATTGATGTTGATGAGCTGTTGAAAATGCTCGAACGTGGTTTTCGCAAATGGCGCGCTCGTCGCCACGCCTGCGTTGTTAATCAAAATGTCCACTGGTCCCAGTGCGAGCCGTGCAGCAGTGAACGCGGCCTTCACCGATGCTTCATCGGCGACATCCACTTCAACTGCGTTAGCGGTTCCGCCCGATGCTTGCAACGCGTGGCAAGCTTGTGTCAGTCGCGTGCGATCGCGACCCATCACGGTGAGGTTCGCGCCCTCAGCGGCGAGTGCCTGCGCAATCGCAAATCCAATGCCTCGCGAGCCACCTGTGACGACGGCGTGCATCCCGTGCAACGGGTTCGTTACGTTCAATGTGTTCATTGCTCTAACTGCTTTGCTGCGGCTTCGGCCGCTGTTATGCCGGCCGTGGCCGCGGCGATGCTGCGCTCGCGCTCTAGGTTTCGGTAAAGCTGATCCCGGCCTGCGTAGTACTGCTTGGGCCAAGCGATAGCTGTACTGCCGAGCTTCGCGGCTTCGTGCAATATCCACGCAGGATCAGCCAGATGTGCGCGCGCGACGGCGCACAAATCCGCGCGTCCGGCAGCGATGATGCTGTTCACATGATCGGCCTCGAAAATCGCGCCGACGGCAATCGTGCGGATGCCCACTTCGTTGCGAATTCGATCCGCGAACGGGGCTTGATACATGCGGCCATACACCGGTTTCGCATCGCGCGTGGTTTGGCCCGACGACACATCGATGAAATCCGCGCCTGCGTCCTTGAACCGTCGCGCGATGACGACCGCGTCGTCCGCGGTATTGCCGCCTTCTGCCCAATCGTGCGCTGAGATGCGTACGCTCATCGGCAAGTCTTCAGGCCACACCGCCCGCATCGCACGGAATACTTCCAGCGGATAGCGACACCGGTTCTCAATGCTGCCGCCGTAAGCATCGGTACGATGGTTGGTGAGCGGGCAGATAAACGACGAGAGCAAATAGCCGTGCGCGCAGTGCAGTTCTAGCCAATCGAATCCCGCGTCAGCCGCGCGTACGGTCGCCGCTACAAACTGCGCCGTCGTTTCGCGCATGTCGTCGGCGGTCATCGAGCGCGGCGTTTGGTTTTGCGCGCCGTAGGCAATCGCGCTGGCTGCGATGAGCGGCCAGTTGTTGGCGGGCAGCGGCTCATCGGTACCTTCCCAGCCCACTTGCGTCGAGCCTTTCGGCCCACTGTGCCCAAGCTGTACGCCGATCTTCGCGTTTGATGACAAGCGCACAAAATCTACGATGCGTTTCCATGCGTCGCGCTGCGCATCATTCCACAAACCCGGACAGCCCGGTGTGATACGGCCTTCTGCCGTCGGCGAAGTCATCTCGGCAATGACGAGGCCCGCGCCGCCCAATGCGCGTGCGCCCAAATGCACAAGATGAAAATCTTGCGGCACGCCGTCGACTGCGGAGTAGATCGCCATCGGTGAAACGATCACACGGTTTGACAACGTAACACCGCGCGTCGTCAGCGGCAGCAACATCGGAGGCGGTGCATGGCGCGAAGCCTTTTGTTTAGCCTCGCCATTCGTTGCCACCGCTTGGCTTTGCATCCAGTGTTCGTACCCACAGAGCCACGTTGCGTCGCGCTGGCGCAGATTTTCGTGGCTAATGCGCTGTGATCGTGTGAGCAGCGAATACGAAAACTGCTCAATCTGCATGCCGGTGTAGCGGTCCACGTTTTCAAACCATTCCGTGGAATTGCGCGCTGCGTTTTGAATTTTGAGCACTTCTACCGAGCGCACGGCCTCGTACGCGTCAAGCGTCTTGCGCATATCTGCCGCACCGTGCGCGGCGAAGACCTGCGCCAACTCAATGGCGTCTTCGAGTGCGAGCTTGGTGCCGCTGCCGATCGAAAAGTGCGCGGTGTGCGCTGCGTCGCCCATGAGCACGACCGGCACTTCGCCCGTCCAGTGCACCCAGCGCTTGCAAATCACGCGAGGAAAGCAAATCCAGTTTGCTGAACCGCGCAAATGCGCGGCGTTGGTCATCAGCGCGTTGCCTTCAAGATACTTCGCGAACAATCGTTCACAAAATGCAGTCGCCTCGGCTTGCTCCATTTTGTCCAACCCATGCGCCTTCCACACAGACTCCGGCGTTTCGACGATGAACGTCGACGTGTCGCCGTCATAGCGATACGCATGCGCTTGAAACCAGCCGTGCTCGGTTTGTTCGAATGCGAAAGTGAATGCGTCGAAGAGCTTCCGAGTGCCGTACCAAACGAAGCGGCAGGTGCGCACATCGACGTCAGGCTGAAACGTCGTCTCGTAGCGCGTGCGGATGCGGCTGTTGAGCCCGTCGGAAGCGATCACTAAGTCAGCGCCGAATTCCTTGGCCGCCGCTTCGTTGTCCGACACATCTTGCTCAAACACCAATTCCACGCCAAGTTCGATGCAGCGCTCTTGAAGAATATTGAGCAACCGCTTGCGTCCAATGCCGCAGAACCCGTGCCCACCAGAGCGCACGGTGCGGCCCTTGTAGTGAACGTCGATATCGTCCCAGTGATTGAACGCGTCGCCGATTTGCTTGGCCGTTGCGGCGTCGGCTCGTTGCAGATTTCCGAGCGTTTGATCCGAAAACACCACGCCCCAACCGAACGTGTCAAACGGCCGGTGTCGCTCCACCACGCGAATCACATTGGACGGATTTTGCAGCTTCATCAGCAACGCAAAGTACAACCCCGCCGGACCACCGCCAATACAAAGAATGCGCACGATCGATGCCTTTGCTGAAAAGCGTATTAGGTGGCGATTATTGACATCTAAAGGAAATGTGTCAAGTGCAACCCCACTTCATCGCCAGCGGATCGTTTTCATCCGACTTTAGGTCGCGTAATGGAAAATCGAAGCTCAGACCCATGATTTAGAGGAAATCCCCATGAAATCCCGTGCCGCCGTAGCGTTCGAAGCAGGCAAACCATTGCAGATTGTTGAGATTGATGTCGAGCCGCCGCGCAAGGGCGAAGTGCTGGTCAAGATTTCCCACACCGGCGTGTGTCACACCGATGCGTTCACGTTAAGCGGCGACGATCCCGAAGGCATCTTCCCGTCGGTCCTCGGACACGAAGGCGCAGGCGTCGTGGTGGAAGTCGGCGAAGGCGTCACGAGCCTCAAACCCGGCGATCACGTGATTCCGCTCTACACCGCCGAGTGCCGCGAATGTAAATTCTGCAAATCGGGCAAGACGAACCTCTGCCAAAAAGTGCGCGCCACGCAAGGCAAAGGATTGATGCCCGATGGCACGACGCGCTTTTCGTACCAAGGCAAGCCGATTTATCACTACATGGGTTGCTCGACGTTTAGCGAATACACCGTCGTGAACGAAATCTCGCTCGCGAAGATCAACCCCGCCGCCGATCACGAAAAAGTGTGTCTGCTCGGTTGTGGCGTGACCACGGGCATCGGTGCCGTACACAACACCGCGAAAGTGAAAGAGGGCGACACCGTCGCGGTGTTCGGACTCGGCGGCATCGGTCTCGCCGTGATTCAAGGCGCGAAGCAAGCGAAGGCCGGACGCATCATCGGTATCGACACCAACCCCGGCAAGTTCGAACTCGCCAAAAAAATGGGCGCAACCGATTGCGTGAACCCGAAAGACAGCACGAAGCCGATTCAAGACGTGATCGTCGAAATGACCGATGGCGGCGTGGAATTTAGTTTCGAGTGCATCGGCAATGTGCACGTGATGCGCGCTGCGCTCGAGTGCTGTCACAAAGGCTGGGGCGAGAGCATCATCATCGGCGTCGCGGGCGCGGGCCAAGAAATTTCCACGCGTCCATTCCAACTCGTCACCGGTCGCGTGTGGCGCGGATCAGCGTTCGGCGGTGTGCGCGGTCGCACGCAACTCCCTGGCATGGTGGAGCAGGCGATGAAGGGCGACATCGATCTCGACTCGTTCGTCACCCACACGCGTTCGCTAGATCAAATCAACGAAGCGTTCGACCTCATGCACGAAGGCAAATCGATCCGCACGGTGATTCACTTCTAGTATCGCCAACGTAGCGTCTACGCGCGGACTTGGCCGCGCTTGGTGCCAGCGAGCGACGCCAAGTCGTCGCCTACGAGGGGTTTCGCGTGGCGAACGAAGAATTGTCGGATGCATCGTTGTAGGCGCGGACTTGGCCGCGCTTGGTGGCATCTAGCGACGCCAAGTCGTCGCCTACACAGGCGGAGCTCGGCGTTTGCGTTTCACTAACCGGTGTTACGCAACCCCGCCGCTAGCCCGTTAATCGACAAATGCAGCGCGCGCTTCGTGCGCTCTTCGGTGTCGCCTGAACGCACGCGGCGGATGAGTTCGATCTGCAAGTGATTTAGCGGATCGAGGTACGGGAAGCGATTGCGAATCGAGCGCGCGAGCGTCGGATTGTCTGCGAGTGGCGCCGCGCCCACGAGCGTTTCGTACGCTGACTTCGTGCGTTCCCACTCGACGTGAATGGCGCTCCACACACGCTCGCGAATCGTTTTGTCTTGCACGAGTGACGCATACGCCGCGCCGATTTGCATGTCGGTTTTCGAGAGCACCATGCCGAGGTTCGAGAGTACCGTCGCGAAGAACGGCCAGTCTTTCGCCATCTCCTGCAAGTCCGCGAGCGCGGTTGGCTCCTCGTCAAGCAACTTCGCAACTGCGCTGCCAAAGCCATACCAACCGGGCAACGCGACGCGTGCTTGTGCCCAGCTAAACACCCAAGGAATCGCGCGTAGGTCTTCGATGCGTGTGCTCGATTTACGGGCCGCGGGGCGCGAGCCGATGTTGAGCTCTGCGATCTCCTTAATCGGCGTGCTCTCGCGGAAGTACGTCACGAACCCATCGTCGCCGTAAACCAACGCTCGGTACGAATCGAACGCATAACTGCTCAGTCGTTCGGCGAGCGCTTCGAAGCGCGCTTGGCGTTTCGAGTCGCCAATCACATTCGGCAGCAACGTGCTCTCCAATACCGCTGCAAGCAACGTTTCAAGATTGCGTTGTGCGAGATCGGGGTCGCCGTATTTGCTCGAAATAATTTCGCCTTGCTCGGTGAGGCGCAAGAAGCCGTTCACCGCGCCTGCGGGCTGCGCGCGAATCGCCTCGTAGCTCGGACCACCACCGCGCCCGACGCTGCCGCCACGACCGTGGAACAAACACAAACGCACGCCATGCTGCGCAAAGGTTTCGACGAGCGCCGCTTGCGCACGGTAAAGCGCCCAGTTCGCCGTGAAGTAACCGCCGTCCTTGTTGCTATCGCTGTAGCCGAGCATGATCTCTTGCGCGTCGCCCTGCGCTTTGAGCCAACGGCGATAGAGCGGATGCGCGAACGCCGCGGTCATCACTTTCGGCGCGGCTTCCAAGTCTTCAATCGTTTCGAACAAAGGCGCAATTGCGACCGCGAGATGCGGCACTTCGCCGCCGCGTGCAAGGCCAACTTCTTTACACAACGTAGCCACTTCGAGCAAATCAGACAGCGATTCGCCCATCGAAATAATCATGCGTGGCAGCGCCGCTGGGCCGAAGCGCGCGTGCACTTCTGCGGCCTTACGGAAAATGGCGAGTTCCGATAGCGCGGTTTCCGAGAGCTTCATGTACGGGCTCGCGAGCAAGCGTGCGCTTTCAAGCTCGCGACTCAGGAGCGCAACCTTTTCGTCTTCGGGCAACGCCGCGTAATCGGCGCACAATCCGCACCCCGCGAGCAGTTCCGCGACGACCGATTCGTGCACCGTCGAGTTCTGCCGCAAGTCCACCGGCGCAAGATGAAAGCCAAAAATTTGCACCGCGCGTTTGAGCGGCAACACGCGCGCGTCGGCGATCACCTGCGAGCCGTGCTGCGTGAGCGAATCGGCGATCACGTCCAAGTCGTCAATCAATTCGTCCGGCGTCGCGTACGGCGCGGCATTTGCGTTGTGCGGCTCGCGTGCGGTGCTGTGGCCGGTGAAGCTGCGATACGTGGCGGCGAGGCGGCTGTACAGCCCCGTGATCGCGCGGCGATACGGCTCGTCAACGCGAAAGCGCGAGTCATCATGCGCGCGCTCCGCAAGGTCGTTCAACGCTGGGCTCACGTCCACGAGGCGGCTCGACATCGCAAGCTCCGCGCCCAGCGCGTGCAGTTCGGCGAGGTAATGCGACAGCGCAAGTTCGGACTGCGTGTTGATCACGTAATCGAGCGTGTCGGCGTTCACAAACGGATTGCCGTCGCGGTCACCGCCGATCCACATGCCGATCTTCAGAAACGCCGGAAGCTCGGCCACCGTGCGGTCGTGCGCTTCGAGCGCAGCGAGCGTGTTCTTCGTGAGTCGCGGCACTTCCGAGAGAAAGCTCGCACGGAAATAATTCAGGGCGTTGTCGATTTCGTCGCGCACGCGAAGCTTCGTGAGGCGCAGCATCGCCGTTTGCCACAGCTGCAAAATTTGCCGGTGCAGCGTGGCCGCTTGGTCGTCATCGTCGAGCGTCAGCGCCGTCGCGATCGCGCGCTCGGCGTCGAGGATGCTTTGTCGCTTGATCTCCGTCGGGTGCGCCGTGAGCGTCGGGCTCACGAGCGCGCGCGAGAGGCAATGCCAAATTTCTGTTCCCGTGATGTTCGCCGCTTTCAAGTGCGAAAACGCAGCCGCCAACGAGCCCGCCTGCGGCGCAGAACCCGAACGCTTGTGATGGCGGCGACGACGGTTTTGATGCACGTCCTCCGCGATGTTCGCGAGGTGCGAGAAATACGTGAACGCGCGCACGACGTCGAGCGTCTCTTCCACACTCAAGTCCGACAACATCGCGTCGAGCGAGCGATGCGATGCTCCCTCGCGATGAAAGCGCACGGACTCTTGGCGAATCGACTCGATCTTGTCAAACGTCGGCTCACCACGCTGCGCGCGAATCACGTCACCGAGCAATCGCCCCAGCAGGCGCGTGTCGGCCTTGAGCGGCGCGTCTTTGTCTTCAACGGGAAGGGCGGCGGAGGGAGCGGATTGAGCGTTCATCGCTCCATTATGCTGCAATGCACAACTACTGAAAACTACCGCAAAGCGCGATGACGGGGCATGGCGAATGCGGATACAACTTTTTAGCGCTAACGACCAGCAGGCGGTCTTTACGCAGTATTTATAGAGATAGTCGATAAATAAGAAAAACAGCCTGTAACGACCATCAGGCTGTCGTTAGAGGCATAAAGGCGTTAGCAATGTAGGCGACGACTAGGCGTCGCTCATTGGCACCAAGCGCGGCCAAGTCCGCGCCTACCGAGTTGCATCCCGCGCACGCGCAAACCGTTCACCGCGCCAGCATCCGTCGATTGATTCGTATTGCACGTCGGTCAGAGAAACTGTACATTCAAACAGCATACTGCTTGAACGCCCTAGCGCCGCAGGAGCAACACGACGTTTCAGCGGACCGCACACCCACCATTAAATAGTCAAATTTCCACGCCTTCGCTAGAACACGTTGGGCGTCACACAACACCAGCATCGAGATTTCGCCATGACCTCCAACACGTCCACACTTGGTGAGCTGAGCGCGCTCAACAAGCGATTCATCCACAATTTCGTAACCAATGATGTCGCATCACACGACGCGATTCTTCACCCGGATTTCCGTGCGATCTACAGCGCCGGAAACCACATTGACCGAGCCTCTTACTTGGAGCATTGGGCAACTGGCTTTGATCCTGAGGTCATCACGTACTGGGATATGCGTGACCAGCGAATCACGGTTCACGGTGACGTCGCTCTGGTTGGTGCCACTAACCGCTGGATCCGCGTCAAGGACGGTGTAGACGTTCTCGGAATGACCTGCTACACGGATACCTATGTTCGTGTCGGCGAGAAGTGGCTTTGCATCTTGGCGCAGCTGACGCCGGTCAGCGCTGAGAATTACCCCTCAGACCAAACCATCGTCGTAAAGTACCTTCGCGGTGTGTTGCAGTAACGCCGAGTGACGCGCAGCTGGAAGGGTGGACCACAGAATGGTTGCCTCGTGATTTGCGTTGTGGACTTAGTGCCAAATGGCGCGCGCCTCGTCGCGCTTCTCGACGGTAGGACACCATGGGACTCTTAACCTTCAGCATCAACGTCACGCTAGATGGTTGCATCGACCACCAAGAAGGGATCGCCGACGACGAGACGCACGCCTTCTTTACGCGCCTCATGGACGAGGGCGGCGCGATGCTCTGGGGCCGCGTCACCTACGAAATGATGGAGAGCTTCTGGCCCGCTGTCGCGCGCGGCGACGTGGAGGCACCGGCGGCGTTGCGCGAGTGGGCGGTCAAGCTGGAGGCCAAGCCGAAATACGTCGTGTCCTCGACGCGAAAAGACTTCCCGTGGACCAACAGCCACCACCTCGCAGGCGACCTGCGCACGAGCGTACAAAAGCTCAAGGACGCGACCCCGAACGGCGTGCTCCTCGGAAGCGGCAAGCTCGCGATCGAACTCGACCGGCTCGATCTGATCGACGAATACAATTTCCTCGTCCAGCCTCGGATCGTCGGCCACGGCCCGACCCTGTACCAAAGCGGGCTCCCGAGCACGCGACGACTCGAACTGGTCTCTGCAACGCCGCTCCGCTGCGGCGCGGTCGCCATGCACTACCGGCGCGCGCGTTGACTCGGCGGTCGGGCGTGACGCCCAACAATTCACTCAAGACGACGCCGCGTCGCATCGCGCCATAAGTCAACGTCACACATCGCAATCCCAACTGCAGAGCCCTTCCATGCACCAGGACACAATCCAGTACAACCAAGCGCAGTCGCCGACCGACCGGCTGATCTGCGAACTGCTCGCCAGTCAGATTGACGCCGCGCTGCCCGACGCCGAGAACAAGGTGTGGCACGCACACCCGGTCTGGTTTCTAGACGGCAATCCTGTGGTCGGCTACAGCAAGCTCAAGGACAGCGTTCGTTTGCTCTTCTGGAGCGGTCAGTCGTTCGTGTCTCCGGGCCCGAAGCCCGAGGGCAAATTCAAGGCAGCTGAGGCCCGGTACTCAGCCGTCGATCAGGTAGACACGCAGGCCCTGCAGTGGTGGCTCGCCGAGGCACGTGATGTTCAGTGGGACTACAAGAATATCGTTCGCCGCAGGGGCGATTTGGAGTGGCTGAAGCAAGTCGGTTCGCAGAGTAGGAAAAGGGAACCTGATCACATAACCGATTGAGGACAACGAGAATCGTCAGGACGTCAGGCTCTGAGCTACCGCTCTGCACACTACACGTAAAGCGGCACATTGGCGAACCTAACGTTGCGCGTATCCAACTGGCTTAAGACTGACCATGGCTTGCAGCTTAGGTATTATCAAGGGATCGCGGCGGCAACCCTATGGTGAGGCAACCATTCAGAGCCACTGGTAAAAGAGGAATCTGCCCCACATGTCAAACGTTAGACCGCAGGAGCATTCGTGTACTCTATCGAAAACATAGCTGAGAATGCTGTCCGGCACTGGATCAAGCTTTACAAAAAGTCACCCAGGGTCACAGTTGTGGCAACAGTTCTCATGCTAGTTTCTGGCGGCTTAGGCACCTACGTCGCTGAACAAGGTGCCCGCGAAACCCGCGAAGCCAAGCGGCTGCAAAATTTAAGCTACGCTAAGCAAGTTCAGGCCCTCGACGAGACGCGTACAAGCCTACAGTCGCTTCTCGAATTCGTCGATAGTGAACGACGCAATCTTCAGCGTTCGCAGCAAGCTTTACAGTCACTGAAAACCGAACATGAGCGACTTCAGCCGTTGGTCGAGTCTGATCGAAAGACCATCGATGCTCTATTCGCAGCTCAGGAGGCCCGAAACCAATCTGCTCAAAGCACTGAGCGCTGGATTGGGTTCGGTCTTGGCGTTCTCTCGTCGTTGATCGCGTCCGTAGTTTGGGCTGCGATTGTGTACGCCACACGAAAGCAAAACCGTGACGCAGCGGCCCAACCTGGTGATTGACCTCGCTTGAAATGAAACAGGAATCTGACCTGTTATCGCTTGTCGGCGTAATAACTTACCCGTCAAAGCAAGGTTCCTTCAACGCGAGCCGATCACTCACGCGGGCCTCTGACTGCAGATCAACGGAATGAAAAGCGAGTTCGATGATCAAGTCCTCGCTAAGGATATAGACAGGCTGCAGGCTGAGATCAGAATCTGGGCGAAACGCCACGGCGTCTGGATTGATTGCGGATTCAAGACGTACCTTGAGCACGTCGACGGAGAGCCGCCCGAGACGCCGGTCGTGTGCATTATGTATTTTGGCTCTTCTTTCTCCGACTCGGTGCTTTGCGGATATCTGGAAGAAGAATTTTGCACTTTGATTGATTCTCACGGCTTCTACTACGAGAACGCCGATGGTTGCACCTTACACCTTTACCCAGAGGATGGGCCTCGTTGCGTGGCCTACGCAGAGTACTTCAACTGGGAATGGGTATGCAGCCTAGTTCAGGCGGACTTCGCGGATGTCTATGAAGAACTCTACTCGCATTTTGCTCGCCGTCCAGACGACCTTCACCGCCTATCATGGCGCGAATTCGAAATACTTCTTGCGCGAACTTTCCAAGCACAGGGTTTTATGACCGAACTTGGCCCCGGGCGCGGCGACGGAGGGGTCGATATTCGGCTGCTTCAACGTGATCCCATCGGCGACATACTCACGCTAGTCCAAGCGAAGAAGTACGCACCCAAGAACAAAATCGGACTCGAAGCGGTAGCAGCTCTATCCGGGATCGCAGGCGTAGAACGCGCCCAGCGGAGCCTGTTCGTCACAACTTCGTCCTATCAACCTGCGGCGAAGAAGTTTGCCGCTCGAACATCCGGCGCACTGCAACTGTATACATCCAGTGACGTTGCTGAGTGGTGCAAAACGGCTAGAGATGGCATCGTCAAAGATAAGTCGAGCTTGGTGTCGTCGCATTCGGTCGAGCGCCTCTTAAGCGATGTACGAGGCAGACTGGACTCGCGCGTGCTGCATGCGTCTGGTGGGCACACTATGCTGCTAAACACCTTCGTACTTGTACTGAAGGAAACGAAGAACGCCGCTTTGCTGATGTCTCTGCCTCGTCACGTGGTGTCCCACGATGGCTACGGACAGAGAGGAACAGAGATACCCTCCCTCGATGCAAGTGCCGCGCGGCTGCTGACCCGCGACGCTGTCTGGAGAGCGAAGAGGGCGACCGACGACTCGGGAAGGGTGCGGTACTGGGACGGAAAGCGCGGCTATAGTGCATGGAACGGGAAGCCTGCTGACTTCGATTATTGTGATTGACACTCGCAACTGACGCTCAACCTCTCGTTTAGACTAAAAGGGGTCTGACCCCTTACGCATCCTCATCTCAAACGTTAACCATCATGACCGATCGTCCCGCCATCAACGAGCATGAAGCACAAGCGCGGGAGTCGCTTGTCAGCTTGGCTGTTGCAATGCTTGAGGGCAGGGTATCTTTCTTCGAGGGTGCGGCGCAGGTGCTTCGCTTGAAATCTGCGGTGGGCGGTATCGCCGACGGAGATCCACATTTCGATGCGTTCTCGGTCATCGCGTCGGAAACGGACCACCTGCCTCTCAGTGCGCAGCAACATCTTTGGAACGCCAAGGCGCTTGCTGATCTTCGGCCCGAATTTGAGCGAACCGAAGAGTGGGCTTCGGGCTTCGCGCCGGCCGCTTGTCGCGGCCTCATTGAGCGCTTCCGCGGATCGTCGCAATGAAGGCTTCCCTTCCTTCAGGCTGAACCGCCTACGACAGTTCCCCCAAGTAAAGCGCTAGGCGTTCGCATCTACGGAGGACTGGTCAGGTGCCTCATTTTGGACAGGCGTCGGCGGCCAAGGTAACGTTGAAGCGTTGCAAGCCTTGGAAAACGAAGGGTCGCACAAGAACGTTGTGGAATCCGTCGGTGAACAATGCAGGTGTTCAGACGCTTCACATCGCGCTGGGCGAACAAGACGCATTCACCCCGAATACGCCACCACCGCCACCACATGACACGCGGTGCCGGCGACGACGAACAGGTGCCACGCGAAGTGAAAATAGCGGATGCGTTCTAGGAGAAAGAACACCGCGCCGAGCGTGTAGGCGAGGCCGCCTGCGAAGAGCCAGAACAAGCCCCACGCGGGCATGAGCGTCCATAGGCGCTCTGCGGCGATGACGACGACCCAGCCCATCGCGAGATACGCCCACGTCGAGATCGTGTTGTAGCGAACGCCGCCGATGGATTTCAGGACGATGCCGACTGCGGCGACGCTCCACACGATGCCGAACAACGTCCAGCCCCACACGCCGCGCAACACGCCGAGCGTGAACGGCGTGTACGTTCCGGCGATGAGCAGAAAGATCGCGGCGTGGTCAAGCACTTGAAACACTCGCTTGGCGCGGCCTTCGGGCAACGCGTGAAAAATTGTGGACGACAAATACAAGAGCACCATCGTCGTCGCGAAGATGCTCGCGGCGATGATGCCCGACGTGCTGCCGCGCGCTGCGGCGGCCATGACGACAAACGGGAAGGCGACGATAGCGGCGATGAGGCCGACGCCGTGGCTGATGCTGTTGGCGATTTCTTCGCCTAACGTTTGCGGTCGTTCGTCGAGCGCGACGCCTCGTGCGGTCATCGCGCGCCCGTGAGCGTGGCAGCAACCAGACGCTTGAACGGTGTGACGCGCTCGCCGATCTTGAGCGCCGCGTCGCGCAGCATGCGGCTCGGCGTTGATTCGCTGGTGAAGAGTTTGGCGACGGCGTGCGTCGCGACGTAGAGCGGTAGCGTCGCGCGGCGATGCGTGCGTTCGTACGATTGCAGGAGCGAATTCGCGGCGATGTCGCCGCCGCTGTTGATCGCTTTGATGATGAGGCTCGCGAGCGTGTTGGCGCTGCGCAGCCCGAAGTTAAAGCCGTGCGCCGTGACCGGATGCATACCGACGGCGGCGTCGCCAACGAGCGCAAAACGATTGCCGACGAACTTGTCGGCGTACACCGCGACGAGCGGGTACGCGTGGCGCGTGCTCACGAGGCGCATCTCGCCCAAGCGATGCGAGAAACGCGCAGCCATCGCGGCGTTGAACGCGTCGGGCTCCATCGTTAAGAGCGGCTGCATGTCCTGATGCGGCAACGTGATCACGACCGACGAGCGATTGCCGTTCATGGGCAGGAGCGCGAGCGTTTGCCCGTAGTCGAACCACTCCCACGCGACGTGCTCGTGCGGCACGTCGTGTTCCATGCAGCACACCATCATCACCTTGCCAAAGTCGTGCATGCGCGCGGAGATGCCCATTTGACGGCGCGCGGCGGAGAACCGACTGTCGGCCGCGATGACGAGCGCAGCGTGCAAGACTTCGCCGCTCGCGAGCGTGACCGTGCCGCCCGTTTGGTCGGTCGCGACGTTGGTGACCTGCGCGTTGGCGAGCAGCGTGACGTTGGTCGAATCTTTCACCGCGGCGAACGCGGCCTTGCGAATCAGGTGGTTGGAGATCAGGTACCCGAGCGCCGCTTTGTCGCTGTGGCGATGCTCAATGTTCATGCCTTGTAGCGACGGACCGTTGAGCACTTTCGCGTCGCGCAGGTCCGAGACGTCGTTGGCGTCGAAGCGTTGCCAAATGTCCAACTCACGCAAGACCTTTTCCGAGAAATGCGTGAGCGCGATTTCGCGGCCGTCAAACGCGGGGTCGGCGAGCGATTCGGCAGACTGCGCCTCGACGATGGCAATCTTTAACGGCGTGTCTTTCAACGCCCGCGCAAAACACAAACCGGCGGGCCCACCGCCAACAATCACAATATCAAAGTTCACTGTAGTCTCTCTTGCGCGGATCGCCGCTCAACGTGCGTTTTCGTTTTGTACTTTTTACCGCGATCGGCGCGATGCGAAAGGCGCGCTGCAGCGGGGGTTTGATGTGGGTCAACGCCGATGCCGTTCGTTTAACGGGTAGGCGACGACTTGGCGTCGCTCTGTGCGGCGGGGAAGCGCGGCCAAGTCCGCGCCTACAAAGGGCCGCAGCGAACGTTATTGGAATCCATTCGCTGAATGCAACAGCTTTTTCGCCTTAGCGACTGGCAGACGGTCGTTGTAGCTAATATTCGGTAATTGTTGACTATAGCAAGAAACGTCATGTAACGACCACCTGGCTGTCGTTTCACGTCTAAAGCTGTTGGCCCATACTGTCGTCCCCGCGAAGGCGGGGACCCAGACCGAAAGCACGCTGCGTTGCAAGGTGTCAGCGGCAGGTAGGGCTAAGACGGTCTGGATTCCCGCCTTCGCGGGAATGACAAACTTGGCGGCCAAGTATTGACTTGGCAAATCAGGGCGATGCCCCAAGAATGACGCCGCGTTTTCGTCGCGACCCGACGGTCAAAAATCCAGCTTCACACTCGCGCCAATGTTCATCTGCGTCGGACGAATGCTCACGGTCTTGGTGCTGCCGGTTTCGTCGAAGTACGTCGACGCGGTGACGGTGTCTTGGCGCAACACGTTGGCGAGGCGCGCGCGGAACTGCAACTTCGGCGTGTACTTGTAGAGCACGTACATTTCGAGCTCGCGCTTCGGCGTGGCGTAGTTGATCTGGTTCGTCGTCAGGCGAACGTCGCCGCCGCTCTTGAAACTGTAGCTCGCTCCAGCGGTGACCATGCCGCCGCGCATGCGGTAGTCGAGGCCGAGCGTGCCGCTGACAGGCACTTGCTGATCAAGGCGATTGTTCGGGCCGGGCACTTCGTCGACGTGCGAAAAATTGCGAGCAATGTTGAACCGAAAATCAATCGGCGGTGCGGCGGGATAGAGCGTTTGCAATGGGAACTTGGCGTCGAACTCGATGCTCTTGGTCGTGGCGTTGCCGTTGTTAAACGGCCGGTTGATCCAACGACCGTCGACGAGAAAAATGCCGCGCGTGTTGTAGTCGGTCAACGCACGTACGCTGCCGCTCAAGCTCATCGACGCGCCCTTCGCGAAGAAGTGTTCGTACGCCACGTCAACGCCGGTAGCGAGTTCGGGTTTGAGCGAGGGATTGCCCATTTGGTAGTCGGGCGTCGTAGAGGTGTTGACGGTGACACGCGAAATGCGCGGCACAAGACTATTGGTCTCCGGCGCTTTGTACGTGCGCGTGAGTGCGAGGCGAAATTGCCGTCCAGATTTGTCGGGGAATTTCCATAACGTTTGGAACAACGGGCTTGCGACGCTTGAACGATTCGTTGTCGTTGCAATGCCGTCGCCGCTCGAAATTGTCTCAATACCTTCCCATCGAAGCCCCGCGTACACCGACCAATTGGGCGTGACGTTCCATTCGTCTTGCGCGAAGAGCGCGAGTTTGCGTACGCTCGCCGTGAAGTCTTCCAACGAGTCAATCGGCGCGGCCGAGACGCTGGTTTCTACGACGCGGCTGGAGGACGAAAGTCGGTGGATGCCGACGTCCCAACCCGCTAGCAGTGAGTGCCCTTCGACAATGGGCGTTGAGTACTTGCCAGTAAACGTTGCGCGGCGATCACGCGACGGCGCAAGGGTGCTGCGTTCGAGTGTTTGCGTGTTGTCGAAATCAAACGATTTATTGAACGAATCGTTGTGGCGGCCGCCCGCATTCACACTCAATTTCACGTCAAGCTTCGCGCCCTCTTTGAGCTTGACGATCCAGTTCGCGCTGTTGCCGACGTTCCAACCATTGCCTTCGCTGCGGCCGTTGGAAATTGGATAAGGCGTTGTTTCTCCGAGCAGATATTGCGTTCTCGAATCGAACTTCGATTCGTAACGGTACAGATTGAGCGTCGGATTCATCGTGAACGAATCACCGCCTGGCAGCGTCCACGCGAGCGTCGAATAGAGGCCCGCCCAGCGATTGTTGCCGTCGTTTGCGCTGCGCGACGCGCGATCAAGAATAGTTTTGCCCGCGCTATCGACTCCCACAGTGCTGCCCGTGCCGTCGTAGCCGAAGGTGCCAAGACCGCTGTAGCCGCCGAGCGAGTACGCGAGAGTCCCGGCTTTGTCCGCGATGTTGAAGCTCAGGTTCTGCGACGTGTAGCCCGTACCGCTGTACCAACCCGCGTTTACCTCGCGTTTCGATACGCTGAACTTCTTCTTCATCACGATGTTCACCGTGCCGGCGACTGCTTGCGTGCTGTATTCCGCCGTCGCGGCGCGAATGATCTCGATGCGTTCAACGAGTTCCGGTGAAAGATTGTCGATAGAAAAGCCGGGCGGCGGTCGCTCGCCGTCGATGAGGATTTGTGTGTAGCCGTTGCCCAAACCGCGCATGCGAATCGCGTTGTTCTGCACCGTGACGCCGGGCAAGCGCTTCATCACGTCGAGAATTTGCGTGTCGCCGAACTTCGTAATTTCTTCGGAGGTGACGACGATTTTCGTCGCGGTGTCTTCGCGTCGCTCGTCGTAATTCTGCGTGCCAGTAATTTCAACTTTGTCGACGACTTGCGGCGCGGGCGGATCGGCGGGTTTCGTAGGCGTCGGCGTCGGCGCGGGCGTCGGCGCGGGCGTCGGTGTGGGCGTGGTTTGCGCGAGCGTTGTGCTTGTGGCCATCAACATGGCGATAGCGGACGCAAGCACCGTGCGCCTGAGCGTCGAAACGGTCAATGCGCGGCGCGTGTGGAACTCACTTGAAACTTGCGTCGTAGCGACACGACCGGACGTGATTGTTGGCACTGAATGACTTTCGGCTACGCGCGTTTCGCGATACGAGCATTTCGAACGGTCTTAGCGCGTGCAGTTCCCGTGAATCCTTTGCTTTGCGCAAATATCTTTCCTAGCTCTGCGATTTCATCGCGGCGGGCGCTGGTTTTACGGAACGCGAGCGCGATGGTGCGCGATGGGCCGCGCGGCGTGAACCGGCGCGCGTACAGGCTTGAACCCGAGAGCACGCCGCCCGCAATCGCAAGCTCTGGCAACAGCGTGTGGCCGAGGCCGCTTGCAACCATGTGCGTGAGCGTGATGAGGCTAGTAGCGGAAAGCGTTCGATTGGTTTGCAGGGATTGCAGGCTGCACGCGGCGATCGCGTGGTCGCGTAAACAGTGACCATCTTCTAGCAACAGCAATTGGTCGGAGTCGATCTTTTCTATCGGCAGCGGCGATTGCGCGGAGCCGAGCTTCGCGTCTGCGGTGACAAACAGAAACTCATCGTCGAACAGCGGCAGCGTTTCGATGCCCGCTGGCAGGTCGTAGGGCAATGCAATAAGCGCCGCGTCGAGCGCGCTCGCGAGCAATCGCTCAAGGCAGACTGCGGTCAAATCTTCGCGCAAAAAAAGTTTGAGCTTTGGAAATTGCGTGCGAATCGTTGCGAGCGATGTTGGCAGCGCAAACGGCGCAATCGTGGGGATCACGCCTAGGCGAAACGTGCCGGTGAGCGGGTTTCGTGACGACGCGCACAGTTCCGTCAAGTCGTTCGCTTGCGAGATCAAGTCACGTGCCCGCGCAACGACTGCGTCGCCAATCGCGGTGAATGCGACATGTCGTCGATCGCGTTCAACCAGCGTTACATCCAAGGTGCTTTCGAGGTCACGCAAGCTCGCCGACAACGTGCTCTGCGTAATAAAACTCTTGTCCGCCGCGCGACCAAAATGTCGCTCCTCATCGAGTGCGATGAGATAGCGAAGTTGTTGCAGCGACGGAAGCGCGGCCATGCGCTTACGCGCTCACTGCTTTGCGTTTTTTTGCCGCGGGTGACTTCGTCGCTGGTTTGCGCTTAGGCGCTTTTTCCGACGACGCTCCTTTCGGCGCGTCTCCGCTCAACATCGCGTCAAACGCTCGCGCATGCGCACCGACGTAGCCGTTTTCCAGCCACATAAGCGACGTCACCAGCTTGTTAAATTCCGGCTCAAAGCGGCTGATGATTTCTTCGGGATCGGGGCAGAGCTTGCGGTCTGTAATCAAGCCAAACTGCACACCACCGGCGTACGAAAGAATCGACACGCCCACGCCGACGTTGCCACTCTGCGGTACCCAAAACATGTTCTGCGCGATCTTGCTGCCCGCAAGGTGGAGCGGCTTCGCCGGCCCAGGCACGTTCGTCATCACCGCCGAGCCTTTGTCCGAGAGCAAACCAAGCGCTTGTCGCTGCACGGCTTTGGGCAAATATCCGACGACACCCAAGAGCGCCATGCTCACGATCGCCTGGTAGCCGCTCTTGAGTGCAGCCATGCGGCGTCGCACCTCAAACACGCGAGCTACGGGATTGGCCTCGCCAATCGGCAGCTCTAGACCCACCAATCCAAACTGGTTGCCAAGCTTGTATTCCTTGCCTTTAGGACGCAAGTTCACCGGCACAAACGCGCGCAATAGCGCTTCGTCGGCAACTGCGTCGCCCTTCGAGACGAGGTAGCTGCGAATCGCGCCCGCGACAGACGCGAGTAGTACGTCGTTCACAGAGCATCCGAGCACGTAGCCCACGTCTTTCACGCGCGTTAAATCGAGCGGCGCGCTCCACGCCACACATTTGACGGTGCCTGTTTTGCCTTTGAGTCGCGTTTGCGAATCATTGGGCATCGTCGCGAGGTACGCCAATTCTTGCGCGAAACCCGCGACCATCTTCGCGGTGTCTACTGCCTCGGTCGGGTCGTCTGTCCAGCGGTTGTATTTGGCCACGACCGCGTTGCCGATCCGCGCGCCTTCGCCCATCGCCGATTCAAGTGCGGATTCAATCGGTGCTTTGAGCGGCCCGAGCTGATCGAACGCTTGCTGTGCCGCGCCGGCCATCGGCGCAAGGGCTTGCAGCGCCGGTGCGAAGCGATTTTGCAATTGCTCGCCGAGCGGTCCGAGCGCTGAGAAAATATTTGTGCTCTCCGAGGAGTCGGTTGCAAATTTTTTGACTTTGGATTTTGCGAGACCCGGCACGGCGCGCGGCGTGTCCGGCGCGTTCGGGTCTTCGTCGGTCATGTTGAGCAACACGCCGATCAGCGCAATGCCGTCTGCGATGCAGTGGTGGATGCGTGTGATCAGCGCGGAGCCGCCCTTGTAGTTCTCGACGAGATGCATTTGCCAAAGCGGCTTGCCTTTGTCGAGGCGTTCGCTCGCAAGGTCGGCCACCATCGCTTGCAGCTCGCGTTCGCCGCCTGCGCCGGGCAGTCGCACACGGCGCAGATGGGCGTCCATGTCGAAGGTGTCATCGTCAATCCAGTGCGCGGTGAGACCGTCGTCGTGCACGTACTGACGGAAGCGCGGATAGACCAGCAATCGACCTTCAAGCAATGTCTTGAGGCGTGAAACATTGATCGGCGCGTCGAACACCATCACGCCGACGATCATCATCAAATTGGTGGTCGAATCCATCCGCAACCATGCGGTGTCGACGCTGCTCATTTTGTGTTTAGCCACAATAGCCTCCTTATGTGCACTGCGTTTGCGCGCGCCCCTTGCGGCGGCCAGCGCGCTTAAACAATAATAGCCGCAAGATTACAAACCTAGGAGGTAGAAACCATGGCACTTAAAGACGATTTCGAAAAAGCTCAGGCCGACGTAAAAACGCTCAAGGAAAAGCCTGATAACGCGACGCTCTTGGAGCTCTACGCGCTCTACAAGCAAGGCACAGAGGGCGATGCAGCGGGCCGACGCCCCGGCATCATGGACCCCGTGGGCCGCGCAAAGTTTGACGCGTGGGCCACGAAAAAGGGTGCCAGCAACGACGACGCGATGAAGGCGTATGTTGCTTACGTAAAGAAACTCCTCGGCTGATCCACGGTGTTTTTTCGCGCACCAATTCGTATGAAACGCATGAATTTTGTCACCCGATTGCTCGTTGCAGCGTCTTTGGTTGCGAGTGCGACGGCAGGCACTTCGGCGTACGCCGCCCCCGAGCCGCTCACGGTTGTGTATTGGTCGGCGAAGGATTGCCGCTGGTGCACGTGGTGGGAAGGCTCGATTCTCGGCTCTGGCGGTGAAGCGAAATTTCTCAACAGTGCGGAAGGCAAAGCGGTGCGCTACATCGTGGTGAAAAAGCCGCGGTTGTCCGCACCGTATGTCGAAGACGACTTCACGTCGGATCAAAAATGGCTATGGACGCGCGTGAAAAACGAAACCGACGGCAAGATCAAAGGCTTTCCGAGCTTTAGCTTGTATGAGGGCGAAAAGTTTGTTGCCTATGCGTTGGGCCAACCCGATGTCGAAGGCAAGTTGCTACCCGCGATTCGTGCGCGGATGAAGTAGGGGCTGGATCAGGCATCGCGTTGTAGGCGCGGCATCAGCCGCGCTCACCGGCGGGTAGCTTGAGCGTTAAGCGCGGCTAATGCCGCGCCTACCGGATGGCCGGGTACTTCGCGGGCAACGCCATCCCACGTGACGCCATCACCGCACGCAATCGGTCCGGATAATCGGTGATGATGCCGTCTACTTTCCAGTCGATGAGCCGCGTCATATCGGGCGCGTCGTTCACGGTCCACGGAATTATTTTGAGCCCCAGCGCTTGCCCCTCACGCACGAGCGCCTCAGTCACGTCTTTGTGATTCGGTGACCACACCGTGCCGCCCGCCGCCTTCACGAGTTTGGGCACTGAGCCTCCGTGATCGTCCACATCAAAGCCCGCAAGCCATGGCGAAGGCCCGGGCTTTCCGACTTGCACGGTGTCGCCTGCGCCTTGTTGGCTGGTGAGGTAGACGGTCGTGATCTCAGGCGCTTCGCGCTGCGCGATTTGCAATGTGCGCCAATCGAACGATTGAATCGTGGCACGCGAGGTCAAACCGGCTTTGCGAATTTCGGCGATCAACGCGCGCACAAATGGCTCGGGTGCCAGTGTTTCGCTTGCCGCGTTCGGCGAAATTTTCGTTTCAATGTTGAAACGCACATCGCGTGCGCCACGTTTTTCCGCGAGCGCAAAGAGCGATTGCAAGGTGGGAATGCGCTCGCCATTGACCGACTTTTGAGTCGGGAAAGACTTCGCGTAATTGCTGCCAAGTTTGAGTTGCCCAACATCGTATTGTTGCAACTCGGCGAAGCTGATGGACGTAATCGTCGGCCCGCGCTGGGCGAGGTGATTACCTTGCGTGTCGCGCGCGACGTCGGCATTGAGATGCCGATCGTGCGAAATCACCATCACGCCGTCTCGCGTGGCACCGACATCCAGTTCAAGCGTCGTAACGCCGACTTCAAGCGCCGTTGAAAACGCGGTGAGCGTGTTTTCAGGCGCAAGCCCGCGCGCGCCGCGATGGCCTTGAAGATCAAAGCGCGTCGCGCAGCCGGTGACGAGGAGCGCGGATAACGCGCACAGTGAGAGCGAACGAAAGAGATTCACAATGAGCTCCTGACCTTTACAAAACGAACGTGAACGTGTGGGAGCGGGATTGCCCGCGATAACTCGGTGGCAGGCCCTAAACGTGGCAAGTCCAGTCCCACAGTGCGCCGACAGTGATTAAGCTTTCTTGGATTCCAACTCCGGCGCCAACCGGTCACTTCGGCCGTCCGCGGCTGCGTCTTCATTCAATATATTTGCAAGCTCAGCGCGTGATTTTTTCGCTAGCGCTATGAGTTTGTCTTCATCACGGAACACGGCCTGCGCGCGGTCAAGCATGCGTAGATCATGCTCGACGAAGGTTGCGAGTGTCTTCGCGACGCGTTCCGTGTCGTCGTCTAATTCACCCAACACCAATTTCGCGAGGTCTACGCTGCCCGCAAAAGTTTCGCGGATGGGCGATTCGATGCCGATATCACGCAGCTCCAAGTAATGACTACGGTTGCGCGCTCGAGCGAGAATTTTCACGTCGGGGAAGTGTTTTTTCACCATCGCCACAATCGCCAGCGACGCTTCAACGTCGTCCACACAGACCACGAACAACTTCGCCTCGCCCGTTTTCGCCGCGCGCAGCAAGTCGAGTCGCGTGGCGTCGCCGTAATAAATTTTGTTACCGAAACGGCGAATCGAATCCACATGATCCGGGCTTGCGTCGACCGCCGTGAAACGGATTTGACGCATGTTGAGCACGCGCCCTACGATCTGTCCAACCCGCCCGAAACCCGCGATGATGACCGGCGTGCCCGGATCGTCGATCAGATCAAACGGCGCAGGCTCTTC
>Ga0209097_10001173_pt1 | contig 23093 bp, 12 predicted proteins | sample AD_UKC052_MetaG_FD_184419 | JGI IMG/M metagenome (GOLD analysis project Ga0209097, IMG submission 184419) | Active sludge microbial communities of municipal wastewater-treating anaerobic digesters from USA - AD_UKC052_MetaG (SPAdes) (version 2) | ecosystem: Engineered > Bioreactor > Anaerobic >... | reverse complement strand
CTTCGCCCTCACCTTCACCTTCGCCCTCGCCTTCGCCCTCACCTTCACCTTCGCCCTCGCCCTCACCTTCGCCCTCGCCCTCGCCTTCGCCCTCACCTTCACCTTCGCCTTCGCCCTCGCCCTCGCCTTCGCCTTCGCCCTCGCCTTCGCCTTCGCCCTCGCCTTCACCTTCACCTTCACCTTCGCCTTCACCCTCGCCTTCACCTTCACCCTCGCCTTCGCCCTCGCCCTCGCCCTCGCCCTCGCCTTCGCCTTCGCCTTCGCCCTCGCCTTCACCTTCACCTTCACCTTCACCTTCACCTTCACCTTCTCCCTCGCCCTCGCCCTCGCCTTCGCCTTCGCCTTCGCCTTCGCCTTCGCCACCCGTGGGCAGAAGGCTGGTATTGACAACGAGCGTACGGATGCCCAGGTCTGACGATATCACGATATAGCCATAGGTCGGCTTGGAACCCGTCTGGTGGACAATGTGCTGGAACTCGGCAAGGTCCGTGTCTACGTAGACAGTCACGCGGTCGCCCGGCCCGGTACTCTGTTCGCTGCCGCACGATAGATGAAGCCACGTTGCATCGGTAGTGGCGGAGAACGCGAGCACCGACCCCGTGTCGCCATCGTTCCAAACGTCGAAGAACCAGCGGGTGTCTGTCGGGGAAAGGGCGTATGTCGTCGGCCACATGGCCAACGACGGCTGCGGCGTGTGAGACAGGGGGCAACCTACAAGAAAGAGACTCGCCCAAACGGCCCCCATTGCCGCGAGATGGGCAGTCCTCAATCCCATTTGCTTCTCCACACCGCTGAAGTCACTTCTGCTGCCGGCAGCAGACGCTTCTCCCCGTCCGCATGGCATGCGCCATCGCAAACTACCAAGAAACGGGCCCAAATCTTACCACGGCACCCACGTGCGGCCCAAGCTGGCGACGACGGTCGGCTGGCCTCGTTGGGTCCCAACAGGCATGACCTTTCCCGTACCATCGCACGCAGGAGCGTCCGGAGTTCTCTCGGGAAACCGGGGATCAGTGTCCCCAATAAATCCATAGATAATCAAAATCCAACGCCTTGCCCGGCACAATACTGGCATCCAGGGCGGCCGATACGTACGTCTTGCGTCCGTGCGTCGGATAGAAGTGCTCATACTCCTCGCGGTTCGTATAGCCGTCGCCGTCGGCGTCGCCATCGGCCGAGAGATGGTTCTCGAAGATGGTGTACGAAGTGAGGACAGGCACGCGCGTCGCATATCCCTTGCCCTTCATCACGCCCACAATGGCCTGGACGGCCCCGTAGGAGTTGGCGTCTCCCAACATCATGAAACCGGCAAAGAGTCGTTTCAGATCCGGGTACAACCAGTTGGTGAGGAATCCCAGGTCGCTTCCCATCTGCGTGACATTGGCGTTCCAAGCCGCCATCACCTGCGTGTATGTGAGTCCGCCTGTGGCGCTCGCGTCGTAGTCGGGACGGCTGAGAATCCGCGAGAGAACCGCCAACTCCACCGCATCGATCAAACCATTGGGGTCCCCCGTCATCGTCTCGATGTGGTACCCACCGTTAATATCGGTGCTCAGCGGATCCAACTGGATATACTCGGTCACGACGGGGTCATCCTTCAACGCGTTCATGATTGCGTCGAAGTCGACGAACAGCTCGCCTTCACCCTCGCCTTCACCTTCGCCCTCACCTTCGCCCTCACCTTCACCTTCACCCTCACCCTCACCCTCACCCTCACCTTCACCCTCACCTTCACCTTCACCTTCACCTTCACCGCCAAACTCGACGTAAGCGCCTCGGGCGCGCAGGGCGGGAATGTCGACATCTATCGCCGTCTGACCAAGCGGATTCCCTGTCAGAACGATGTAGTCTCCCTCGCCAATCCCTGTGTTCTGGATCAACGGCGTGATGTCGTTGATGCTGTTCCGCGCCAAATCCAAATTCTGCAGTGCGGTGAGCCCGCGCAAGGGCCCGATATCCGCAATCTGATTGTCATTTAACTCGATCTCGGTCAGCGAATAGAGCTCATAGACGGCCTCGATGTTGGCCACTTGGTTGAAGCCGATGTGCAGGCGTGTGAGATTGCTCAACCCGGCAATCGGCCCCATATCGCTGATGAGATTCGAGGTGAGCTCAAGTTCGGTAAGGTCAACGCAGTACTCGATACCGCCAAGTTGCTCGATGCCGGCCTCGCCGGCAACCAGCCACAGGAGGCCCACAAGGTCCGTGTCGTAGATGCTGCCGGTCTCCTTGCTGATGAGCTCGCGGACCACTTCCTCAAGATTGGGATCGTCAAACGTCACAATCTCGCCTTCACCCTCGCCTTCACCTTCGCCTTCGCCTTCACCCTCGCCTTCGCCTTCGCCTTCACCCTCGCCTTCGCCTTCGCCTTCACCCTCGCCTTCACCCTCGCCTTCACCTTCACCTTCGCCTTCGCCCTCGCCTTCGCCTTCGCCCTCGCCCTCGCCTTCACCTTCGCCTTCACCTTCGCCTTCGCCTTCACCTTCACCTTCGCCTTCGCCTTCGCCTTCGCCCTCGCCTTCGCCCTCGCCTTCACCTTCGCCCTCGCCTTCGCCTTCACCTTCACCTTCGCCTTCGCCCTCGCCTTCGCCTTCGCCTTCGCCCTCGCCTTCGCCTTCGCCTTCGCCTTCACCTTCACCTTCACCTTCGCCTTCACCTTCACCTTCACCTTCACCTTCACCTTCGCCTTCACCTTCACCTTCACCTTCACCTTCGCCTTCGCCTTCGCCTTCGCCTTCGCCCTCGCCTTCGCCTTCGCCGCCGCCACGCTTGGTGGCAGTGAACTTGATCTCCATGGTTCCGCCGTTCGAGGCTATGGTGATCTTCCCGGTACTCTTGCCCTGGGGAAGCGCATCGCGGTTCAAGGTGACTTTCACAATCTTGCCGTCGATGAAGCTTACACTGGTTCCGTCCAGGGGAGTCACCGTGAGCCATGCAGGCTCGATGACAATCTGGAAAGACAGCGTGGTACCCACGTCGCCGCTATTCCAGATCAAGAACGACCATTCCTCGCCGAGGACGCCAAAATCATACGATTTTTCCGAAACCGCGAGCTTGGGCTCGGGGGTGGGCACGGGAACGGGACATCCAACCGTCAGAACGCCCAGGACACAGACAAGCCCCAACACGGATGCGCGAGAAAACGATCGCATCGGAAACACCTCCTACGAATGCAGCCCCAGAAACTGCAACGAGGGTATACCAAAAGACTTCCGCACCGCAAGTCCGATGACTGCCATGCCCGAAGGACGTTGCACGAGCGCGGACGCCCTGCTAGACTCTAGCGCAAGGTTGGCTTTCAAGCAGGATTGGCACGGCAGGAAATGCCCCGTGGGCACAGCATGAACGATTCTCCAGGCGCGCGGAACGGTTCCACCAAATCCGAGAACCGCCTCGAACCGGGCAGTATGCTGCTGGGGCGATTCCGGCTCGTGCGCCAGCTCGGCCGGGGCGGGCTCGGCGACGTATGGCTCGCCGAGGACGTTCAACTGAACGACGAGCGGATCGCCTGCAAGATTCTCCGGACGGAGCTCTTCTATGACCGCCGCGCCATCGCCGACATGAAACGCGAGGTCCTGCTGACCCGGCGGTTGCGGCATCCCAACATCCTCGGCGTATACTCTTTCTGGGAAACCTCCGAGCACCGACTCATCACGATGGAATACGTCGAGGGCCGTAGCCTGCTCGATGCCCTCCTGGCCAATCGCGTGCCTTTCACGCTCAGCGAGATCCTGCCGTGGGTGAAAGACCTCTGCGATGCGCTGACCTATGCCCACAACCAGGGGATCCTCCATCGAGACGTGAAGCCCGGCAATATACTCCTGGGTGACGACGGCGTGGTACATCTCGCGGACTTCGGGATTGCGCGAACCGCCCAGGAGGTTCAGATCCGGTTCACGGGCGAGATGACCAGCGGCACGCTCCTGTTCATGAGCCCCGAGCAGCTCTTGGGCAAGCATGTCGACGCGCGGAGCGATCTCTACAGCTTGGCGGCCACAGTCTACGAACTGCTGACCGGCGCGCCCCCTTTTTACGAAGGTTCGATCATTACCCAAATCCAGATGAAACCGGTGCAGCCCATCGAGGGCATCGGCGATAGCGTCAATGACGTGTTGCTGAAGGCCCTCTCGAAGAGCCCCGGTCAGCGGCAGGCTTCGTGTGCCGAATTCTGCCGCGAACTCTCGGCGGCTGCGGAGCATTGGTATGCCGAACAGCCGAGAGAATCGGCATCGCAGGCCCGACTCCGGCTTACGATCTCCGGCGTCTCATGGGATCCCGACGGCGAGACCGTTCGGCTTCACACCAGCGGCGTCGAAGTCGAGCAGTCTCGCGTGGGCATGTTGCTCGTCGACGCGGGCATCATCACCCGCGCCCAACTCGACGAAGCCTTACGCATTCAGCAGCCTACCGAGGACAAGCTCGGCAGCGTCTTGGTCCGGTTGGGGTATGTGGCCGAGGAAGTGATCGCGGAGGCCGTCGGAGAGCAGCTTCAGGTTCGCTACGTCGATCTTGATCGGGAGGTTTGCGATCCCGAGTTGACGGCTCTTGTTGCCGGCGAGGTGGCCCGCCGTCGGCGATGTCTGCCGGTGCGTCGCGAAGGGGACGAGATCATCGTGGCCATGGCCGACCCGCTGGATCTGGGGACGCTCAACGAGGTGGAGCGGCTGTGCAAGGCCCGGGTCGAGATCCGGATCGCGCCCGAGTCGGCGCTCATGGCCGCCATCGACCGCGTCTACGGCTCGGAACGGCCGGGCACTGTGCCCGGAAGCCCAAGGAACGGTTGACCGTACCCCGGCAATCCTTTACCATACCCCGGGGCAGGCCACGGGCTGCTCGACAGGTGGCGCCTGCCCACTACGTATCTGTGCTCAACGCGCAAGGAGAAAATCGCATCATGAACATGCGAACTCGAGTCGAATTGTCGGTGATGATGTTCATTCAGTTCTTCATCTGGGGCGCCTGGTGCGTTACCTTGGGGGCGTACCTCGGCAAGCAAGGCCTCGGGTTCAAGGATCTGCAAGTCGCCAACGCCTACAGCACTACCGCCTGGGCGGCCGTGTTATCGCCGTTCTTCGTAGGCATGGTCGCGGATCGCTTCTTTCCGGCGCAGATTGTGCTCGGCGTCCTGCACTTGATGGGCGCCGCCTTGCTGTATTGGGTGTCGACGATCACGGAACCGGCCATGTTCTTCTGGGTGCTGCTGGCCTATGCGCTATGCTACATGCCGACCCTGGCGCTGGTGAATGCCATTTCGTTTAACCAGATGAAAGACCCGTCCACCGAGTTCCCGTCCGTCCGCGTGTTCGGTACCTTGGGCTGGATTATCGCGGGCCTTGTGATCTCGTACGTGCTGGGCGTCGCCCTGAAATCCCGCCTGCCGGAAGGCACGCCGGTGGACGCCACGAACTATCCCATCGTCATGGCCGCCGTGGCCTCGCTTGTGATGGGCGTGTACTCGTTCCTGCTGCCGAACACGCCGCCCAAGGCGAAGGGCGAGAAAGTCACGATTAGCGACATCCTCGGCCTCAAGGCGCTTGGACTCATGAAAGATCGGTCGTTTCTGGTTTTCGTTCTCGGCTCGCTGTTCATCTGCATCCCACTCGCCTTTTACTACAGCTTCACCAACATGTTCCTCAATGAAGTGGGCGTGGCGAAGGTGGCCGGCAAGATGACTATGGGCCAGATGTCCGAGTTCTTCTTCATGCTGGTTATGCCGTTCTTCTTCGCGCGACTCGGTGTCAAGAAGATGCTTCTCGTGGGCATGGCGGCGTGGGCGGTTCGCTACGCATTCTTCGCCTTCGGCAACGCCGACTCCTTGGTCTTCATGTTCTACATCGCCATTCTGTTGCACGGCGTTTGCTACGATTTCTTCTTCGTAACCGGCCAGATCTACGTCGACAACGTAGCGCCCAAGGAAATTCGCGCGAACGCGCAAGGATTGATCGCCCTGGTAACCTACGGCCTGGGTATGGTCATCGGCAACTTCGTTGCCGGCAAGGTGGTGGGCCACTACGTCCTCGAGGACGGCAGCCACGCGTGGCGAAGCGCATGGCTCATCCCGGGCGGGATGGCCGTGGTGATCATCCTCCTCTTCGCGGTCTTCTTCCACGAAAGGAAGCAAGCTGCCGCTGCCTGACACCAACAACCAGTGAGTCGGACGCCCAATGCGGCACGCGACCGCGCCGGGTGTGCCGTTCGTGGTCTGACCGCCGCGAACACCCGGGCCGGGCCTCGCGGCGCGGTTCGAGTAATGCCGAGCATCGACATGGACAAATGGCGAGGGAAGCTGCAATAATGACACCCGTCGGCCGGGCTGGGTCTTGTGATGGGAGGTCGCCGATAACCGGAAGGGATTGAGGCGGGTGGCCGGATGCGCATGGGCGGCCATGCATCCGGAACGACGTGGGTAGTCGCCAAAGGGAGGGACGTATCGGTATGCGTCGGGGAGCATGTCTGTCGGTTACCGCGCTGATCGCCTTGGGATGGGGGTGTCTGGGCATCTCGGTGGGGGCCTGGGCCACCGAAGGTAGTTTTCTGGGCACCCACGACCCCGTGATGGAAGGCTTCGCCGGCGCCGGCGCGGCCAGCCCTCGCAGCGCGTCTTGGATGCTGTTGAATCCGGCCAGCATCATCGAGCTCGACAAGCGGATCGATGCCGGCATTGACGTCTGCCGCACGCACTTCACGCTCAGACCTTCGGCGCTCTTTGGGAATCCTTTCGCAGGGGAAATGAAGGATAACCGCATGTTCTACGTGCCGTACGGCGGCATGATCTGGCCCCTCAAGAAGGGCACACTCGGCCTCGGAGGCTACGTCCCCGGCGCCATGTCCAGCAACTACCCTCACTCGCGGTTCATTCTCTCACCCATCCGGGACAATCACGGCGACCGCTATATGGACTACCGCCACGGGCGGTTTGTGCTCGCCTACGCCTATCCGCTGGACTGCGGCTGGGCCCTCGGCGTAAGCGGAAACCTGAGCACCTCCGAGTTGAAGACCGACGGCATCACGCGGTTTCTGCTCCAGGTCAAACACGAGGGAACGCGCGAGCGGGCTCTCGGTGTTGGCTTCTCCGTGGGCGTCTACAAAAACTGGGAGAAATGGGCCTTTGGCGCGGCCTACACCACGCGCGAGTGGAGTCAGTACTTCGACGACTACAAAGACCTCATGCACCGTAGCGTCGATATGCCGCCCGTGTTCCAGGCCGGCATCTCCTACAAGCTGCGGCCCTCGCTCGAACTCATCGCCGACTACAAGTACATCCGCTGGACGGAGATGAGGCTGTTCGCAGAACGCCCCGCCCAAGGCGGCTACGGATGGCGCGATCAGAGCATCGGCAAGATCGCCGTCGAGTGGAAGGTGGCGGACGATTGGGCCTTGCGCGCTGGCTACTCGCGAGGCAACGAGAACGTTCGCCCCGGATTCGCCTTTGCCAATGCCTACACGCCGGTGATTGTTGTCGATTTCGCCACGGTGGGCGTCTCGCACACGATCAACGAGCGTTTCGATATCCACGCGAGCTACAACCACATGTTCTACAACTCGATGACCAATTCCGTGAAAGGCGACTGGACTTCGCCCTTCTTCGCCGGAACCAAGATCGGTATTGCCCACGACTCGGTGGCCCTCGGTATGACGTACAAGTTCTAGCAATACCATTTGCCGCAAGCGGCCGTTTCGGCCTTGGAGGACTGACCGGTTCGCCGACCTTGGACTATGGTTTTGACGCGTCCATAGCTCCCCTCAGGAGGATCCGATCCTATGCGTTGTCGGTGTCGAGTGCACATCGCGTTCCTGTGCGCAGGGCTCTTCTTCCTTCCTCTGGCGTCGGCCGCGCCAACCGGTTTCGTCATGGTCGAGATGCAGGACGGAACCAAACTCGCCACCGATTACTACCTTCCAACCCGGGGCGGCCCCCGGTTCCCCGTCCTGATGACCCGCAGCACGTACGGCCGTGAGTTGGGCGGCGCCGGCGACCAAACCGTCGCCCAGGGATATGCCGTCGTCGTCCAGGATGTTCGCGGCTTCGGCGGTAGCGAGGGAGAGCACCAGGTATTCTTCGCAGACGGCTGGCACGACGGACTTACCGATGGCGCTGACACCGTGGCCTGGATCCTCGGACAAGAGTGGTGTGACGGCCATATCGGAACCTTCGGCGGATCGGCGCTCGGCATCACCCAGGCACTCCTGGCGCCGGCCACCAAACACATCGAGGCCCAGTCCATCGGTGTCGCCACCGTCAAGTTCTACCACCACCTCACCTATCAGGGCGGTGTGTGGCGCAAGAACCTCTGCGAAGGCTGGCTCACCATGCTCAAGCTCGAAAACACCATGGCCCTCTGGAAGAGCCATCCCTACGAAGACGCGTTCTGGGACGACTACAACGCCGAGGTCAGAGCCAAGGAAATCACGGCGCCCGCCATCCACCTCGGCGGTTGGTACGACATCTTCCAGCAAGGAACCATCGACAACTTCGTGTCGCGCCAGTACGACGGCGGCAAGGGCGCCAAAGGCAATCAGCGGTTGATCATCACGCCCTACGGCCACGGTGGCTATTCCGAGGGCGTCGCGCTCAAGCTGCCCGAGAACGCCGGCGCCGTCAAAGCGTCGCATCACGACCGCGCCTTCTTCAAACACTGGCTCGAAGGCCAGCAAAACAACGTCATGGACATGGCGCCGGTCTATTACTATGTTATGGGCGATGACACGGATCCCGAGGCCCCCGGCATGGAATGGCGCATCGCCGACCGCTGGCCCCCATTCCATACCAACAATACCAAGTACTATCTTGCCCAGGATGGCCTGCTGACTACCGACCGCCCGAGCACTTCCCAGGAGATTGCCGGATTCACCTACGATCCCGTCAATCCTTTTCCCACCTGTGGCGGACAGAACCTCATCCTGCCTTTTGGGCCTTTCGACCAGCGCACGGTCACCCAGGGCCGAACCGACCTTCTCTCCTTCTCGAGTGCGCCCCTCGAGACGCCCCTCGAGGTCACCGGCCATGTCAAGCTCACGCTCTTCATCTCGACGGATGCGCCGGACACGGATTTCACCGCGAAGCTGCTCGACATCTATCCCGAGGCCGACGGACGCGAGATCCTCATGCTCGACAACATCCAGCGCGTCAAACTCCGCCATGGCGGCGACACGCCCGCACCCCTCTTGACCTCCGCCGCCGAGGTCGTCGAGATCGAGATCGACCTGTGGAGCATTAGTTGGGTGTTCCACACGGGCCATCGAATCGGCCTTCATGTGTCGAGCAGCAACTATCCGCGGTTTGAGGTCAATCCAAACTCCGGCGACGACTGGCCCACGGACACAAACCGCCGTGTGGCCCATAACGTTGTCCACATGGGCCGCGCGTATCCTAGCGCGCTCGTGTTGCCTGTCCGGCCGGCCGACGTTGAGGTTGCGGCCGCACCTTACCTGAATCCGGAGGACTTTCGGCAATACCGGCGCAAGGCAGGCGAGCAAGCACGCCACGAGGAATCCCATGTCGGTGTGAGAAAGGGACGCCTGTTCAAACCGAGGGGGCAGTGAGCGATGAATCGAACGGCAACGATGCTCCTATGGGTGGCCTTGTCTTCCAGCGCCCTGGCCTACGGACAAGCGCCCTCCTTCCAGGACCTCATGGATCCGGCCGTCTTCTCAAAGGCCCAGCGGGGCATGCTCCTCGAGGACGCCTCGGTGGACGGCACGACGTTGCGCTGCGTCACCACGGGAGCGGTCATGAGCCTCGACGCGGCTACCGGCGAAGCCGTGTTTCGCCAACGCATCGGCCATGATCGGGACCTCGTCGCCGTTCGGTTCTCGAGATCCCTGGCCGAGCCACCCGAGCTGCACGCCAAGTCGGATGGCCTCGTTCTTGCGTCGCTCGCCTCGCCGCGTGTCGATATCCGCGCCAACGGCGACTCCCTGTTCATGTTCCACGTGCACGAGCCGCTCGACGTCGTCATCAAGCGGCGAATCGACATCGCCTTCGTCAGCTCGGACATGTCCAATGTCTTGCTGCTCGATGAATGGGGGGGCTTCGGCATCTACTGCTCCGACAAGACGCTCGACAACGCCTTCGACCGTTTCGGGCCCATCACGGCGCGTTACACCTTGCCGGCCGACGCCGTCCTGTGGATCGCCGTGTGTCCTCCGAAGCCCTACGACTGGCCTCGCTCGGTGACCGACAACGTCGTGTGGCACTGGTCGCGCGAGACCAGCTATCCGCCGGACGAAACCCTCGCGTCGTGGGCCGCCGAAGGCAACATCGTCCTGCTCCAATCCGAAGTGATGCTCTGGAAAGACTGGAATCTCGCTTTCGAGCCACGACTCGGCGAGGCCGAGTTCGCCCGCGTGCGCGACACCATTCACCGAAACGGCATGCGCTTCATCGTCTACACAAGCCCAGGCTACTTCTTCAAAGGTACGCCGTACGAGCCATACGCGCTGAACAGCTTCGAAGACTTCAAAGGATGGCCGCCATGCCGTGGCCTCGGCGACAACATCGACCTGTTTATGGCTGAGATCACGAGAGTCATGGCACAGTACAAGCCCGACGGCCTCTATTTCGACGGCCAGTATTTCGACAATCCCGCAGCCCTGTATGCCCTCGCGCGGCGTACGCGCGACTTGCTTGGCGAGGATGGCATTCTCGAATGGCACTCGACGACCGCCCTGGGCTCCGGGCTGTGTTGCCTGCCGCAGGCGGACGCCTACGTCGATTTCATCCTGCGCGGTGAAGGCCGGGATAGCGCCTACGGCAGTTTTGACTACTTGCGGTTTTTTGTGTCGTGTTACAACGTGAGCAACAGCATCGGCGTGCTCTGCAACAACGGACCACATCCCGACGCGGATCTCATCAATCGCGCACTCGAGGCCAACTGCCGGTTGCATACTATTGTGAGCTGGTTTCCCGACACCGCCGCCATGGAGGCGCTGAACACGGCCTATAGGCCCAAGATGAACCTGGCACTCCGCGAGCAGGTGGATCGCGCCGTCGACCAGCGGCAGGCCGTCGTGGCCGCGCAGGCCGAGGCCTTGCGCCGCGAATACGCCACGATTGAGGCTGAGCCGGCCTGGAGCCAGGCTGTCTTGGTCGAGACGTTTGATGCCCTACCCGTGGCGGAGAAGGTAGCCTCGCCCGCGAATCGCAACGCCTTTGCCAGCCGAGACGGCGCACTCGCGGTCACGGGCCATGCACACACCTACGCATTCTTGCGGATGCCCGTAGACCACGTCGCCACGGGATTCGTCGTCAAACTCAAACGCCATACCGACGGCGGCATGTCCTGGGGACCCGCCGTGGCGCTTCAGTGGCCGGACGGATCGCTCCTACGCGTTGGCTTGCGCGTCGACGGCTGCCTTCAGTCAGACATCAACGGTACCCAGCGGCTTGCCGAAGCATGCGCCGCCGACGACTGGGTGTGGCTTCGCGCCCGCTGGCTCGAACACACCGGCGTCATCGAGCGCAGCGATAACGGCACCGACTTCCACCGCGTTTGGTTCTTCGAGCACGGGCCGTCCATGATGACGCCCGTTCACGCCGTGCTCGTCGGCAAAGTGCCCTACAACGGCGAAGCAGAGGATCACTCCGATCCCGGCGAGTCCGGTACCTCCTTCATCGACGAACTTGTGATCTACTGAGGACGCCAGAGACGGTACGGAGGCCACGGCCCGCGAATGGCCATCCTGGCCGTGTTGACTCACTCTCCGGCCCGTGCTACTTTCACTTCGGGAAGGGACCTTCACGTGTCCCAAGGAGATTGCATTCATGCTCAATCCGCTCTGCCTGCTGGCGGTCCTGGTTGCCGTCATGGCGATATCCTTCGCCGCGCCCGCACAGAATGCCCCGCAGGACTTCACGTGCTTCCAGACGGGCTCCGACTACGGGCCAGAAATCGATATCGGCTCGGATGTCGCCGTCGTGTATGGCGTCAACGCCAGCTTCCCCGACCGCGTGGCGCTGTGGCGCGAGAAGGGATACGTCGTCAGCATGATGACGGGCATCGCCTGGGGCGGTTACGACGACTACTACGGCTCGGGCGACGCGTTCCGGCGCGACGAAGTCCAGACCGACAAGACCGGCAAGCTGTGGATGCACGGCAACAGCACCACCGTCGGTTACAATGTGCCGACGCCGTCGTACGTCGAGTACATCAAACGCGTGGTCGATCCGGCTATCGACGCCGGCGTACGGGCCATCTATCTTGAAGAGCCGGAGTACTGGGCCGTAACCGGCTGGAGCGAGGCGTTCAAGGCCGAGTGGCAACGCGCCTACAACGAGCCCTGGCAGGCGCCGGATTCGAGTCCGGACGCCCAGTATCGCGCCAGCAAGCTCAAGTACGAGCTCTACTTCAATGCGCTCAAAGAGGTGTTCGAGCACGTAAAACGCCGCGCCGCCGACAAAGGCATCGAGATCGAGTGCCATGTGCCGACGCACAGCCTCATCAACTACGCCCAGTGGCGTATCGTTAGTCCGGAATCGCACCTCATGGATCTTGATGCTATGGACGGTTATGTGGCCCAGGTGTGGACCGGCACGGCCCGTAGCGCCAATGTCTACGGCGGCAAGATGAAGGAGCGTACCTTCGAAACGGCCTTCCTCGAGTACGGCCAGGCCCTGGGCATGGTGCGGCCTACCGGCCGGAAGGTGTGGTTCCTCGCCGATCCTGTCGAAGACAATCCGGATCGAAGCTGGAATGACTATAAGCGCAACTACGAATGCACCGTTATTGCCTCGTTGATGTGGCCTGAGGTACATCACTTCGAGGTCATGCCGTGGCCAAGCCGCATCTTCCGAGGCACGTATCCGCGCGTCGACCTCGACTCGGCGTCCGGCGATCGCGAAGGCATCCCGGCCGACTATGCCACGCAGATCCTCACCGTGATCAACGCACTCAACGAGATGGATCAGGCGGACGTGCGCTACGAGACCGGCTCGCGCGGCGTCGGCGTCGTCGTTTCCGATACACTCATGTTCCAGCGCGCCGACCCGGAGCCGAGCGACGCGCACCTGAGTTCGTTCTACGGCCTCGCGTTGCCGCTCGTGAAACACGGCGTGCCCGTCGAGATCGTTCAACTCGAGAACACGCTGCAGCCGCGTTGCCTCGAGTCGTGCAAGGTCCTGCTGCTGACCTACGAAGGGCAGAAGCCGCTGAAACCGGCCTATCACGAGGCCCTCGCCGAATGGGTGCGCGCCGGCGGCGGCCTCATCTACGTCGGAGACGGCTCGGATCCCTACCACCGCGTTCGCGAGTGGTGGACGGACGACGGCAATGATCCGGAAACGAAGGCCTACGATGACCTGTTCGAGCGTCTCGGCGTCGCCGACGGCCAATCGACCGGCTGTTTCTCGCTGACCGATGCGTGCGAGGTCCCCGTCAAGGTGGGGAATGGCTATGTCCGCATTCTCCAAGAACGGCCCAGGGATCTCGCGCGTGCCCAGGACGGCCCCGCCACGGTGATTGGCTTGGTTGCCGAGATGTTTGAGTGTCTCGGTGAGAAGCTGACCACGCAGAATCACCTGGTCGTGCGCCGTGGGCCCTTTGTCGTGGCCTCCGTGCTCGATGAATCGGTATCGGATGCGCCGCTGCGTCTCGATGGCGCGTTCGTGAATCTCTTCGAGTCCGGCGTGCCGGTGCGGCAGGCCGTCGCGCTCGGCCCTGGCGAGCGCGCGTTGCTCTACGACATAGACTATGCGCGGCGCAACGGCGTGCGTGCCAAGGTCGTCGCCGCCGGTGCGCGCGTGCGTGACGAGCGCGTCGAAGAGCGTTCGTTTCATTTCGTTACGCGAGGCCCGAAGGCCACCACGGCCAACCTCCGTGTGTTATTGCCGGAAGCGCCGGAGCGGATGTCGCTCTCGCCGGAAACGCCCCTTCAGAGCGCCTGGGATGCCGAGAGCGGCACGCTCTTGATGAGCTTTGGCAATTCGGCGCAGGATGTAGCGGTAGACATCGAGTGGTAGATCGGCCTTGACGGCCAGAGCGAAGTAGTAACATGGTTCCGAATGAGTGTTGTGAGGACGGCGGGCCGAAAGTAGTCGAAGGCAGACTGCTCGCGCCTAAGTCCGCCCGAGTGACGCGAGAATTCTCTCGAGATTGGCGATTCTGTCCACGTGATGTGGAAGACGGCGAAGGCGTTGCGCTCGACGATTCCGAGTGGTCCTCCGTAACACTGCCGCACACCTGGAACGCCGAGGATACATTTACCGCCGAGCGTGGCTACTACCGCGGCCGGTGCTGGTACCGCAAGCGTTTCACGCTTTCGTCGGAGGACTGTCAGAAGAAGGTGTTCATCGAGTTCGGCGCGGCCTTCGCCGTGGCCGACGTCTGGATCAACGGATTTCACATCGACCAGTACATGGGCGGTTTCACCGGAATGCGTGTCGACGCCACGGATCACGTCGAGCCGGGCGAAAACCTGATCGCCGTGGCCGTCGATAACCGCCACGATCCGGAAGTACTGCCCGGACGAGAGACGCCGGATTACAACCTCTACGGCGGCCTGTACCGCGAGGCGTCGCTCGTGCTCAAGGACAGGTTGCACATCGCGCAGTACGGCGTTGCCATCACGACGCCCACCGTCACGCCCGCCATCGGCACCGTCTGCGCCGGCGTTCTCATCCGCAACCTACGTCCCGGCGCTGAAGAGTTCACGTGCACGGTTACCATCAAGGACATGACCGGCGATCTGGTCGTCGAGCGGCGTGAAGCGCTCTGGCTCGATCCGGATGCCGAGCGCGTTGTGGTGTTCCATTTCCCCGGCATCCGGAATCCTCATTTGTGGTCGCCCGACGCTCCGCATCTCTATTCCGTCACGGCCGCCGTCGAGCAGGGCCGTACGATCATCGATCACCAGCGCGAACCGCTCGGTTTCCGCGCCTTCGAGTTCACGCGCGACGACGGCTTCCGGCTTAATGGCGAACCGCTCAAGCTCCGCGGCGTCAACCGGCATCAGGACTATCCGGGCCTGGGCAACGCCGTTCCCGAGCGCCTGCAGGTGCGCGACGCCGAGCTCATCAAGGAAATGGGCGGCAACTTCGTCCGGACCTCGCACTACCCGCAGCATCCCGCCTTTCTCGATGCCTGCGACCGCCTGGGCATCCTGGTTTATGCCGAGATTGCCTCGTGGCAGCACATCGGCGGCGAGCGTTTCAAACGAAACGCCGAGACGATGCTCCGCCAGATGATCGCCCGCGACAAGAACCACCCCTCCGTCATTCTCTGGGGCTTGCTCAACGAAGGCCGAGACCGCGACTTCTTCGCGCGCCTGAACGCGGCCGCGCACACCAGTGACCCCTCGCGTGCAACCGTGTATGCCGAGAACCGGCCTCAGGAGGGCCGCGAGCTTGGGACCGTGTACGTGCCGGATGTCCTCGGCATCAACTACAAGCTACCGCATCTCGACGATATCCGAAATGCCTTGCCCGACCTCAAGCTGATCTGTAGCGAGCACACCAACGCCGATTTCGCCATTCGTGGCGATCTCGATGCCGAGATGCGCCAACTCGAACAGCTCAAGGTGGACCTGGACATCCTTGATGCGCGACCCTACATGGCCGGTAGCGCGCTCTGGTCGATGCACGACTACGGAACCGACTACGAGCCGGTGTGGCCCGTGCAGCATTCCGGCGTACTCGACGCCTGTCGGCTGCCCAAGGAAGGTTTCTACTACGTGATGTGCCGCTGGCGGCGCGATCCCATGCTGTACCTCTGCGGCCACTGGACCTGGCCGGGCTTCGAGGGCCGCGAGCGCGACGTTGCCGTCGTCAACAACTGCGATTCCATCGAGCTGTTCTTGAACGGGCGCTCGCTTGGCGTCCGGCAGGGCGAGAGTCCGGCGGTATGGCGTGTTGCGTACGAACCGGGCGAGCTCAAGGCGGTGGGCGTCAAGGGCGGCCGCCAAGGCCAGAAGATTCTGCGTACCGCGGGCGACGCGACTGCGCTCCGAATCATCGGCGAGCCGGACTGCATGCACGCCGATGGCCGCGATATCGCCGAGTTGACCGTATGGGTCGTCGACGCCGCCGGCACCACCGTTCCGTGCAGCGGCGAAGTGCAGTTCGATGTGGAAGGACCAGGCGTTTTGCGCGGTATCGGCGGCCGGCCGACCACCGCACTCGGCGCCGGCCTCGGACGCATCGCCCTCCAGGCGACGACGGATATCGGATTCATTCAGGTAACCGCGCGTTTCGCCGATTTGCCGCCCGCCGCGCTCGAGATCACCGCCGCGTAGACCGCGCACGCCTCAGTCGAGTGAGGCGCGCACGATTTCGCCGCGCCCTTGCGCCTCGGTGTTCTCGTAAGCGCCGTAGAACTCCGAGTTGCAGTCTAACCACAGTGTTACTCGATGAAGGTCGTCTGTCGGCAAATGCACGCCGTAGTGCCCTTCGCCCAGATAGCCAAGCAGTCCCGACCCGCGCGCGCCGAAGGCGCCGGCGATCGTCCGGCTGCCACCGTGTTCGCTCTTCTTGATACAACCGCGCCCTGCATCGAAGTAGAAACCGTAGTCCCCGGCGAGATTGGCATAGGATCGACTCCATCCGTATTCGCCCTCGACAACGCCCCCCAAGTCCAGGGCCTTCTGTCTCTCGTGACACGCCACGCAGTGCTGGTCAAGCACCGGTTGGACGAGCCGTGCATAGCTGAACGGATTCGATCCATCGCATTCGGGCGCCAGTTTCGAGGGCTCGCGACGCAGGGCAAGGGGCACACGGGCCTGTTCCGGCGCGGCCCGGTACTTGTCTTCATGGCATCCTCGGCACGTCATGCGCTCGCCAGGCTGGAAGTACGCGCCCGATCGCATGGACTGGATGGCCATACCTTCCTTGTCCAGCGCCTGGAAGTAGATCAGCTTGCCGGACGGCGCCTTGAAATGCGCACTCCCGTCCGGCTCGACGGGTACCGTCCCAAGCACGGCACGCGCGTTCGTTTGACTCGCCGCGCCGATGCGGGGCTTGTTGCTGGGCGGCGTGGTCTTCGGCAGCACCTGGATGATTCTTAACGCGGTCACCTTAGCCTGCTCCGGCCAGGCGAAATCGCTATCGTACACATTTATCACTGCCACGGTGGCCTCAGCCCCGGGCGTGCGGCGATCAACGCCTTCCGGAATGGCCGGCGGCATAGGCCGGGCGCGCAGCGGTATCGGACTCACGCACGAGATCGATGGATCGCGGTACAACAACTCCCGATTGCCAAAACGATCCAGCCAATACACGCCGCGATTCTTTGCGCTGCGATCATACACGCACAGGTAGTCGTCTTCACTGAGTGGCCACGGCGTGCCGTAGATCATGAAGTCGCGGCACGCCTTGACATCCGTCTCCGCCTCCGGAAACGGCGTGTCGGGCGTTACGCGACTCACCTGCGACATCGCGGCGTCATCCTCGACGCGCGGATCGATCGAGACCAACGAGCCGAAGGCGTGGCCGTGATGCGGCGCCGCCGTGGCCACGTATCTCGGCGAGTTCGGCACCGCGCGAATGTCCATTTCCATCCACGGCCGGCTCTCGCGTTGTGCGGGATAGTTGCCGTGGAACGAACGCGGATCGCGGCCGTCCGGATAGCACGTCCAGAGGTGATGTGCGATGTTTGTGTCGCGATCCACGTAATCCCAACGCGTGTACACAATCATCCCATCGTGATTCACGCTCGGCTGCCACTCGTGCGTCTCGTGGTAGCTCAGACACACGATATCGCGGCCGTCGGACGCCATCGAGAACAACGTGTACGTCGGCGAATCGAGTGGGGGAGAGGAGCCCCCGCATCGCAGGTAGCCGCCGCGCCGCTCCGAGATGAACGCGATCCGGCCGCTCGGCAAGAAGCACGGATCGAAATCGTTCCATGGGCCATCTGTCAGTTGGACAAGACCCGTACCGTCGACCTCCACGCGGAACACATGGTAGCTACTCCTCGGCGACCACTCTGGGTATTCGCCCTCGGCCTCGCTGTATGCGAACAGGATCGTGCGACCGTCGAACGATAACTCCGGAGAGAGAAACGAGCCGGAACCCAACGTGCGCCCAGCCAACCGGCCGCTCTGGACAACGCTGTCCTCAAGCAAGTTGACGAGTCGCGGTTCCTCGCTGAATGCGTCCCTCAGAACAAACAGTCCGCCGCCCGGCACCGCATTGAAGCCGTAGAATTGGTGACACATGTGGAACAGACCGCCCGGATCGTGGCGCTTGATGAACAGGATACGGTCGAAATCCAGGAGAGGATTGCAGAACGCGATGGAGCGGACGACTCGGCGCACGTCGAAGTAGACCGCGCGTCGTGCATCGAGCGTTGGCGTGTCGGCCGCCTCCATGTTGAACACTTGTTCTGCGAGTGCCGATAGGCGTACCTCGAGTCCGTCAAGCCCAGGATCCTCATGCGTTCGGCGCAATCGCGCGGCCAAGGCCTGGCCGCGCTCGATCACGCCGCGCGTGTGTGCCAGCGTGAACCCACCGTCCGCAGGTTCCGGCCCCGCCGCCGCATCCTCCTCGCTCTCAATCTCGGCCACCGAATACGGCCCGACGCTTTTCTGATCGGCCGGCTTCCCGAGCGCGATATTCTCATTCGGACGTTCGGCGGCATACACCTCGACCTCGTCGAGAGCGAATGAGCATCGCCCCGGAACCTCGATGCGCACAACGCGCGCCGTGACACTGTTGTCGCGCAATGCAACCACAAGCGGCGCGTTCTCATTCACGCCGAAGAATGTCTCGCCATTGTGGCGATATACCTCCGAGAAGCGCCCATCATCATCGCCCAACGCCACCAGGATTCGGAGATTCCGCGCGCGCGGCGCGGTGGCGCCATCCGTGCGGTTGAAGACCACGACACGATCGAGCACATAGTCGGCGCCGAGATCGACCTGCCACCACGGATCCACCTCGCCGCTCGCCGTGTGAAAACCGCAGTGCCCGTTCTTGACGCCATCGCAACCGCCCGCCGCGTCCTCCTCCGTCGTCACGCCTTGCGCTTCATTCGACGGATTCCCCTCCGCGAACGCCAAGTCGCTATCCCGCCAATCCGCTTCCACAAGATGGCGCATTTCCGTGCCCACATCCCGCCCACCGTCGGCCCATGCGAGTCCCCACGCATGCACGAGCACGCAGGCCACGACACTCCACGCGCGCATGTCCCATCCTCCGCAGCGACTTCCGAGCTCAGCGCTGAGCATACCCCAGTCATCCGGCGCCTCACAACCCCGCCATGTCACCCATGTCCTGACGGCTCCCATCCACTTTCAAGCCTGCCTATCCTTGGACTCCCCCGCGCAATTGTGCTATCATCTTTCCATCAGAGAGCGCCCGTAGCTCAGTTTGGATAGAGCACTTGCCTCCGGAGCAAGGGGTCCCGCGTTCAAGTCGCGGCGGGCGCGCCACTTAAAGTATTCAGCGCCAATGACTTAGGAAAGATGGTCATTGGCGCTTCGTTTTTGGGGCTTGACATCGCGTAGTTTCTGTGCCAACATCTCCACGCGAGGTGACGATATGGCAAGACTTTACAGGCGACACGGCTACTACTACATCAGCTTCTGGGACCCCGTCGAAAGACGGCAAGTTCGCAAGACTTTGCACACCAAGAAGAAGTCAGAAGCAGATCTCGAGCTGTTGGCCTATCAGGCGGAGATCGCCTCTCGAAGGCACCGCGCCCCGCAGGACCTGAATCCCGACGTTGACGCGTTCTGGGAGAAATACGAGGCCTGGGCGCAACGGCACAAGCGCCCGTCATCAATCGAGCGTTCCAAGGCCGCGTGGAAGCACCTAACGGAGTTCATCGCACCGCGACGCCTGGGCGACGTGCGGCGCAGTGACATTGAGCGCCTCAAGACACACCTACTCGACATCCCCTTGAAGCATGAATCCATCAACGGGTATCTCCGCGACTTGCAGGCCATCTTCAACCGGGCCATCAACGAGCGTTGGTATACCGGCGTGAATCCTGTCCAGGGCGTCGAGCGGTTCAAGATCTCGAGGACCATGCCCAAGTACCACAACGAGGCGGAGCGGGAAGCGCTTCTAACGGCGGCGCGGAAGCAAGGCCAATACATCGAGTGGATTGTCCTGTTGGGCGCCTATGCAGGCCTGCGGAAAGCGGAGATCGTCAACGCGCGTTGGGAGTGGTTCAATTTCGACGAAGCGCAGCCCACCATTGACGTCAAGGCCTTCCCCGGTTTCACGCTCAAAGACCGTGAGGACCGCACGATCCCCATGAGCAAGGTCATTTTCGATACGCTGCTACCGCACCGGCAGGATGAAGGTTTCTTGTTCGAGGCCTCTGGCTATGGCCAAGGCAGGAACCGTTACCGGTTCGAGCCCAAGAAGGCGTTGATTGCCGCGTTGACCGCGGCCGGCCTCGACACGGACGATCCGTTCCAACGTCTACGTCATAGCTTCGGAAGTGCCCTTGCCCAAAAGGGCGTGAGTCTGTACAAGATCGCGCGGTGGATGGGCCATAGCTCAGTGAATGTGACGGCGGCGCACTACGCGGCGCTCCAGGGATACGACGAAGAGATCAATCGCTTATGACACGAAGCCGGCCGTGTGGCCGGCCTGAAATAGAAGCGCCTGTCGAGTGCTGGAACACCCGACAGGCAAGCACAAAAAGGGAACCACTATGTGCAAGACAGATCCTACCACAAACCGTGTCTATTGGCAATTCCGACAGGACGCTAACGGCCTCGTTTTCGCCGTGCGTTTGAACAGAGATCTCGAGGCCACCGGCCTTCACGGCCCCGTGGCACCCGACGAGGCGAATCTTACCGACCTTCCGGACTTCAAGTATGAACCGTGGCCGGCTCACTTGGACTGGAAGACGTTGACGGGTGTGGACGGCGTGCCGGGCATCACGACGGTTGAACGCTTGGCCACCGATGCGGACATCCGAGGCGAGATCGGCATTGTCGAGATTCTCACGGGGGACGCGATAGGTGAGCTCACTATCATCACCATGAACCACTGGAAGGCGAGCCCAAAGGACGTGCGCCGTGTCGAGGCGGGCATGTGGGCGCGGGCCACGGACAGCGAGGTGTGCGAGCGCCTCATGATGGGCCACCTCATGAACTCCCCTTCGTGGTTCGCGTGCTACTGCTTCGAATGCCGGGAAGGATCGTACACCGACAAGCCGGCGAAGTTCTGCCCGCAGTGTGGACGGCGTGCCGATTGATGCAAACCGCTGGCATTCCAGGACATGCGGCGCGAACCCAACAAAGTCGACAAATGGCTAAAGATGATTTTTCTTATCGCATAAATCAACATCCATTTCGCACAAATCAAGATCCATTAACGCACAAAATAGGCCTTGACATTTGCGACATTTTGCGATACGATACCTCCACGAAAGGAGGTTGGAATGAGTTTCGAGAAGAAAAATCAATGGACAGGCCGCGAAATTGCAAAGCGGCTCAACGTGTCATACCAAACCATTAAGAATCACATTGCGGCGGACCGCTTCGGGTCGGATGTGAAACACAGGAAGGTGGGACACGAGTACATCATCAATGCCAATGAACTCATCGCCTACCTTGGCCCGGAAAAAGCGAATGATCTTTTCGTTCGCGATCCCATGGCCTATGACCTCGCCGAAGCGAGTAAAAAGGGCGTTTCGGCCGCGCAATGGGAGAGCGTGATCCACGCCTTGGACCTGTTCATGGTTGCGGGCGGTGACAGCACGCACTCGTGCGGCGGGATCATGTTCTTTTGGCCGGAGGAGGTCGACGACTCGGACGGTTGGTTCGACGAAGACGAAGCCGCCAAGCCGGAGTTCCCGTGGGCCTACGCCGAGCGCCTCGCGAAAATCCGCAAGGAGAACGCCCGAGCAAAGCATGAGGGGCTTCCCCTCCAGGACACCGATCCCTTGTATGCCGAGGTCCCCCAGCGGATCCGAAGCATCATCGCGGCGGCGAAGTCGGATCGCGTCGTGATTCCGCGCGACGACTGGGAAATCGCACAGAAGACGCTGAAGCTTCAGGAGAAGCATATCGCGCTGCTTGAAGAGCGCAACCAGAAGAGAGAAGACCCGGAGCGCGCGTGAGAGTTTTGCGACTTTGCCACGCCCCGGGCCTGACAGCGTTGAACGCAAGCACTCACAAGAGCGCCGGCGCCCAGGCGCAAGTATAGCGCATAGGGGGGCGCCGACGCACGAAAAAGGGAGTTGTGCGGATGGCGAGGATTCGCTCGGTTCACCCTGGAAAATGGAGCGAGGGGGACTTCTGTTCATGCACCCCAGCAGCCCGTCTACTTATGCTCGGCCTTCACAACGAGGCAGATGATAACGGGGTCTTCATCTGGCACCCTCTACAACTGAAGCTACGCCTTTTACCCGCCGACACTTGCGAGGTAGCGGAGTTGCTCGAAGAACTGCGCAAATCAGGGCAGGTGATGCCGTTTGAGGTCGATGGAAAAAGCTACGGCATAATCCGAGATTTCCAGGATACCCAGAAACCCAAGAAGCCGACTTTTCAGTATCCGGTTCCCTCGCAACTTCCCCCCGGCTTCGCTCTGAATCCGGCCGATGACAGAGCCCCGATTTCAGGGCCTGAGTTCGGAACCAGTTCGGAAGCAGTACCGAACCAGTTCGGAACCAGTTCGGAACAAGAGGGTACCGGTACGGAACCAGTTCGGAACCAGTTCGGAACCAGTTCCCATAGGAGGGGAGGGGAAGGGATAGGAGAGGAGGGGAGGGTAGGGGATCCGGACTTTCCAAACTCTAGATCTGGGAGTAATCCTCCGCGCGCACGCGTACGCGAGGCCACCACACCAGAGGCCCCCAGTCCCCCCCAAACCCCCAACACCGGAGCCGTCAACGAAATCCGCACAGTCGAGGCGCAGGTAGCGGCCTTGAACGCCATCCTTGCGGCACGTGGCGAGAAGCCGGAGTCCGTGCCGCGTTCCGGCCACAAGACGCGCCTCGCAATCGAGGAGCGATTAACGGACCCGGGATGGCGCTGCAAGAACGCCGAGGCCCTCGCCTACGTCACCACGGACCCGTTCTACATGGCCCGTGAGTCGCGCGACGGTAAGCCCTTCGTGTTGACCGTCGCATGGTGGCACAGGCCCGACAGCGTCGATAAGGTTCTCGAGAGCAAGAGGCGGAGAGAACACGCCTCGGCGG
>Ga0209097_10001167_pt1 | contig 23173 bp, 17 predicted proteins | sample AD_UKC052_MetaG_FD_184419 | JGI IMG/M metagenome (GOLD analysis project Ga0209097, IMG submission 184419) | Active sludge microbial communities of municipal wastewater-treating anaerobic digesters from USA - AD_UKC052_MetaG (SPAdes) (version 2) | ecosystem: Engineered > Bioreactor > Anaerobic >... | reverse complement strand
ATAATAAGATTATAAGTAAGCTAATATTAAAACCTGACACGGCGGTAATATGGCTGAGACCAGTAATAGCTAAATTATGACGCCACTCCGCTGACAAACGACTCGCTCCACCCCAAATAAGAGGACCAGCTAGACTAGCGGCCGGCTCAGGTAGGCTAGTAGTTAGCACTTCAGCCAGATGCTGTTGGCCATTAACTAATCTAAGCCATAAATTCAACGGCCGACGACCCACTAACTGCCGTTTTTCACCAGCCATTATAACTTCTATTCTCCGACTAAATAAAGAATAACGATAACTAAACACTCCACCTACTGGCCAAGGTTTTAATTTACCGCTAAACTGCCATTCTTCACCCACTTTACTATCTAGCCAGTTATCTGGACCATAAATCATCGCCCGACCATTGAACTTTATAACTTCATGACCGCACTGAGCTAACTTAACTTTAACAATAAGCTGGGAACCACCGTTACTGCGAGGTTGCGGCTGACCCACAATTTCGCCCCGCATGGTCATAATCTTGTTAGAACAAATCAAGTGACTAGCAACCGCTTCTTTAGTTACTAGGGCTAGATGCGCCCGGCCAAAACCAAGAGTTAAACATAAAATAATTAACCATCGTTTTTTCAGGGGCAAGAAACTACTGCCATAAGCTAAGCCCGCCAGCCCGCCATAATAATATATAACTGGCCACTGCTCGGGCCATAAACCAGCTATAGCTAAACCAATAATAAAAGCCAGCCAGGGGTAGCTGGACCAATGAGATTGTCCCCCTCCTCTTAACATTATAGTAATTTATTTATTAAGATTCCTTATTGCGTCTTTCTAGCTCCCATAACAGATAAGCGCGAATAAAGTTACCAAGTTTGCCATCGAGGACAGCCTCTACATCGGTAGTAGTCATATTAGTACGATGGTCTTTAATTAACTGCTGACCATAAAGAAAATAAGACCTGATCTGCAGTCCCCAATCGGCTTTAACTTGCCCGCCCTTTAGAGCTTGCCGTTTTTTTTCTAGCTCCTCCGCTTCCTGCCTAGCTAATTTAGAACGCAAAACAGCTAAAGCTAGGGCCCTGTTTTGATGCTGTGAACGTTCGCTTTGACAAGTCACCACTAACCCAGTAGGTAAATGGGTAATACGGACTGCTGAGTCAGTAGTATTAACTCCCTGGCCACCTGGGCCAGAAGCATGGAAAACATCAATTTTAATATCATTTATATCAATAACTGGCGCTTCCGCTTCAGGTAACTCAGGATAAACTTCTACCATAGCGAAAGAAGTCTGACGCAAATGCTGAGCATTAAACGGTGAATTGCGCAATAATCGATGAGTCCCGTTTTCTCCTCTAAGATAGCCATAAGCCCACTCGCCAGCCAACCGCAAAGTAACACTTTTAATGCCAGCTTCGTTTCCCCTCTGTTCTTCTATGACTTGACTAGTCCAGTTATTACGCCAAGCATAACGTAAATACATTCTTTCTAACATTGCCGCCCAATCTTGCGCTTCCACTCCCCCCGTGCCGGCATGAATAGATAAAATAGCTGGCCGCTCATCATGAGGTTGAGTAAAAAAACGGCTAATTTCTAATTGATCAATTATTTTAGTAAGTTCTGGCAGTTCTTCCTGGACCAGCTGATTAATCTCTGGACCATCTTCTTTATTAACTAATTCTACTAAATCATCTAGCCGCTTCAATGTTTGGTAATAATTGTTTAACACCTGTTCGGTGGCCTCAATTTGTTGTAATAGCTCACCAGCCTGAGCAGGGTGAGACCAAAAATCTGGCTCCGCAGTGGCCTGCCGCCACCCTCGCAATTTATCTGTTTGACCAGCTAAGTCAAAGACATCTCCCAATTTCTAGGAGGCGCTGACGTAAATTTTCTATTGCCTCTTTATTGATTATTTCTGCTGGCATATAACAAAATTATTTATGGATAATAGAAAAAATTTGGTTGATTAAATTATTAATAAACGGCGGCAAATAAATAACTCCACCCACGATAGTAATAATAGCCACGGCTGTTGTTATATATCCCCATAGACGTCGCCGCCTAACATATTTAGAGATTGCCTGCACCTCATTTTTTATTTGAATTATATCGGCCGTTTGTTCTGCCAATAGACGGCGCCAATCTTCATCCATAAATAAAAATTATTATAATAATAACAACGACTATATTATACCAAAAAATTAAGCAAACTCGCAATTATCTAATGGCCGCCTCCGCTACCTTTGCCTGAGCTACAGCTAAAAAATTCTTCATTTCTACCTCAGTAAAGGGTGGCTGTCCAGCCAGCGCACTATCTAACAAATTGCCATCTAACCGGCCACGCTGTAAATACCAACGTTGCGCCCCTTTTAACTCCTCCGCTAGCTCGGCAATATCTTGAAGTCCAAGGAGGCCAGGAACTAATGTAGTTCTAAATTCATAGTTGATAGGGGCCTTATCTATCAGCCAAGTCACTAATTCTTTTACCTTAGCTACTAAAATAGATAACGTTGCTTCAGGCATAGCCATAATCTGCCCATATTTAGACCAAGGAGCCTTCACATCTACTGCTAAATAATCCACAAGGCCTTGAGCTATTAAATCTTTGACTATTGCGGGATTAGTGCCATTAGTGTCTAACTTGGTCAAAAATCCCTGCCGTTTAATTTCCTGAATAACTTCCACTAAATCTTTTTGGAGCGTTGGTTCACCACCAGTAATAACTACAGCCTCCACTAGGCCTTGCCGCTCTGCTAAAAATGACCACAGCCGAGAAAGTTCATCGCCTTCTTTAGTACTTACATCAATTAATGAGGGATTATAACAATAGCGACAGCGGAAATTACAGCCCTGAGTAAAGATTATCGCCGCTACTTTATCTGGATAATCTAGCAGGCTAAATGGATCAAATCCGCCAATAACCATCTTAAGACTTGTCGGTTTTTAATTGGTCTTCGCGCACTACAAAAGTACGGCGATTGGCAAATTCTGCTTGTTTAGCATCATTCCACTGGTTAACTGGGCGTAAATAACCAGTAACCCGGCTATACACCTCACAGGGCGTACGTTGAGCTTCAAGGGAGGAAGTCATATATTATCATTAAATTATTAAACAAAACAATATTATCTTATTTATTAGTTGCTACCGTCTCAGCAATATAGCCAATCTCCTCGTCACACTTAGGGCAATAATAATGTTCGCCGGCAATATACCCATGTTTAGGACAAATAGAAAAAGTGGGGGTGATAGTAAAATAAGGTAGATGATAATTTTCCGCTATCTTACGCACTAAAGTTCGCACCGCCGTCGCACTGGGCAAAGATTCACCCAAAAAAAAGTGAAGCACCGTCCCCCCAGTATATTTAGTTTGCAAATCGTCTTGTAATTTTAAGGCTTCAAAGACATCAGTCGTAAAATTAACTGGTAGCTGGCTAGAATTAGTATAAAATGGAGGTTCATTGGGATGATCGCTATTGGCAGCTTTAATGTCTGGATAAAGGTCTCGGTCCAGGCGAGCTAAACGACGCGCTGTGCCCTCGGCTGGAGTAGCTTCTAAATTGTATAAATGATTAGTCTCGGCCTGAAATTGACCAATTGTCTGGAGCATAAAGTCTAAAATCTCACCAGCAAATTGATGGCCTGCCGGACTAGCAATAGTATCACTAATAGGAGCAAAATTAAGAAGAGCTTCATTTACTCCCACCAGACCAATAGTACTAAAATGATTGCTCCAATAACCGCCGAACCGCTCTTTAATGGTCATAAGATAATGCCGAGCATAAGGATAAAGACCGCTATTGGTCAATTTTTCAATAAGCTCCCGCTTAGTTTCTAGGCTCTCCTTGGCGAGACGCATAAGTTGAGCTAGCCGATCAAAAAACTCTTCTTTAGTATGGCTGAGATAACCTATCCGCGGTAAATTAATAGTAACTACCCCAATAGAACCAGTTAGTGGATTAGCGCCAAATAATCCTCCACCCCGCCTCCGAAGTTCACGATTGTCTAAACGTAGGCGGCAGCACATCGAACGAGCATCCTCGGGGTCCATGTCAGAATTAATAAAATTAGAAAAATAAGGAATGCCATATTTACGTGTCATTTCAAAAATTTTAGTAGCTACCGGCGAATCCCAATCAAAGTCTTTAGTGATATTGTATGTAGGAATAGGAAAAGAAAAAACACGACCCTTGGCATCACCCTCCATCATTAATTCAGCAAAAGCGCTATTTAGCATATCCATTTCCTCTTGAAAATCACGATAACGCTCAGGTTGTAACTCACCGCCAATAATTACATTCTCTTCCCCTAAAACTTTAGGGGGGCGTAAATCCATAGTAATATTAGTAAACGGCGTCTGAAAGCCTACTCTGGTCGGAACATTAACATTATATAAAAACTCTTGCATGGCCTGTCTAACTTCTTCATAAGTTAGATGATCATAACGAACAAACGGCGCTAGGTAGGTATCAAAGCTAGAAAAAGCTTGAGCTCCAGCCACTTCTCCCTGAACAGTATAGAAAAAATTAATAATTTGTCCTAAAGCTGTACGTAAATGTTTAGCTGGCCGTGCTTCTACTTTACCACTAACCCCGCCAAAACCCCGCATAAGTAAATCCTTAATATCCCACCCGGCGCAATAAGCCGCTAAAATCTGCAAATCGTGAAGATGAAAATCACCGCTCTGATGAGCCTCCCTAATCGGAGCATCATACACTTTGTTTAACCAATAAGTGGAAGAAACAATTGAAGACAAATGATTATTGAGTCCTTGTAAACTAAAACTCATATTAGAGTTTTCTTTAACCCGCCAGTCGGTTTGGTCTAGATAATCATCCATAATCTGGGCAGAATCAATAAGTAAAGACAGATCGCGTAATCGGGCATGTTGGTCGCGGTACAAAATATAGCCCTTTGCTACCTTAATTAAACGATTGTTAATTAAGGCTTCCTCAACTATATCCTGAATTTCTTCTACCGCGGGAATAGTGCGAGCGTGGAACTTACGATTTAGCACACTGACCACCTCATCAGTAACAGCCTGGGCCTTAGACTCATCCGGCTCTCCAGCCGCAACCATTGCCTTGTTAATGGCTGTAAAAATTTTATTCCGATCAAAATCAACAATATCGCCGGAACGTTTACGAATTTTCATGATAGTTTCTTCCATAAAATTACTTGGTTGGTTTAAGTAGTTTATTAAGCTCTGCACTTAAATCTTGCAGCTCAAAATCTGAATAAACACTAGCAAAACGAATATAGGCTACTTTATCCACTTTTTTCAGTTGGCGCATCACTATGCGGCCAATATCTCGGCTCTCAATCTCGCTTTGCCGTTTTGCCTGAATATCCCGTTCAATTAAATTAACCAGACGCTTAAATTGATCATCGTTAACGGGTCGTTTCTCCGTAGCCTTGCGAAGGCCGCTTATTAGTTTGTCTCGGCTATAAAGCTCCTTATGGCCATCACGCTTAACTACTATTAAGTCTAAAATCTCCATTTCCTCATAAGTGGAAAAACGAAAACCACACTTCAAACACTCTCGACGGCGACGAATAGATAAGCCATCGCTGACTACCCGCGAGTCGATCACTTTAGTTTCCGAATAATCACAAATAGGACATTTCATAATTTTTGGCTAAAACTACATATTGTGCCTTAATTTATCACCTCAACACAAAATATAGTTAGTCGTGGCTATATTATACCACTTTTAGAAAGGCAAACAAGTATAGAAAAAATGGCTAAAAAATAACAAAAAAAACGTCAGCGCTATTACTGACGTTTTTAGCTTTACAAAAAATATTATCTAAAAAACCTCACATTATCTTTTTTCGTAAAAAGGCTGGGATACTCAAGTCATCGTCCCCATCACCTTCTGGAGATTCGGGCATTTCGGGAGCAACGGCTGGTTTAGCTGGTTCAGCCTGAGCTTTCTTAAGGGCGGACATAAAACCTTTGTGGCTTTCTCTAACTTCTGTCCCGCTGTCTGGCTGATTTTTTTCTACAAAACTAGTTGGTTTATAGAAAGAATTAAAAGTTTTGTTAGTAGCCTCGCCTTCAGCTGAAGCAGGATTGTCAAAACCAGCGGCAATCACTGTTACCCTAACCTCATCTTTAAAATTATTATCTACTGTGGTGCCAAAAATTATCTTGGCCTCCTCATCTACGGCGTTAGTAATAATTTTAGCCGCTTCATGTACCTCATCTAGGGCCAAACTAGGTCCGCCAGTAATAGTAAAAAGAATTCCCTTGGCTCCATCAATGGACATTTCCAGAAGCGGTGAACTAATGGCCGCCTTAGCTGCCTCAATAGCCCGATTTTCGCCACTAGCCTGGCCAATACCCATTAAAGTACTGCCAGCATTAACCATAATAGATTTTACATCAGCAAAATCAACATTAATGAGGGCAGGCGTATTAATAATTTCAGCAATACCCTGAACACCCTGACGCAAAACATCATCTACAATACCAAAAGCTTCTAAAATAGTAGTTTTTTTATCAATAACCTGAAAAATGCGGTCATTGGGAATAGTAATAATAGCATCAACTTTACCAATAAGTTCATTCTGGCCACGTTCGGCAATTTTCCGACGTTGGACTCCTTCAAAAGTAAAAGGCTTAGTCACCACCGCAATCGTTAAGGCTCCCAAGTCGCGAGCCAGCTCAGCGATAATCGGTGAAGCGCCAGTACCAGTGCCCCCGCCTAAACCACAGGTTATAAATACCATATCAGCCCCCTTTAAGGCATCTCTTATTTCGTTTTGCGATTCAGCCGCGGCATCACGTCCTAAGTCAGGATTCATCCCTGCCCCTAAACCCTTAGTGATAGTTTTGCCAATATGTATTTTAAGAGGCGATTTATTATAATTTAAATCTTGAATATCAGTATTAATAGCAATAAATTCTACTCCCTTAATACCGCCCTCCATCATCCGATTAATAGCGTTACCACCGGAGCCTCCTACACCTACCACCTTAATATTGGCTGGCGCCTCAACGGCTGGCTTAACTTCAGTCATAAAATATAAATTAAGACTATATAAATAAAATCTTTAACTTGATTGTAAATTATCTACCTAAAAAAATCAAGCGACTATTCTTTCAAAAACAAAGACCCAAACCAATTTTTAACTTTTTTCACGGCATGCCCAGGCTTAAAACCATGCCTAATATTATCTTCTTCTTCAATAGATGAGTAATGATCCCCCCAAGCTACCAGTCCCAGGGCAGTTAAATAACTTAGATCATTAACTTTATCTACTACCGAAGGGACATTGCGATTAGCTCCCAAACAAACTGGCAGACGCAGATTCTTTTTAGCTAAATCAGTAATACCAGCTAATTTAGCTCCACCACCTACCAATACTATACCAGCTGGCAACATGCCTGACCGATTAATTTTTTTCAACTCTGCATCTACCTTAGTAAAGATCTCCCCCACTCGCGCTTCTATAATGCTGGACAAATACTTCATAGATACAGTCATCGGTTCATCAACTTCATTATCTGGAGTAATTAAGGAGGTAATGTCTAACTCTTCATCTTTATCTACTTTGTCTGGATTGGCTTGACCGTATTCTAGCTTAATTTTTTCCGCCAAGTTAATAGAACACCTTAAACCAATAGCAATATCAGCAGTGATGTGGTCAGAACCAATCGGCACAACTGCGGCATGCAGTAATTCACCTTCTTCAAACACCGCTAAGCTAGTGGAAAGAGAGCCAATGTTCACTAACGCTACCCCCAGTTCTTTAGACCGAGGAGTAATAGCCGCCTCAGCCGCAGCAAAAGGAGCAATAATAATATTATTAATATATAAACCGGCCTGCTTAATAGCTTTACTTAAATTACGCACTTGATTACTTAATAACTGAACAATCAATACTTCCACCTCTAAACGGATACCTGACATTCCTACTGGACTTTTAACATCCTCTTGATTATCTACCCGATAATTGATGGGTATAACGTGTAGGACTTCATAGTTAGCCGGCAAAGACAAAGCTTGAGCTGCTTCAATAACCCGATTCATATCTTCAGCCGTAATTTCATTATTAGTCTGATTAATGGCCACTACCCCCTTACTACGTTCACATTTTAAGCTCGGCGCACTAATACTGGCATAAACGCTATCTAAACGTACACCAATTAATCGTTCTGACTTTTCCAAACAAGCCAGAACTGAAGAAGTAACTCCTTCAATATTATTAACAATCCCCTTGCTCATGCCGGTTACAGGAGCTGCTACTGCCCCAATTATTTGCAGTTGTCCGGCGGTTATCTGGCCTACTACTAATCTAGCCTCAGTGGAACCGATATCTAATCCGGCAATTAAACTTTGATCTCTCATAATATTATATTATATAGTCATAAATAACTTAATTACCCGCGGTCCGAATAAGAATATACCAACCACCACGGCTGTACTGGCCACTAAAAAAACTGCTCCGGCCATAATATCTTTAGTTTCCTTAATATAAATATCTAGCCGCGGTTTTAATAAATCACTAACCCGCTCCATTGCGCTATTAAATACCTCAGTTAAAAGAACTAAACAAATAGTTAAAACGAGAACTGCCCATTCCACAGCCCTAAACTTACTTAATGCTGCTAGTATTATAACACCTATAGCTATAGATAGTTCTAGGGCAAAATTCTGCTCTTCTTTAATGACTCGCCGCAGACCGCGATGAGCATAATGAAAACTTTTCCTTAACCGCTTGCCACTTAACATATATTATAACTATCTAAAAATTGTTCACCAAGCTTAATCATAGTAGCCCGCCCTTCCCTACTATCATCTTCATAGCCCATAAGGTGCAAAAGTCCATGAATAGTAATAAAAATCAATTCTTGCCACACCGAATGACCAAACCGCTGAGCCTGCCTTATAATCTGGGAATAGTCAATTATTACTTCTCCCAACTGATTATCTTCCCCATCAGCAAACGACAAAACATCGGTAACTTTATCCTGTCGGCGATATTTCTTATTTAAATTACGAATCCGCTGATCACCCACCAATATTAAATTAACCTCACCTTTTGTCCCTTGTTCATCTAAAAACAGCTGGCTCAATTTTTGCCATTTAGCCACATCTACTTTCTGTCTAGTTAGATTATAAGCCAATACCATAACTTATTGAATAGTTAAACTATCAATCATTAAATGAAATATATTATTATAACTTAATAGATGATTAACCTCAGGATTATAGGTTAGGGCAATTAAATAATTAAATTCTGGCCGGGAAATATAGTAAGTCAAGCCGTCTGGACTTAAACCTACCTCATTAGAACCTTTTATAGTAATATCCGGTATCTGTTCAACATTAAATGTTTGTTGATACCAACTAGCTAGGCTCTGGCCAGCAACCTTATCCATTATAGTTAATTGTATGAACTGACCATCGTCAGCCCGAAAAATAGCCGAGTCGTCACGACCCAATTGCTGAGTCCACACAGTGGGCACCAATACTGACCATGGTCCTTGTTTAACTATTTTTAAATTATGATTATCAAGTAATTTAGCTCGACTGGCAGGATCGTAACCAGATTTAATTTCTTCCAGATCATCATAGCCGTCACTATCACTATCGGCCATATCTGATTTAGTTCCCAGGAGGGCCTCTTCTTTATCAGTTAAACCATCTTGATCAGTATCACTATCTAGCGCTAATTCTTCTATCAATAGCTCTCCAGTGGTGGTAACCGTAGAAGTCTCAATCACTTCAGGACCAACAACTTCGGGAATAGTAGATACTCCGCTATCCTCATCTTGCCAGTGCTCGTCATCTAACCGCCACTGGCCATCTTCTAATAACATGGTCACTATCCCCACCCGGCCGCTATCGGCCTTAGTAATAGTTAGGGTAGCCTGATTACCATTTATTTCCTTAGTAATATAATCAGTAGCCTCCAAAGGAATAAGCATTGACTTGGCAATACTTAAAGTACTAGATTTCTGGCTTTCAGATAATTGGTCCAGCCCCATAGTTTGCTCCATCAACTCTTGGGCTTTGCCTTGGCTAGCACCAGCAATAAAGATATTAAAATAATCTTCTAAGGTCAGGGCTTGGTCTAATTTTAATCGTAATTGCAAATAGGCCTGTTCGGGGTCAGATAAATCAATAGCTACTTCACTAGTAGCAGCAACAGCTGACGAGGTGTTAATGGGTGGATTACTAGGCGCAGATATGGCCTCACTATTATCAAGCGGGGCAGGATTAAAATTAAAAACCGGTTTTTTGGTAATTATTAAAAAACCAACATAAACCAGTCCAATTAGCAGTACTATACCAAGCCCCATTATAAGTAAACCCATTTTATTGGTAGTATTTGTTTTGGGGCCAAAACGAAAAGCACTGGGCATAGTATAAATATACTGCCCTTCTTCATTGCCGGGTACAGCTTCACTCTGCTTGACCAATTCAATTTGTTCGGTGGAAGGATTGATGTCGTCAGAATAAGCGATTTTAAGATTGTTAGTCGGCGCTTCCGACATAATACCAAATAATCAAAAAAGCCACTATTGACTTAAACTACCTTCTCCTAAAGGATTATAGCCATTCTTTACTTCGTCACCGTCTAAATAACCATCGCCGTCAGTATCCGATTTTAAAGGATTAGTACCATAAATATTGATTTCATCAGCATCGGATAGGCCGTCTTGGTCACTGTCTAAATCAACTGCCACTTCCTCTGGCAGAACCGGCTCTTCAGGCATAATGCCTTCACCCGTGTTGGTGCCATTCTCGGTCTCTACTATCGGCTCACCTTCCTCGGTGGGGAAATTAGTATCTATAATCGCTGGTTCTTCAAAATTAATTTCTGGCTCGACAATATCGGCAGTAAGAGGTTCTGTCACCGCCTCAGAATCGTTAACTGGCGCATTTTCCTCAATATTAACAACGCTCTCGGGGATAATAGCCTCAGTCGGTGCTTGTTTAAAGTATTGGCTGTAAACTAACACCCCGGCGGCTACTACCACTAAAATAATTAAAATAATCAAAACCAACTTAGCCTTGCTAGTAGATTTTACTGGCGGTTGATGAGCCGACTGAGTGCCAGCATTAGTTTCTACTGGCTTAGTAATCATTCCTGAAGAGTCAGGATTTAGCGGGATGTTAGAATCGGGCTTATCATCCATATTAGCAAAAATGTCCTGCACTACTGGCTCTCCCTTAGAAGATTCAGCTGTCGGTTGACCGGCGGCAGGATTATTGTTCTGAGCCTCCGGAGTATTCGCGGCAGCTGCAGCATTTTGGTTATTCACTTCCTCAAACATAGTTTTTATTTTTAAATTAAACTAAATTATTATAACACAAAGCTTTATTACCACCAAATTATTCTTATTTACAATTAGTCAAATTGGAAGACTGGGCTGGACTAATATTACCAGCAGCATCTACTGCTTTAACAGTAACAATAATATTTTGAGGGTCTATTAAGTTAACAATTGAGGCCCTTACTTCCGTGCCACTAACAGGTTGATCTACTAATAAAATTTGACCAGCACCAGTCGCATTGCTAGCCCTATATTCTACCCGATAACCCACAGTATCATCTTGATTGCGTTGCCAGGTTAAATCTAAACGATTTTTACCTCTAACCTGCTTTAAACAACGAACCTCTGCCGGCGCTATCGTATCTTGGGGTCGTATCACTGCCTCAATCGAAACAGGCGTTTCGGCAAAAGTAGTTAAATCAACCGGCACAATGGCTGAAACAGCAAAATAATATAACTGCCCATTGATCAAGTTGCTAATTGTAGCCTGAGTCTTGTTGCTATCAACATATAGCGGATCAGTAAAATATTGGCCGCTATCTAAACCATAATAGACCTTATAGCCACTAGCGCCAGGATAAGGATCCCATTTTAATTGAACAGCCCCTCCGGCTGGTACTGCTGAAGCACTAACATTAACCGGTGCTGTAGTTATTGGCTGATAGCGGAAAAAATAAAAGGCTGGACTGCTAGCTTGCGGATCAGTGCTGCTTACTACTTTAAGACCAGGCAAATCTGCCGATTGGTTATTCCCCTCGCCATCACGACAATAATAAAATTGCATATTAGTGGCGCTGTCTGTCCACGGCTGCCAACTGCCGTCTGCCCGACGGGCGGGCCAAGGATTAGCACATAAAAATACTCTCACCAAAGCATCCTCATAAAAATTAGGTAACGACGCTCCGGGAACAGCCGCCTGATCAGCAGTAACCTGAGCGGTGGCCCGGGCATAAGTCTCGGCATCTTTTTTATTTTGCGGTCGTAATACTGCCTCTTCATTATCAGCAGTTAACCGGACCACTGCTGGATTACCCACCGACCACAACCACTCCCAACTATATTGAGGATAATATGATGACAGCGCCTGACCGGTAAAATCAACGGCAGTTGCCCTAATGGTGCTGCTAGCTTGCATATCGGAAAGCAATACTGAAGTAGGATCAACCTCCACATGATCAATACGGCAAATTTCGTTACTAGTCTTAAATGACCATGACAAAGTAGCCGGTAAGTGCAAATTATTAAATTGAAGTGGCTGACCACCAGCCAGGCCAATACCATGCTGATCAATTATGCCCTCTGCTTGACCATCTTGCAAATTACTATCAGTAATTAAGACCACAAATATAAGACGATTGGCTGGTAAAATACCGCTAGGCTGAATAATTAGACGTTTATCTTTCACTTTAATTGTTTTATTTAAGGCGCAATAAGTATGATCTTCCACTGCCGGGCCAACTGGCAAGACATCTTCAAGTTCAGCTGACAATACATCAGGGCGCAACCAGGCTAATAATCTATTTTTTAACCTACCCCACCAACTATCTTTGAGTAAACTATCAGCTGAGGCTAAATAAGTTGTACCGTTAGGACAAGATTCTTGAGTGCCATAATCAGCAATTAATAAAACATTATTGGATAAATTATTAACCGCCATTGGTTTACTAAAAAAAGCTTCAATTGAGGCATTACGACAAACTGCCTGATCATTATTTTTAGGAGTAGTATTTTTTAAAGACGCCCTGGCCCGACAACAGCTATCTTGACCACAGCCGTTATTTATATAACTACCACATTCATCGTCCCTCTGACAACCACAGCATAAACCTCTTTTGGCACCGGTACATTGATCACGATTAGCAGCACAATATAAATTAGGACTCAGCTTATTACAATGGTCGTTGGCTGGATCGCAACAACAAACGCCACAATCAACCTGATTAGTACTAGTAACACTAGGACCGCTGACTGTACGGCAACTAAACGGTGCTGAACAAAATTGGTAGCCACAACCTATTTGCTGAACATAATTTGGACCAAGTATTGTAGTGGTAGCTAAATCACAAGATTCGCCCTGTAAATTAATAACCCGGCAGCCAGCTTCACAATCAGCCTTAGTGGTATATTGCCCTTTTGGCACTAATTTACTAGCACAAGCATAACTATCACACTCATAATAACCACAGTGGCCATCAGATAACCTATTGCCCTCTATTGTCCCCCGACATTTATCAAGCATCGTATCGTAGCAACAAGTACTATGGGCTGTGCATTCCTCTTTAGATAATTTAGCACAATCGCTACAAAAACCAGCCGCAGTAGCAGTATTACAATATTTGCCAGTAGTACCTAAACAATTACAAGCCGCATCCCTGGTGGTAGTAGAAGGGCCAGCGGCCGCGCAACCCGAACAAACACCAAAATCCCTATTATCTGGGCCTGGGCCTGAACCACAGGTGCCATCGCAGGTAAGGGGCAAACAACAGCCAGGATTGGTTTTATCTTCTTTATTTAAGTTCTTATCACAACAACATTCACACTGCCGGGCTTCTTTTACACACTTTCCAGAATCACATTTAAAGCCGTCACCACATACCTTTTGATTAAGGCCGCAAGAGCCAGTACCTTCTTTAGTAACTAGACATTGAAGAGGGGCAAGACAATTAGTACACTTCTTGTCACTTTGACAAATATTATTAGTCAGTAACTGCCATTGACCATATTCTGAAGTATCAGATGGACACTGACCGGCTGTTAAACGGGTCGTCCAATAACTATTTTCACAAGTCAAGGAATAGGTTACTTTATTAGCTCCCAATTGAAATTGAACTTGTTGAGCTAAATCACAAGTGCCATCTTTAATAAGACATTTATTAATTGTCTCATTATAAACAGCATCACTAAATGGAATTTTATATTCTTCAAATAATTTTTTACAAGACTCATCACCACAAAGACCTTGAATGACAGTAGAATCAGGATTCTGGCTACACCAACCAGGTGAATTAGGACAATAAAGGGCACCATTACATTGAGAATAGTCATTACAAGACAACAAAGTCTTATTAGTACAAACGTTATTAATACAGAGTTGAGTATCATTATGACAGCACTTACTACCACAGGCCGTAGTGCTAGAAGGACAACTCATATTACCGCTACCGGTAGTAAATGACCAACGGTAGACACAAGTACTAGCTAATCCATAACAATCTGCCCCGCTAGCACGACATTGGCCAGCATTAGCTGAAGAAGCTGGACAACAAACTTGGCCTAGGCAATCACTATTATTGCGGCAAGACCCAACCTTAAAATTAAGACCATTACTTACTCCTTGCGAATTAATAATACGAACCGGACCAGTAACTGCTTCGGCCGGCACAGTAGAAGAGGCCTTACTTAAAGTGCCGTCATCCTGCCAGCTTAAATAAGTTGATGATGCAAAAATATTTGGCTGAAAACTAAATTTACTATATTGATTATCATAAGTTCTAAAATATTCCCCCCAAACTTCTATTTTGGTAGATGGTGGACCAACTGTCGGCCTAATCAAACATAGACTAGGAGCTAATGGCTTAGTATTAACTGTAAATGGCTCACGAGCTTCTAGGGTAGCGCCATTGGCCAATTCCATCTTTAAAACTGGAGAACCGCTTATCCCACTTGGTACTTTCACAATAACCTGTCTATCTGACCAAACTGAAGAAGCGCAAACCTCAGGAAAATTATAATTAGCCTCAGTAGTGCCAAAAAATACCTTGCTATTGCCTTTGATGTTGCCAAAACCATGGCCAAAAATAGTGACATATTGACCCGGCGGTCCACTGGTTGGTTCAAAACTAGTAATCTGCGGCTCGCTACCGGGATCAACCAATTTATGAAATAACAAAAAATTACTCGCTGGTCCAGCTAGAGATGGGCTATCGTTACGCACAAAGGTCGTCACTAAACCAGATTGCAAGCTGGGTACTATGGCTTTCAATAAATTAGGAGGAGACACTATTGACTCACTCGCAAAAATTGGATGCAAAGGAGTGCCATATAAAGCAATAGTAGAGGTTGCGCCATTTTCAAAATTAAGACCATGATAATCTATTTGTTCCCCAGTAGTACCTGAGGCTTTACTTAAAGAACATAACCCCGGTCGAGCGATATTATTAATAATTAAATCTTGTGTGCTAGTAGCAACAAAATTATCTTTATTTTTGACTTGAACTATACCAGTTGTTGCCCCGCTCGGCACTTTAACAATAATTTGGTTGTCTGACCAACTATTACTACCGCACACGGCCAAATCACCCAATTTACTATCTGTAAAAATAACAGACCCCGTACTTGAGCCAAAACCGCTGCCCAAAATGGTTATTAAGTTACCAGCCTTGGCATTGGGTTGATGTCTGTCACAAGTATCGCCAGTGGTAGTACACTGACTGTCAGATGAACAATACTGGTCATGATTATTATGGCAAAAACCACCTCGCGGACTTAAACTAGTAATTCGCGGCTTATCCTTGCATAAACAACAACTAGCTGTGCCAGTAGCATAGCCTGCGACCTTACAAGAAGTAACATCAGAACCTTGAGACGTACAAAAACCAGAACGGCATAAATTATTATTACAACTGGTCCCGGGTAATTGCTGGTCACTAGCACAGGCCGAGCCATGACACCTCAAACAACTGCCACCGCAATCAATACCCTCTTCGTCGCTATCTTTTTGCCCATTACAGCAATGAGCTGGCAAGAGCTGACCAGCCTGCACAATGGTGGTTTGATGACTAGCAATATCATCAACTAGGGCTTTTAAGGTAAAGTGCTCGCCGGCTGTGCTAGTTGGTTGCCAATAAGCTCTAGCTTCATAAGCCGGGCCAAAATCACCGGTGGCTAAATAAAATTGCTGGCCATTAGCTAAAAATTCAAATCTGGCTAGACTACTATCATCAGTGGCCGCCACTTGGACTAGATTATTGGTCTCGGCACATATTCCAATAGTAGATATAAACTCAGCCTGCGGATCCTGACAATCAATAGTTGAACCAACACTAAAAGTTAAGTCACAAGACAGGCCTAGGCCACCGCAGACTAAATGTTTAGGATTAGTCCCTAGACTTTTAATATCTGAGGTAAGATGAACACTGATTACCCCATTTTCTGGCAGACAACGCACTTCACCGCAGCTGCCAGTACACATACTATCTGGTTTAAAAACAATTTCTCGGCCGTTGACCAACCATTGTCCGGCAATAGTCTCTCCGCTGGCTTGTACTGCGGCAGTAGCGCCGGTTACGCTCCCTGAATCAATAAACCCATTAAATTGAAAACGAATAGTGGTATTGCGTGGCAGACCGGAGGCCCCATCAGACGGACTAACTCCAGTAATATGTAAATCCGTCTCAGATGTAACAATACTACCTGGTCCAGGCGGTGTGGATGTCGTGCCGGGACCCACAGCCTCTAGTAACTGATTAATAATAAAACTGGTAATAGCAAAAGCGGATAAAATAATCACTAATCCAATAACCGCTGCTTTTAAGATATTTTTAGCCTTAGTAACCTTATCTTCATTGCCGTTACTGGTCATCCACATAAAACCAGCATAAATTACTAAAATAACCGCAATAGTCCCCAAAAAACCTAAAACTATTCTAATAATTTTAGCTACTGTAACCCGTGGATCTTGAACAGTGAGGCCAATAGAAGAAGCATATTGGACACCCAAATCTTCGCTTGTTAGCCCCTGGGCCTGAGCTACGGGCAAGCGTCCTAGTCCCGGGCTCATGAAACTTATTACTACCAAACTGCTTAATAATATTTTTCTAATTCCTGACATATAAATAAGTTATTGGCCACACTCTGGATCATTGTCTGGCATGCCTTGACAACAAGAAGCCTGAGTAGCACTACAAGCAGCATTATCCCGACAAGGTTTAAAACAATTCTGTCTAATGTCTTTTACTCCAGAGCCAATTTCTACGGAATATTTAGTCGCATCCGACAATTGACTATGATTAACTGTCACCTTAGTAAAATCTGGATAGCCATCAGGAATACCCATATCTATGGGCTCACTAGTAATCCAATAGCCGGGCGCTAAGCCAGCACTAAACAAATTAATTAAATGGTGGTGATTATTATTAATAACTGCTTCGCCGCTAGTTAAGGTGCTAGCCATCATTAGTTTGTCAAAACTAAACTCAATTGACTGATTTAGGGGGATGTGCTCTAGGGTCAAGCTAGGATTTAAAGAAGCGGCTTGTAATTTTGGCGGAGTTAAGTCAATTTCATCACTAACCGCAAAAAACCATTTATAACTATCTCCCTGGCTATTATCTTTATCATTTTCAATATAGTAATTAACCGGCCCCACCACCTTCATATTGCGGTTGCCATCTAAAGAATTAAAACTAGCATCAACTATACCAGCGCTTAACGGTAAATTAGCTAAAGGATAATGGTCGCCCTCGGCCCGACGACAAGAATTGTTAACACAATGAGTATATGGAGTTTTGCTTACACAATCACTGTCGCTAGTACAAGAAGCCAGGGCAGCGGCCTTAAGCATAACAGTAAGGGTACTGCTAGCTGGCAGACAATAAATTTTTTCACCACAAGCATTTACTCCACAATCTTCATTGGGAATAAACTCCAGCGTCCTATATTGATTAGAAATAACAAAGCGACCATTAACATTGTTGACTGCACCAGAAGGATTAGTGGCCGTTACTGCAATGGTATCGTTCACATCATCACTATTACCAACGACGGTCAAGGGATTGATGGGCTCAGAAAAATTAATCTGAATAATAGAATTACGAGGCGCATCGGGACGATCAACAACCCTAATATTCTCAGCACGGTCCTGGCCACCACTGAATTGAGACAAAATATGGAGAGATGAGCTATCAGTAGATAAATTTAAATAATTGCCGTCACTGCCAGCCGTACGGCTTTGAAAATTAATTGAAGAACCATCGATATTAACCGTTGCAGTAACTTCACTATTAGTACTATTAATGCTACTGGCAATATTATTAGCCATGGCTGACACACTAGTGGCTACTACGATATGGTTAGGATTACTGTCAGCTGTGCTAACAAAACGATAAGTCTGACTGCCGACTGTTAGTGTTTCTCCCGGATGAGCCGCTGTTACCTGAACATCCCATCCATCACCAGCTCCAAGTGTGCCATGATTGTCTGGTGGTAAAGTACCATTTTTTATTAAAGTTAAGCCACAACCTAGACTAATACGACCATCACTAACATCGTCATCATTAATAACCCCCGAGATGCCACTGGCCTGAGCTTTTAATGGATTATTAAGGATTACTACTACATGAATAGTCCCACTATCGCTACAATTATAAGTACCCTCTATGCGAGCTGGGGTCATCCCGCTTAAGGCCACTGGCGTACCTACGGTGGCTAAAGACAGGGGTTGAGGTAAAGACACCACTGAGATTGACGCTACTGCCGGCTGAGCCGGCTGCACCCCTTGATGAATATCTCGACCATTATCAGGAACAGGGAAAATACCACCTGACCGAACTTGTGGCGGAGTTAAATCAACTCGAGAACTAACCTCAAACTGCCAAGCAAAACCACTTAAAGTAAAAGCTGGCTTGTCATTAGCCTTTTTAATGCCGGTAGTAAGCTTAACTGATTGCCAAACATTACCGTTAGGCGAACCCAAATATTCAGTCGGGACAAAAACAAAAATTTTGCCGTCGTTAGTGCTGACTTTGACCTTATTAAAGGCTAAATTAGTAGCTGGATTATCCCCGTCAGCTGTTTTAAAAAATTTAACATTATCCGCTACTATATTAGCATTATTACAAGTGCCGGCCACATCATCACCCCCCTGGCAAATGGTGGAAACTTTCATCTTCTCCCGAAAAGTCACAATAATACCAGTATTTCTTGGTACATCAGTTTGCCCTGGCGCCGGATAAACACTCTTAATAATGCTATTACCTAAAGCTACCAGACTAACATTATCTGTATTGGAAGATGTATTGCCACCACCCCCGCCTCCACCACCACCTTCTACTCCCAATAGCTTATTAATAATAAAAGTGACAATGGCAAAAGATAATAAAATAATTAATAGACCAATAACTGCTGATTTTAATATTTTCTTAGCCTTATCTACCTTGTCAGTATTACCCTGGCTAGTCATCCAAATAAAACCAGCATAAATAATCAGGACTACCGTAATAGTCCCTAAAAATCCTAGAGCAATTTGGATAATCCGCGCAATAACTATCCGTGGATCTTCCCGGGATAGGCCAGTCTGGGCCATATACTCTACCCCTAAATCCTCTTCACTTAAATTACCCTGGGACATGGCCGCTAATGGCAACCCGACTAAAACCGCTATAGCCAAAGTGGCTCCGAGGTAAGCAAGACGATGCAGCAAACTAACCATGTTAATTTTGACTGATTTAAAAAATTAAACTATAGTTTTAGTATAGCATAAGCTACACCAAACTAACAAGAGTTTATGACTATTAATCAAGTTATCGCCCAGGCTCGGAATTATTTATCTGAGAATGACATAGCATTAATAAAATCAGCCTATAATTTTGCGGCTCAGGCCCATCGAGGGCAAAAAAGAATAACCGGTGAGCCATATCTAGAACATCCGCTTCAGACTGCTTTTATTTTGGCGCAAATGGGCTTAGATGCTAAAACCATTGCCGCCGGTCTATTACATGATGTGCCCGAAGATACTAAATATAAATTAGCCGATATTAAAAAAATATTTGGTGAAGATATTGCTTTCTTAGTAGATAGCGTCACTAAACTTAGTAACCTAGAATATCATGGCCAAATTAGATACCGTGAGGGTCTTAAAAAAATGTTTTTAGCCATGGCTAAAGATATACGGGTTATTTTTATTAAGTTCGCCGACCGCTTGCATAATCTAAGAACCTTAGAATATCTGCCAGATATAAAACGACAATCTATTGCTAATGAAACATTGGATATTTATGTGCCCATTGCCGATCTTTTGGGTATTTGGCACCTCAAATGGCAAATGGAAGATTTGTGTTTCAAATATCTACATCCCGCGGAATACCAAGAATTGTCCCAGAAATATCAAATAGATAAGAAACTAGAGCTAAATCAATATATTAAACGAATGACTAAAGAGTTAGGCCAAGCTCTAGATAAATTAAATATTCCCCACGAAATTAACGGACGATTTAAACATTTATATAGTATTTGGCAAAAGATGCAAGACAAAAACCGTAAATTTAATGAAATTTATGATGTCTTCGCCCTGCGAGTAATTGTCCCTGACATTGACAGCTGCTACCGTACCTTGGGAGTTATCCACAATCTCTGGCGTCCTAATATGAGCCGCTTCAAAGACTATATTGCCTTGCCTAAACCTAACGGCTATCAAAGTTTACATACCACTGTCTTTGGGCCCGAAGGCAAAGCTACTGAGTTTCAAATTAGAACACCAGAAATACATGAGCGGGCCCAATATGGCATGGCTGCATATTGGAGCTATAAAAAATACGGCAGTAAACGGCCAGCCCCTCATGTTGGCTGGATTCAAGAAATATTAAACGCCCAAAAAAATAGCCCGGACACTAAAACCTTTATTCAACAACTACGTCTAGATATTTTTAACGACCGCCTCTTCGTATTAAGTCCTAAGGGCGATGTCTATGAACTCCCAACAGGATCTACCCCCATTGATTTTGCCTATGCCGTCCATACAGATATTGGTAATAAGGCTAAAGGAGTGTTAATTAATAATAAAATCGGCCAGCTTGATGAACTATTACACAATAATGATATAGTAGAAATTATTATAGATAAACAACAAACTGCCCCCGACCCAGCTTGGCTAAAATTCGTCAAAACCACTAAAGCAAAAAATTCTATAAGACAATACCTTAAACCCTCGCCCGTGAACCGCCTACTGAGTTTGGCTAATCCCCAACATTGGTGGCCACAACATCCTTCCCAAAAGCCGTCAGCCAAAAAAAATAAAGACCATTAAGTTGGCCTTTATTTTTAACTAAGACAATCTAATATTATTGGCGAAAGCCATCTTTAAGCTGACCAATCTTTCCTAGATATTCCCTTTTTTCCCGCAAGGCTTGACGCACCAAGGCGCTTTGACGCACTTGCCGTTTATTGGGTTTTTTGTGAAAATAATGTTTCTCCCGAGCTAGCATCAATCTGCCATCAAGCTGCAGACGTTTATTAAAACGTCTAATAAAGCTCTCAAAGCTTTCTCCCGGTTTACGTTTAAATTCCACCATAATTATTCTACCTTTCTAGTTATTATATAAATAAATTATCTAGTTTTCGTTAGTCGCTTCAGTAAAATGGGCTTAATTTTCTTAAGATCCACTACCTCCTGCGACCCTGACTCCATATCGCGCAATAAAATCGTGCCATCTAATAATTCCTTCTGTCCTAAAATTAAAGTATATTTTACTTTTAGCTGATTGGCAATAGCCAGTTGACCCTTTAAACTTTCTTTAGTAAAAGACTGGTGCACGGCTAAACCAGCTTGCCGCAATTCTTCAAACAGCCGTAAAGACTTAAGACGCGGCCCTTCACCTAATTGAGCCAAAAAGACATCTGGCCGCTCCTTACTAGCTGCAACCTTATGAGGCTCAAGATTCAGTAATAATCTTTCTAGGCCTAAGGCAAAACCACAGGCCGGAGTCGGCCGTCCACCCAAAGATTCAATCAAATGATCATAACGACCACCACCCCCTAGAGCCAAGGGCCGTTGAGCTGAGGCGCTAGGCATAACTACCTCAAAAACAGTACGGTCATAATAATCTAAGCCCCGCACTAACTGGGAGTTTAAATTATACTGAATGCCTAAATTATCTAAAAATTCTAATACCTTAACTAAATGCTCTTTACAAGGTCCACAAAGATAATCAATAATCTGAGGTGCGTCTTGGGCTAGGGCTATACAAGCTGGCTCTTTACAATCTAAAAGGCGTAGAGGATTTTTTAATAAACGTCGGCGACAATCAGGACATAATTGTTCCCGATGCTTTTTTTCTTTATAATATTTTACCAGTTCATTGGTATAATTAGGTCGGCAATCAGCACACCCCAAACTATTAATATCTATTTGGGCCTTAATGCCCCAATCTTGAAGCAGCTCGTGAATTAAAAAGAGTAATTGTATCTCGGCCCACGGACCAGCTTCACCAAAGATATCAAAATTAAGCTGATGGTGTTGCCGATAGCGTCCTAGTTGAGGTTTATCACGACGAAATAACGGCCCATACCACAAAGTTTTAAGCGGTTGAGGCAGATTAAACCAGCCGTGTTCAATATAAGCGCGCACAATACCAGGGGTAGCTTCTGGTCGTAAAGCTAAACGTTCGCCGCTTTTATCTACAAAACTATACATTTCTTTAGTTACAATATCACTCGTCCGTCCGCTAGAGCGCTCATATAAAGCAAAACTTTCTAGCACCGGAGTATCAATGCGTTCAAAACCATGAAACTCAGCTAACTTAAAAGTGGACCGTAAAAGAAAATTCCAAGCGTCATAATTGCCTGGCTGAATATCCTTCATGCCCTTAACCCGATGAATCGGACGCATCGCTGGTCGCGGCTGAATTGTTGGACCAGAAAGTTGATTATTTTTTTTACTCATACCAATAGTTAATTATAACTATTAAATTTTAATAAGTCGGAGCCTTGAAAAACTGCACGCGCTTCAAGGGCAAGCCGCGAAACATCACTCGGCCAATTAAATAACGCCGATTAAGCGGTCCAAAATATCGTGAATCTCGAGAATGTTCACGATTATCTCCTAAAACAAAAAATTCGTCTGGCCCTAAAGTAACTTGTTGAGCTTCAAAAGCCAAGGTATCACTATCACTGACTA
>Ga0209097_10001163_pt1 | contig 23198 bp, 17 predicted proteins | sample AD_UKC052_MetaG_FD_184419 | JGI IMG/M metagenome (GOLD analysis project Ga0209097, IMG submission 184419) | Active sludge microbial communities of municipal wastewater-treating anaerobic digesters from USA - AD_UKC052_MetaG (SPAdes) (version 2) | ecosystem: Engineered > Bioreactor > Anaerobic >... | reverse complement strand
CCCTGACACTCCGATAGCCAACATCTTTAAGCATTTTCTCTGTTTCTTCAAAATAAGAATTCAGGTCGGAGGGTTTGTGGGCATCTGCGCTAACCGTAACCGGAATTTTCATTTCACAACATTTTTTCAAAACCTCTTTTCCGGGATACCACGCATTGCATTTGCCGGTATAAATACCGCGTGTATTCACTTCTACAATACACTGATGCTGTGCAATAATTTCTATGGTTTTATCTAGTAAATGCTGGTACCAGGCTTCATCCTCACGAAAATAACGGTTTCTGTTATTCATTTTTATTTTATCAAAATGAGCAATAATGTCAGGTTTTTCATTGATTATCATTTCATTAAGATGATCATAGTACATTGCTACCGCCGTCCGGATGTCGTTGTCAAAAAAATTTTTCAGGCCGGTATCAAAGTTGCTTTCAGGCCCATCGATGAACCACATGCCATTATCATCAGCGCCTTTGACAAGGTGTACCGCACCAAGGGTATAATCAAGCTGATATTTTTCTTTAAATTGCTTAAACTTTCCGGAAAAGCCTGGCAGATAATCAATTTCCATGGAAAGATACATTTCGATTGAGTCCTTGTACTTTTCGCGCAAATTGTTTATTTCGGTACAATAAGCACCAACATTCTTCTGCGACAGGGTCCAGGCCGTTTCAAAAGGCAGGGGGGCATGAGCGCTGAAACCCAAAGCTGAAAACCCCTTACTGATGGCTTCCAGAACATATTTTTCGGGTTCCGTACTGCCATCGCAAAAATGAGTATGTGTATGGTAATTGGTTGTTATCATATCGGGCAAAGATAGGCTTTTTTCGCTGTTAAACGTTGCGTTTACTAATTGAACTTACGAATGTTAATGCTGATGATTTCCACCTGCTCTTCAACCGGCAACAACCCATCTATCCAATGGATGGCAATTCCCCTCCGTTCCATGCCTCTGAACCAGGTCATTTGCCGCTTGGCAAACTGATGTATCGCTATGTTCAACAGGCGAACCATTTCGTCATACGAAAATTCGCGCAACAAATATTGTGTAATGTACCTGTACTCAAGCCCATAACGAATCAGCCGATCAGCCCCGACACCCGCATCCAGTAAGCGTTTAACTTCGTCTATCATGCCTTCTTCCAGGCGTTTATGCAGCCGGTCGGTGATTCGCATGCGCACCATATCACGCGGCATGGAGATACCAAACACATAACTATCCCCCGCAAACAATTTTTCAGGAAGAAGTTTTTTTTCGGCAGCAAAATGGGCTATTTCCAATGCCCTTATCAAGCGGGGGCGGTTTTCGGTATCCGTTTCATTGTGCAGTGTTTTGTAAGACTCCAAAAGCGTCTGTAGTTCCTTATCGGTTTTGTTCTCCAGCGTTTTGCGGAAGGCTTCGTTTACCGGCACATCGGGAACTGCATAATTTTTCAGCACCGCTTCAATATACATGCCTGTTCCACCGCAAAGAACCGGCGTTTTTTTTCTCAGGATGATCTCGTCAAAAACTTTTTTAAAATCGGAAACAAAACGAAACAGATTGTACTCCTCTCCTGCATCAGCAACATCAATCAGGTGAAAGGGGATTTTTTTCCCGTCAACCAGATAATCATCCAGATCTTTTCCGGTTCCAATGGTCATTCCCCGGTAAACCTGACGCGAATCAGCGCTGATGATTTCCCCGCCGTTTTTTTCGGCCACCGCCACAGCCAGCCGCGTTTTTCCGCAGGCTGTCGGTCCCAAAATAGTGATCAGGCTGTTTTGGTTTGTCATCATGTCTTTATCGTTTGTAACCGTCATAATATGATACTTTTTCCAAAATAATTGACCAAAAAAAAGCTGCTTTACAGTACACGATAATTATGATATTTTTAATCAGGCATTCTTTTTTAATGCTTTTTACCGGATAATCAGCCATTTTAAAAACAATGAAGCTTTTGAAAATCCTGATTAAAAAAAATTTCCGCCGATTGTCATTGCAAATATAAAAAGAATAAATTTGTGGCTTAATTTAAAAAAACTATGACTGAAAAAATTCAAAAATTGATGAGAGATGTCCCTTCTATTAGGTGGACAGCACTGGTATTATTGGCATTTGCTATGTTTTGTTCGTATATCTTTATGGATATACTTTCGCCGGTTAAAGATTTGCTGGAATCAACCCGTGGCTGGGATTCCACGGCTTTTGGCACATATGCCGGATCTGAAACATTTTTAAATGTTTTTATCTTTTTCCTGATTTTCGCAGGTATTATTCTGGATAAAATGGGCGTTAGATTTACGGCAATTTTATCAGGATTTGTAATGCTTGTTGGCGCTGCAATTAATTGGTACGCTGTAACTGAAATGTTTATGGGTTCTAATTTAGAAACCTGGTTTACCAATAACTTAAATTATATTCCGGGATTTGATGAATTAGGTGTTTCTCCTTTTTACAGAGGGATGCCTGCTTCGGCCAAATTTGCCGCAGTAGGCTTTATGGTTTTTGGATGCGGTGTTGAAATGGCCGGCATCACGGTTTCACGCGGTATTGTTAAATGGTTCAGGGGCAAAGAAATGGCGTTGGCAATGGGATCAGAAATGGCTTTAGCCCGTCTTGGTGTGGCTACCTGCATGATTTTCTCTCCGGTTATCGCACGTTCCTTTGGTTCAGTTGATGTTTCCCGTTCGGTGGCTTTCGGAGTGATTCTATTGATGATTGCCCTCATCATGTTTATAGCGTATTTCTTCATGGACAAAAAACTTGATGCGCAAACCGGCGAAGCAGAAGAAAAAGACGATCCGTTCCGGATTCGCGATATCGGCAAAATCCTGTCCAGCACCGGTTTCTGGCTTGTAGCTTTGCTCTGTGTTTTGTATTATTCTGCCATTTTCCCTTTCCAGAAATATGCCGTTAATATGCTGCAATGCAACCTGACCTTTACTGAAATACCCGCAGACTCATTTTGGGCATCAAATTCGGTAACGGTTGTTCAGTACCTAATTATGCTTATTGTGGCTGCAACTGCTTTCATGAGTAATTTCTCAAAGAGAAACAAACAAATTGTGCTGCTGACAATTTCAATTATTACTCTCCTTATCTTCTGCTATATGGCATACAAACGTCAATCTGCCGAATCAATCTTTGCGGTATTCCCATTGTTAGCTGTAGGAATTACCCCAATTCTGGGAAAATATGTGGATAATAAAGGTAAAGCAGCCTCCATGCTTATGCTGGGATCTATCCTGCTTATTGTTTGTCATTTAACTTTTGCATTTATTTTGCCAATGTTCAAGGGTAGTAACATAGGTGGCGTTATCGTTGCTTTTATCACCATCTTGATTCTGGGATCCTCTTTCTCTTTGGTCCCGGCATCGTTGTGGCCAAGCGTTCCAAAACTTGTTGATAAAAAAGTTATCGGTTCTGCTTATGCATTGATTTTCCTGATCCAAAACATCGGCTTATGGCTTTTCCCGCTGCTGATTGGCAAAATCTTAAATGCATCCAATCCCGATATTGCACAAGCATTGATTGATAAGACTATGACTCCCGAAGTTGCAGCCGTTTCGTACAATTACACCAATCCGCTCTTAATGCTTGCCCTGCTTGGCGTTGCAGCATTGATTCTGGGATTAATATTAAAAATGGTTGATAAGAAAAAAGGATACGGCCTTGAATTACCAAACATTCAAAAATAAACCATAACAATGTTTTTTTCAGAAAGTTGCTCTAAAAACAGGGCAACTTTCTTTTTTTATATCGTTTTCATGAAAATTTTAATCGTTTCCGCCACAATTGCCGAAATACAACCCTTACTCAACAGCCTCGGAATCACTGTTGAAAAAAACAAAAACTATTATCATTCCCGCATTGCTTCTCACGAGGTCAGCGTACTGATAACAGGCCCGGGCATGGTTGCCACGGCCTTTCATCTGGGCGAAATCAATCTGCAAAATTTCGATTTTGCCCTGAATGCCGGCATAGCCGGAAGCTTTACCAATGACCTGGCCATCGGAGAACTGGTTCATATTACCACCGATTGTTTTGCAGAACTTGGCGCCGATTACGGGGACAACTTTATTCCGCTTTGCAAACTGGAATTTGCTACTGATTTGCCGGACGCGATATTTAACGAACAAGGCGAAATCGTAAACCCTACCACCTGCGGGAATCCCAAACTCCGTGAAGTGAAATCTGTAAAAGGAATCACCGTGAATACCATTAACGGCGAGGCCCATCGCATCGAAAAAATAAAACGCATCTTTGCCCCCGACACCGAAAGTATGGAAGGAGCGGCCTTTTTGTACGCTTGTATCAAAAAGAAAACACCCTGTTTTCAGTTACGTACCATTTCCAATTACATCGAGCCGCGCAACCTCAACCGATGGAATATCCCTTTCGCCATAGCCAACCTGAACCGGCAATTACCGGAAATTATCAGCGCATTCTAAAAATTTTTTTAATCTTATTCGACTAATGAACTTTTTAGCAATACTTTTGCAGAGAAATTCAGAATTCAGAATTCAGAATTCAGAATTCAGAATTAGGGGTATCGGTTTCAGGCTTCCCTTCTGACTTCTGATTTCTGACTTTTGACTTCTAACTTTTTACTTCTAACTTCTAAAATCCTCCTTCCCCATGTCTTACATCATAAAGCTCGGCTTTTCACCCTGTCCTAACGATACTTTTATTTTTGACGCCCTTATCAATAATAAAATTGATACCGAAGGCATTGATTTTATCTGCGATGCCGAAGATATAGAAGCGCTGAACCAGCGTGCTTTTGAAGAGGATCTGGACATGACCAAGGTTAGTTTTCATGCTTTTTTACACCTTGCCGACAAATATCAACTGCTCAGTTACGGTAGCGCCATGGGCAACAACTGCGGGCCCCTGCTGATAGGCCGCAAAAACTACTCCGACGAAGAAATCAACAAACTCACCATCGCCGTACCCGGAAAATACACCACAGGGGCTTTTCTGTTAAACTTTGCCTACCCCGAAGTGTCGGATGTTCATGAAATAATTTTCAATAAAATTGAAAACAAAATCTTGAAAAACATCGTTGATGCCGGAGTTATTATTCATGAAACACGGTTTACTTACCAGGATAAAGGACTGGTGAAACTTTGCGATCTGGGTGCTTTTTGGGAACAAAAAACCGGATTCCCCATACCGCTCGGCGGTATTGTCGTCCGCAGGGATATGCCCGCCGAACTAAAGGCCAGGCTCAGCCGGATAATGAAATCCAGCGTAGAATATGCCTTCGGGCATCCCGAATCATCAAAAGATTTTATCAGAGAACACTCTGTTGAAATAGATGAGGAGGTCATCAGAAAACATATAGAACTGTATGTGAACGACTACACCTTATACCTCGGGGAAAAAGGCCGTGAAGCCATAACTTTTTTGTTTGAATACGCGAGCAAAAATAAAATCATCGAAAGAATTCCTGACAATATATTCTTTGAAGAATAAGACTTATTGAAAATTATTCCCGTTTCGCAACAAATTTCGACCGCTTCTGTTTTCCCATAAACCCAATTTAAGCAATAGAATTGTTTAATGCGTAATTGATTCCAACTTAATTAAACTAACTGTATTTCAATAAATTGTAAGTTTCATAAGATATCGGCATTTATCAAAACATTTTATTTTTTCGTAGAAAAAAAGTGCGTTGGCCTGCCCAGACGGCGGGCCAGCGTTGGCGTGAATCAGAAAATATTTGAAAATCTTCAAAGGCCCCGCAGATTGCGGGGTTTCCCGACGCATGTCGTCGGGCCTACTTTGATTAGATTTTCAATATTTTCTGAGAGCGGGCTGAAGCATTGTCTGGGCTGTCATTTTCTTTGGTTCATTTCTTTTGGACAAGCAAAAGAAATGAACGCACAAATCATGGCTAAATCATTTTAAAAGTTAGATGATTTATTCTACTTTTTCAAAGTCTTGAAATGCGGGATAAATGTTTTTTATAAGTATCTTTGTGAAAAATAATTTTGATATGGGAAACACCAAAGAAGCCGAAAAAGACCGCAAAGTTGTGGTGGGTATTACGCATGGCGATTTTAATGGCATCAGCTACGAAATCATTATCAAGACACTGATGGAACCACGCATCCTCGAAATATGCACCCCTGTAGTATATGGCTCGTCAAAAATTGCTTCTTATTACCGCAAAGCGCTAAACTACAACGACATTAATTTCAATTTGGTAAAAAAAGCCGAACTGGCGAGTTCAAAACGCCAGAACATCGTGAATGTTACCGAACAGGAAGTAAAAATCGATATCGGCGAATCCACCGAAATCGCCGGAAAACTTTCTCTTATGGCCCTCGATATGGCTACCAGCGATTTGAAAAACAATCATATTGACGTGTTGCTTACCGCTCCCATCAACAAGAAAAATATTCAGTCCGGCGATTTCCATTTTAAAGGACATACGGAATATCTTGCCGAACGCTTCAATGCTTCGAATTATCTGATGATGATGGTGGCGCCCGACCTGCGGATAGGTTTTGTAACAGGCCATGTTCCTATAAAAAACATTTCGGATACGCTTACCGAAGAACTCATCCTGCGCAAACTGATAGTGATGAACAACTCGCTGATACGCGACTTTGGTATTGACAAACCAAAAATCGCCCTGCTGGGCCTGAACCCCCACTCGGGAGACAGTGGCGTTATCGGCAACGAAGAAACCAGCGTGATTATCCCGGCCATGAAAAAAGCCCAATCCGAAAATATTCTTTGTTTTGGCCCGTATCCTCCCGACGGATTTTTTGGCTCGCTCAAATACCGGCAATTTGATGGTGTACTGGCCATGTATCACGATCAGGGCATGATAGCATTTAAAATCATTGCCTTTAACGAAGGTGTTAACTATACCGCCGGACTGCCTGTTGTCAGAACTTCTCCTGCTCATGGAGTAGCTTACGATATTGCCGGAAAAAACATTGCTAGCCCCGAATCGTTCCGCAATGCGATGTACCTTGCCTGTGATATTTTTACAAATCGCAATAATTACGACTCACTGAAAGCCAATCCGCTTAAAATAAGTTCACACAAACAATCCGATACAGATTCGGAAAAAGATAACTAACACTGTTCTTTTCATGCCCTCCTATACTATATCAGAAATTGCGTCTATTGTAAATGGTACGCTTTCAAACGACCTCCCCGACGACTATCCTATCAGGCACCTGCTCATTGACAGCCGAAAGGTAACTTCTGCCGATAATGCATTGTTTTTTTGCCTGGTCACCAAAAAAAATAACGGGCACAACTACATTCCGGAACTCTATGAAAAAGGAATCCGGTATTTCATGGTGTCATCATTACCCGAAAACCAGGAAAACTACGCAAACGCCAGGTTCGTATTCGTCAGCGACACGCTGGTTGCGCTTCAAACTCTTGCCACTCATAACCGCCTTCGGTTCAACATCCCTGTTATCGGCATCACAGGCAGTAACGGCAAAACCATTGTTAAAGAATGGTTGTTTCAATTGCTGTCGCCCGATAAAAATATTGTTCGCAGCCCCAAAAGCTATAACTCACAGGTCGGGGTGCCATTATCGGTATGGCAAATGCAACCCGAACACGAACTGGCCATTTTTGAAGCGGGAATTTCGGAACCTGAAGAAATGAAAATCCTGCAACCGATCATTAGTCCCACTATCGGTATCTTTACCAATATTGGCACTGCCCACGATAAAAACTTTCTGAATGTCAGGCAAAAAATCGGTGAAAAACTGAACCTCTTCCGACGCATCGAAACCCTCATTTATTGTTCGGATAACTATGATATCCAAGAACGTATAATTAAATCCGGCATTCAACCTCAAAAATGTTTTTTTTCCTGGGGCTCCAAACACAAAGCCGATTTGACCATAAAAAGCATTGAAAAAAATCAAAACCATTGCATAATCTCTGCGGTTTATAAATCAGAAAATATCGCGGTACAAATTCCCTTTACCGATGACGCCTCCATAGAAAACGCCATACATTGCTGGGCGTTAATGCTTTACCTGGACTATCCTCACGAAACCATCGCCGCCAGGTTAGCCCTGCTGACGCCCGTGGCAATGCGTCTCGAACTGAAGGCCGGCATAAACAACTGTTCTGTTATTAACGACAGCTATAGTTCGGACCTCAATTCGCTGAACATCGCCCTGGATTTTATGTGTCAGCAAAAACAGCACAGCAAAAAAACCGTGATTTTGTCGGATATCCTGCAAAGTTCCCTTACGGATCACGAACTCTATGGCGAAATAGCTAACCTGTTGGTATCAAAAGGGGTAACGCGTTTTATCGGTATCGGGCCTTCCATTTCGAAAAACGAAAAGCTTTTCCCGATGGAAAAGTCATTTTTTATTGACACTGATGCCTTTCTGGCAAAAGTTCCCGGGTCGGCATTCCATAACGAAACAATACTTATCAAGGGCGCACGTATCTATGCTTTCGAGCAGATAAGCCGTATGTTGCAGCAAAAATCGCATGAAACGCTTCTGGAAATTAACCTAAACGCTCTTATTCATAACCTGAATTTTTACCAGAACAAACTTAAAAAAGGCACCAAAGTCATGGCGATGGTAAAAGCCCTTTCATACGGAAGCGGCGGCTACGAAATTGCCAACGTATTGCAATACCACAACATTGATTACCTGGCTGTGGCTTACGCTGATGAAGGCATAGAACTCCGCAAGGCTAAAATTACCACCCCTATCATGGTCATGAACCCCGAAGAAGAAAGTTTTGACCTGATGAAAAAGTTCAGTCTTGAACCGGAAATATACAATTTTCGCACGCTCACGCTGCTCATCGAATCCATCACCGCCTACGAATCAAAAGAGCCTTACAAAATGCCGGTGCACATAAAAATAGACACCGGTATGCACCGCCTGGGTTTTTTACCTGATGAAATTGACAAGTTGTTGGCTGTGCTTAAACAAAACGATAGTATTATTGTCCGGTCGGTGTTTACGCACCTGGCGGCCAGCGAAAACAACAACGAGGATGAGTTTTCGCGGCAACAAATAAAGACACTCGAAACGGTTTGTGCACGTATGAAAGAAGAAATCAAAACCCCGTTTATGATGCACGTGTTGAACTCTGCCGGAATTTCCCGCTTTCCTGAGGCACAATTCGATATGGTTAGGTTGGGAATAGGGCTGTACGGCATTTCATTTTCGGAAGAAGAACAACAGTATCTGCAGAATGTCAGCAGCCTGAGTTCTATCATTTCGCAGATTAAAACCATTTCGGCCCGCGATACGGTAGGTTACGGACGAAAATACATTGCCGGCGGAGACGCACGCATTGCCACTATTCCGATAGGTTATGCCGATGGCCTCAACCGCAAGCTGGGCAACGGCAACGGGTTTATGATCGTGAATGGCAAAAAAGCGCCCATTATCGGCAGTGTGTGCATGGACATGTGTATGCTCGACATAACAGGCCTTGAAGCCGAAGAAGGCGATATTGTTTATGTTTTCGATGATGCTGCCACCATTAAAGAAATTGCCGACCGCCTCGACACTATCCCATACGAAATTCTCACGTCCGTTTCCAGCCGGGTAAAGCGTGTGTATTACTATGAATGATTTTTCTTCGTAAGCAATTCTTCAAAATACCCGACGTAGGTGTCTTTCCAGGCATTGAAAGAATATTTTTCTTCCACTGTTTTACGACCGGTGGCACCTATTTTTTTTCTCAGTTCGGGCGATTCAATAAGCAGGGATAATTTTTCGATCCATTCATCTTCATTTGCCGCCAGAAAACCATTTTCCCCGTCTTGAATTATCTCCGTATTGACACCAACCGGCGACATAACCGCCGGAATCCCGACCGCCATATATTGCAAACCCTTAAACCCGCATTTTCCTCGGGCCCAGTCGTTATCTGGCAAGGGCATTATCCCAATATCAATTTCTGAAAGGTCTTCCGTTTCGGAATCCTTATTCCAGCGACAAAAATCAAAACGTAACTCATTGGAGTTCAGTGGTATGTCAGAAATGATTTTTATTTTTACAGGATACTTTTCCGCTATTTTTTTCAAAAACGGGATAGCTAATTCAAAATGTTTTAATGTGGTGTGCGACCCTGTCCAGCCAATACAAATCTTCTCGGAGACCATCTGGTGTTTGGTTTTCATTTTTCGGGTATCAAGGGTGGTAGGGACAATTTTCACATTGGGATTATACTGTTGGGCATAGGTGGCTAAATAAGAATTTCCAACAAAAGCCATATCGGAAAGTTTCAAAATATCAGCTGTTTTTGAAGGCCTTTTAAGCCAACTCAGCTTTTTGTTGCCTTCCGACACATCCATAAGCCAGATGGCATCATCAAAATCAAGGATAATAAGGGCGCCTTTTTTTTTAAATTTTTTTTCAAAAAAAGTACTGCCAAACATCACGGCTTCCCGGTAAATAAATACGATATCGTAGTTCCGCACCCGCCTCAAATCCCTGAATCTCAATAAAATGCTTTTTATAAAAATCAGAAATTTGCTAAAGTATTTTCCCTTGCTGTAAAAAACCTTATCGTCATTTTCGGTAAGCAGAAAAGAAAATTCGTAAGAATAATCCTTGTTCGCGAGGTAATCAAGATATTGTTCAAAACGAAACCTTTGCCCTGGCGACCGGCCCGGCCGGTGAGCAACGATAAACAAAATCTTTTTCAAAACAACTTATTTTTTTGTCAGGGTTTTCAACAGCGAATCCATAATCAGTTTGCCGTCGGTATTGGAAAGCTCTTTGTCGCAAGCCCTTTCGGGGTGAGGCATCATCCCAAAAACATTCCTGGTACGGTTGCAGATACCCGCAATATTATCAATTGTGCCATTAGGATTTGAATCCTCGGTAATATGTCCGGCAGCATCGCAATATTTAAAAAGTATCTGGTCGTGTTCGTAAAGCTGCTTTATGGTTTTTTTATCGGCATAGTACCGGCCCTCGGCATGTGCCACGGGTATTTTCAGCGCTTTTTCCGGATCAAGGTATTTGACCGGTGCAGCTTTTTGCGAAACCGGTTTGATAAAAACATTTTTACAGATAAACTGCTTGTTGTTATTGCTCAGCAAGGCTCCCGGCAATAATTGGGCTTCACACAAAATCTGGAAACCATTACAAATCCCCATCAGATAACCTCCATTATTGGCATAATCAATTATTTTTTCCATAATGGGCGAAAAACGCGCAATGGCTCCTGAACGCAGGTAATCACCATAAGAAAATCCTCCCGGAAGAAAAATAAAATCACATTTTTGCAGGTCTTTATCTTTATGCCACAGGGCAACAACCTCCTGCTTAAGGATTTTTTTTAATACATACAACAAGTCATGATCACAATTAGATCCCGGGAATATTACGACACCAAATTTCATTTTTTTTACTTTTGTTAAGCAAAGATATACCCTTTAATTAAATTTCGGCCTTGTTGACAAAAAAAACTGTGCATTATTGTCCTTTAAAAGCATGTAGGCCGTTCTGCCGGATTTCATCCAGCGCCCCGATACCCAATACTCCGGCCCTATAAAGGTTGAGATATTCCTGACTTACGGATTGATTGAACACCATCAAATCATCAGTATTAATGGTAACCCTTACCCCGTGATCATAAAGTATGCGAACAGGATGTTTTGCCATAGAGGGCACCCGGCACAACATTACATTGCTGGTAGGGCACACATTGAGGATGATTTTATTGTCGGCAAGCCAGCGCATCACTTCTTTCGATTCCGATGCGGCAATACCGTGCTGCACCTGATCGAGTTCCAGTAACTCAACGGCTTTTTTCACCGAGACAGCCGTTCCATACTCACCAGCATGAGCTGTGAGAACCATTCCTTGTTTTTTGGCTTTCCGGTAGAGTGGAATATAACTTTCTACATCGCCATACAATTCATCGCCATATAAATCTATTGACCGGAAATAGCCTGTGTCAAGAAGTCTCTCGGCATCATAAAAAAGTTTTTTCTGGTCCTGATTTCGTTGAAGACCAAGCTGCGGTACAAAATATATCCCGGGAGATATCCGTCTGAAAGCGCCTTGAACAATATCAATTTTCTCCCGGCAATCTTTGTCTGAACCACTAAAAAAACGCGAGTCGAGGCTTATTTGAAGCACTTTTACGCCATCGAGGCGGGCCTGTTCAAGGGTGGCCGTTTTTGCGTACTCAAAAAACTCCGGGGCCTTAACAAATTTATTAAATGCTTTTTCCAAATAATCCTCAAAATCAGAAAATTTTTTCATTTCCTGCGGTGGCCTGATAATTTTTTGTTTTGCCCATTTCTCCAGAAATTCTATGCGGCTTCCAAGTGCCGCGTGGTTATGGAGGTCGCTCTTTGGAATTTGGGCCAGCAGGTCAATATCGTTTTGCTCTAGTGCTTTTTGAAAATCCCGATCCGACATTTCCGTTATTTTTTTAAGACAAAATTAAAAAAAAGCCACCCCGTTAAGAGTGGCTTGGTTTAAAAATTTGGCTTGCTCTGGGTTTGCGGCTACATTTTGTACTCAATCAGCATCATTACTGCAAAAATCGCAAGCATCCATGCAGCAAAGATGATCCACAGTACGTATGGTTTTGCTGTTTTCATAGTTAAATTATTTTTAGTGTTTGACATCGCTTGCTCCTTTCTTGTTTGTTTTTATATGTAACGTAAAACTACGCCCCGGCACTGGGTTAATACCCACTAAATCAGTAAACGGTATCAATTTTCAAGTTTACGGCCATACCGGATGTTTTATCGTTTTTACAACCTGTGGAGAACTTAATGACAGTTCACATGGGGCTTGTTAACCTAAAATACGATATTTTTGCAAAAATTTTTATGATGACAGAAAAAATCAGGGTTCGCTTTGCGCCCAGCCCCACCGGGCCTCTTCACATAGGAGGCGTTCGCACAGCTTTATACAACTACCTTTTTGCAAAAAAACACAACGGCGACATGATACTCCGTATCGAAGATACTGACCAAACACGTTTTGTTCCCGGGGCGGAAGAGTATATCATCGAATCGCTGAAATGGTGCGGAATAAATTATAATGAAGGCGTTGAGGCTGGCGGCCCGCACATGCCCTACCGCCAATCCGAACGCAAAGCCATTTACCGGCAATATGCTCAGCAATTAGTTGATAACGGCTATGCTTATTATGCTTTTGATTCGGCTGAAGCCCTGGACACCTTAAGAAAAAGCCACGAAGCCGAAAAAAAAACCTTTCAGTACGACCAAAAAAACCGTTTGCAATTAAACAACTCACTAACTATTCCCGAATCAAAGACCATAGAATTGCTTGAGTCCGGTGCTCCTTATGTGATACGGATAAAAATTCCCGAAAACGAAAAAGTTACAATCAACGACCTGATTCGCGGCTCTGTGACTTTTGATTCCTCTTTGCTTGACGACAAGGTTATTTTCAAGTCCGACGGCTTGCCCACCTATCACCTGGCCAATGTGGTAGACGACCACCTGATGGAAATATCTCATGTGATACGCGGCGAAGAGTGGCTGCCATCGGCTCCCCTGCACGTATTACTATACCGTTATCTCGGCTGGGAAAACGACATGCCGTATTTTGCCCATTTGCCGCTGCTTTTGAAACCCGACGGCAATGGCAAACTCAGCAAGCGCGATGGCGACCGGCTGGGATTCCCGGTATTTCCTTTGCAATGGACCGATCCCAAAAGCGGAGAAATCTCGAGTGGCTACCGCGAGTCCGGATATATCCCTGACGCTTTCATTAATATGCTGGCTCTGCTTGGCTGGAACCCCGGAACCGAACAGGAAATTTTTTCGATGGACCAGCTTATCGATGCTTTTTCGCTGGAACGTGTTGGAAAATCCGGCTCAAAATTTAGTCCTGAAAAAGCCAAATGGTTCAACCACCAGTACATACAAAACAAAAATGATGAAGAACTCGCGAAACTGTTTGGCCGGGAACTGGCTGGCCGAAATATTAACGCCGATTGGGCTTCGGTGACGAGAATTATTTCGCTGATAAAAGAACGTATTACCTTTACCCACGAATTATGGGCCCAATCATCCTATTTTTTCGAAGCGCCGGTAAGCTATGATGCCAAATCCGTTAAAGACCGGTGGAAAGCAGATTCTGCTGAAAAAATCAAGGAAATTTCGCAGGTAATCAACCAATGTGCTATATGGACTGCCGACGAAATTAAGCAGAAAATAATGGACTACATCAATGAAAAACAGTATCATACCGGACAAATTATGAATGCGCTCCGGGTGGTTATTGTAGGAGCAGCCATGGGGGCTGATCTGTGTACCATTATTGAAATTATTGGAAAGGATGAAACCTTGAAGCGTATTGAAGCGGGTATTTCTAAACTTGGGTAAATCCTTTCGTTACAACAAATGACAAATCCTTCAGACTGGCTGGCTCGCACCGAGCTGCTGATAGGCCCCGAAAAGCTCGAAAGGCTTCGCAGGGCGCATGTCCTGGTGCTGGGCTGCGGTGGTGTGGGCAGCGCTGCCGCCGAAATGCTCTGCCGTGCGGGCGTTGGAAAACTCACCATTGCCGATGCCGATATTGTACAGCCCTCGAACCGTAACCGGCAACTAATAGCGCTGCTTAGCACTGAGGGACTCAAAAAAACACAGGTGTTGGCCGATCGTCTGCGCGATATCAATCCCGAAATAGAAGTGATAACGGTGGATAAATTTCTGAAAGAAGACCCCATGATCGAGCTTCTTGACCATCCTTACGATTATATTGTTGATGCTATCGACTCGCTGTCGGCAAAAGCATATATGCTGATGTATGCACTAAAATTCAATCAAAAAGTGGTGAGTGCCATGGGAGCAGGAGCCAAACTGGACCCCTCAAAGATTTGTGTGGCCGACATCTCGGAAACCCATACCTGTACCTTTGCTTTCGATATTCGAAAAAGATTGAGGCGGTTGGGTGTTAACACAGGTTTTAAAGCAGTTTTTTCGACAGAACAGCCCATTAAGGCTTCTGTTATATTTTTTGATTCGGTAAACAATAAAAAATCAATGGCCGGCACTATTTCGTATCTTCCGGTGATGTTTGGCTGCTATTGCGCTTCGGTGGTGATAAGGGATTTGATTGATGCCTGCTAATATGCAAAAACTACCGGGTAAATTCATGAATTTACCCGACGGTATAAAAACACAATGGGGAACAAAGTTTTGAATTTTGTTCCCCATTCATTTATCGGCTGTCGTAACCGCCGGTAAACGCCAGATTACGGTTATTTTCACCTGCTCCTTGCGGACCCGGTTGCTTTTATCGATTATATGATTTTACAATTAGAACTTCATACTCACCAGCTAAGGTGTTTCCTTTATGGTGCAATCAATCCATCTGGATTGTTGCCGGGAAAACGCATGGTTGGTCCCTCTCATATAATGATACAACTTTTAAAAGAACTTGCTTTTTCAAGCCGGTGTTTTATCGCTCCTCTGAATAAACAAATATACGAAATTTATAACCAGAAATCAAGTTTTTTACAAAATAAATTATAAACACCTTATAAACAGCACTTATTAACAAATGTTGATAACGTTTTGTCTGTTAGTAAAATAACCCGTGTTTCGCGCCAAATAAAGAAATCATGTCTTTTATAAACAATGTTTTACGCGAAATTCCCATTTGGGGGTTTAAAATTTCACCATAAATTCAACGGTAAATTTGTCCTCTCGTCCTTCGGATACCCGATAAAAATATTTTTCATAGTTGAAGCGGATATTGGCAAAAGACAACTTGTGAAAGCCCAGTGTGAGTCCGGCAGTGAGCCGGTGTGGCTCATAAATGCCTGATTTCATATTCCCCGAAAAAAAATCATACCTCAGGGCGGGAGTTAATGTTTTTATCATTCCCCCGGTGAATTGAAAATTATAAAGCACATAAGCGAACATACTGTTTTGAGTATAAGCGCTGGCCGTATCCACTATGGTTTTTTGCGCATATTCCGTATTGATTATTAATCCCTTGTATTCATACCTTATGCCATAACCCTGCATTTCCGTTCTCTTGTCGCCGACAGTGCCGGCCAGATATTGGGCCTGTATCGTAAAGCCTTTAAAGGGAGTGATCAATGTACGGCCTCCGGCGGCAAAGCGGGTGGTCCATTCGGGATTGTTTACTCCAGTTCCGTTCATGATAAAACCTGAGACAGAAAAGGGTATTTTCCCTTCATAATCGTAAGTGATTTTAAAACCGATGTCCCGCAAATCCATACAAATGCGCTTATCAATAAACGGCCGGTTGGCAAACTCATATTTGGAAGGATTCAGCAGGTATTCGGTGCTGAATGGTGCTTTCATCTGCCCCAGCGAAAAAGTGAGGTTTTTCACCGGAATAAAATCGGCATAGACATCAAGCATTTTAATCTTGCCTTCATCGCAAAAATCAATCTCGAATTTATAACCAAAATACTTACCCACATTACCTTTCATGCCAAAACGGGCATTGCGCACATCAAAACGACCCTTTCCGTTGCTGGTATTTTGCTCGTATTTGGTCCGGATAACGCCGGTAATGGTCCCCGGAAGCCAGCGTTTCACAAACCCTGTAGTGTCGTCTTGCGCCAGCGCGCCAGTTGGAGCTGTCAACAAAAAGAATCCAATAATAATCAAAATTAATTTTTTCATTTTCACAATTTTGAGACTTGCGGATGCAAAAAAAGAGGTTTTTTGCCTTATATTCATTTGTATATCAAAAAATTAACGCAATCTTAATATTGGCTTGACCTTAAATTAACCCTGGGTTATTGTTTTGTAAAAAACTGCTTGTGAAAAAGTCGCGCCTTTGTTGATAAAACTGTGTTTGCATTTCACAGGCGGCTTGTCATGATTTTTTTTTACCTTTGCACGTTTTTTTATGCAATATTTAAGCTTTATGAAACAGAAATACACGGAATACAAGCAACTCAGCCTGACAAACATTGCTTCTGAAATAAATGAATACTGGCAGCAGCACGATATTTTTCAAAAAAGTATTGATACCCGCAAGGGGTGCCCGCCCTTTGTGTTTTACGAAGGGCCTCCCTCTGCCAACGGCCAGCCCGGCATTCATCATGTGATGGCTCGTGCTATCAAAGATATTTTTTGCCGTTACAAAACCCTTAAGGGTTATTATGTGGAACGCAAAGCCGGCTGGGACACCCACGGCTTGCCTATCGAAATAGCTGTTGAAAAAACCCTGGGAATTACAAAAGAAGATATCGGCAAATCGATCACGGTAGAAGAATATAACCAACAATGCCGCAAAGAAGTGATGAAATATAAGGACCAGTGGGACGACCTCACAGTTAAAATGGGCTATTGGGTTGACCTCGAAAATCCTTATATTACTTTCGACAACAAATACATTGAATCCGTTTGGCATCTGCTCAGCAAATTATACGAAAAAGGTCTGCTATACAAGGGTTACACCATACAACCCTATTCGCCGGCAGCCGGCACGGGGCTAAGCTCGCACGAACTCAACCTGCCCGGCTGTTATAAGGATGTAAAAGACAACACGGTCGTTGCCCAGTTTAAAGTGGTTAACAACGACCATCCTTTGATAAAAGAACTCAGTAAAAAACTTCACGGCGAGCTGTTCATCCTTGCCTGGACCACCACACCTTGGACCCTGCCATCCAATACGGCTCTGGCCGTTGGATCCAACATCGATTATATCGCCGTGCAATCTTTTAATCAATACACGCACCAGCCGATAACCGTTATCCTTGCCAAAAACCTGAAAGAGAGCTATTTCCCGGAAAAAAATGCGGCACTGTCGATGGAAGAGTACCTGCCGGAAAACAAAAACATACCCTATCGCGTTGTGGCAGAATTTAAAGGAAAACAACTGGAAGAAATCCGTTACGAACAGCTTCTCCCTTACGTACAGCCCGACGACGGCGATGCTTTCAAGGTGGTGGCCGGTGATTTTGTAACAACCGAAGACGGAACAGGTATCGTGCACATTGCACCCAGTTTTGGCGCCGACGACTTCCGTACTGCCCGGCAAAAAGGCCTGGGATCGCTCACCCTGGTTGACAAGCAGGGAAAATTTGTCGCGGAAATGGGCGAATTTGCAGGACGTTATGTGAAAAACGAATACGACCCTGTTAAAAATAACGAACCCGGCAACAATGTTGATATCGACATCATTATCAAACTGAAAAAAGAAAACAGGGCCTTCAAGTCAGAAAAATACGAACACTCCTATCCGCACTGCTGGCGCACCGACAAGCCTATCTTGTACTATCCGCTCGATTCCTGGTTTATCAAAACCACGGCATGCAAAGAACGTATGATTGAGTTAAATAAAACCATCAACTGGAAGCCCGAAAGCACCGGTACCGGGAGGTTTGGCAACTGGCTCGAAAACCTGGTGGACTGGAACCTTTCACGCACAAGATACTGGGGTGTTCCTTTGCCTATCTGGGCCACGGAAGACCGCTCGGAAAAAATCTGCATAGGATCGGTGGATCAGCTGAAAAAGGAAATCGAAAAAGCCGTTGAAAAAGGCTTTATGAGCACCAACCCATACAAGGATTTTATCGACGGAAATAATTCAAAAGAAAACTATAACACCATTGACCTTCACCGTCCTTATGTTGATGAAATTGTGCTGGTTTCGCCCTCGGGCCAAAAGATGTTCCGCGAACCCGACCTGATTGATGTATGGTTCGATTCGGGCTCCATGCCTTATGCACAACTGCATTATCCTTTTGAAAATGCGGATATTTTTAAATCTAAATTTCCGGCCGATTTTATTGCCGAAGGCGTCGACCAAACCAGGGGATGGTTTTTTACCCTGCATGCCATTGCGGCGATGTTATTCGACTCCGTTGCCTTTAAAAACGTGGTTTCCAACGGCTTGGTGCTTGATAAAAACGGCAACAAAATGTCGAAACGGCTCGGCAATGGCGTAGATCCTTTTGAGACCATTTCCAAATATGGCCCCGATGCCACGCGCTGGTACATGATAACCAATTCGCAACCCTGGGATAACCTGAAATTCGACAGTGAAGGCATCGGTGAGGTGCAGCGGAAATTTTTCGGAACACTGTACAACACCTATGCGTTTTTTGCTTTGTATGCCAACATTGACGGCTTTGCTTATCAGGAAGAGGAAATCCCTGTCGGACAACGTCCGGAGATAGACCGGTGGATTATTTCGGAACTCAACACACTGATAATGCGGGTTGACGAGTGCTATGCCGATTACGAGCCAACCCGTGCCGGCAGGCTGATACAGGATTTTGTGGATGAGTACCTCAGCAACTGGTATGTGCGCTTATGCCGGCGTCGTTTCTGGAAAGGCGATTATTCCAAGGACAAAATTTCGGCCTACCAGACCCTTTATACATGCCTGAAAACCATCGCATTACTAACATCGCCCATCGCTCCTTTTTTTGCCGAAAAACTCTTCCTCGACCTCAATAACGTAACGGGAAAACTTCAGTTTCCGTCCGTACATCTCGCTGAATTTCCGGTAGCTGACAACAAATTGGTTGATAAAGACCTTGAAGAACGCATGGAGCTCGCTCAGAAAATATCTTCCATGGTATTATCGCTACGCAAAAAACATAATTTGCGTGTGCGTCAGCCGCTTGCAAAAATAATGCTACCCATAACGGAAACCAAGACAAAGGTGCAGGTAGAAGCCGTTAAAAACCTGATACTCTCGGAGGTTAATGTAAAAGAAATTGAATACATCGAGGGCGAAAACAATATTCTGGTAAAAAAGATTAAGCCGGATTTTAAGGCGCTGGGACCCAAATTCGGAAAACAGATGAAGACGCTTGCCGCCGTCATCAGTGCCATGAATCAGCAGCAAATCAACGAACTGGAAAAAAACAAAACCTTCGGGCTTGACATTGATAATACGCCAGTTGAAATTTCCATTAATGATGTGGAAATCATAACAGAAGACATCCCCGGCTGGGTAGTGTCTGTGGCTGAAAACATTACGGTAGCTCTCGACACCACACTTACCCCGCAACTTGTGGAAGAAGGCCTGGCCAGAGAATTTATAAACCGTATCCAAACCCTGCGAAAAGAACTTCATTTTGAAGTTACCGACAAAATACGGGTGTTGGTGGAAAGACAACACAATTTAGTTGCTGCTGTTGAAAATAATAATTTGTATATTTGCAGCGAAATTTTAGCTGTATCAATAGATTTTGTTGATGCAATTGAGGGCGTGAAAAATCAGATAGAACTAACAGACAACGCGATAACTTTTGTTTCGTTAAGCAAAGCTTGATTTTAAAATTATAAAACAAAAATATTATGCAAAAAAAGGTTAAAAAAGCTGTTGTGAAAAAAGTTGCTGAAAAAAAGATAAAAAGCGCTCCCAAAAAGAACGCTGCAGCAAAAAAAACCACGGTAAAAAAAGCTGCTACGGCCCCAAAAAAGAAAGTAGTTGCCAAAAAAGTTGTTGCTAAAAAAGTTGTCAGCGCTCCTAAAAAAACGATTACAACAAAAAAAACCACGGTAAAAAAAGCGGTAACTGCTCCCAAAAAGACTGTGGCAGCAAAAAAAACTGCACCAAAAAAAGTGGTCAATATCCAAAAAAAGAAAGTGGTAGCAAAAAAAGTTGAGGTAAAAAAAGTTGTCATCGCACCAAAAAAGAAAGTTGCACCAAAGAAAGTAACGGCCAAAAAAGTTGCTGCCGTAGTAAAAAAGAAGGTGGAGCCCAAAAAAGTTGCTGTGGCGCCAAAAAAGAAGGTTATAACAAAAAAAACCGTAGCAAAAAAGCCTGCACCAGCCCCCAAAAAAGTTGAGGTAAAGAAAACACTCAAAACGGCTCCGGTGAAAAAAACTTCCGCTCCCAAAACAGCGCCCAAAAAAGTAGCTGCCCCTCCCAAGGCCATCAAGCCCGTTGTAAAGGAAAGCACAGATAGCAAGCCAATAGCCGCCGTTAAAAAAACGGAAACAAAAAAGGTAAGCCAGCCCGTTAAGGAAGAAGTAATTAATACTCCTGTCATCGCAGAAGAAAAAGCTGAAAAAACAAGATATAGTGATGAAGAACTTCAGGAATTCAAGGAAATCATCCTGAAAAAGCTGGAAGAAGCCCGTCGCGATCTCGAACTGCTTACCGAAGCCTATTCCAACAACGCCGGTCAGGATATCAACGACACCTCGCCTACTTTTAAAATTCTCGAAGAAGGCTCTCAGGTGCTTTCTAAAGAAGAAAACAGCCAGCTGGCCATGCGGCAGGTTAAGTTTATTTCAAACCTCGAAAACGCGCTTATACGCATCGAAAACAAGTCTTATGGCATTTGCAGGGTAACCGGTAAATTAATATCCAAAGAACGGCTTAAAATCGTGCCTCATGCCACCCTGAGCATGGAGGCCAAGCTTCAACAAGGCAAACAAAAGTGACGCTTACCGACACCAAAAAAAAACTGCTGATTTCCGCATCGGTAGTATTTGTAATATTGTTGATTGACCAAATAATAAAAATTTGGATCAAAACTCATTTTTTTCTAGGTGAATCGGTACATGTGTTTGGCGCCGATTGGTTTCAAATATTATTTATCGAAAACTATGGCATGGCTTTCGGGATGGAGTTTGCCGGGAACTATGGCAAAATTGCCCTGAGTATTTTCCGCCTTATTGCCATCTGTGCTATCGGCTGGTATATTGTTTATCTGGCCAAAAAGAAAGCCGGCACTTTTTTAATTGTTACCATATCGCTGATTTTTGCAGGCGCCATAGGCAATATCATCGACAGCGCCTTTTACGGCCTTATTTTCAGCGAAAGTACGCCTTTTGATAAAGCCCTGCTCTTCCCCGACGGGGGCGGTTATTCAACTTTTTTGCATGGAAAAGTGGTCGATATGCTTTTCTTCCCGTTGTTTACCGTGGAATTGCCCTCGTGGTTTCCTTTCTGGGGCGGTCAGCCCTTTACTTTTTTCGAACCGGTTTTCAATATTGCCGATGCCACCATTACGGTAGGGGTTTTTATTTTATTGATTTTTCAAAAACGCCTGTTCCGCTTCGATGCGGCCCCAATGGAAACTTCTGATAATCAGCAACCGCAAGGCAAATAAAGATCGTCGCGGGGATTTATCAGCATTACCGGCAGTTTGTACTTATTGTCGATGATACTTTTTTCTTTTAATCCAAAAATAAAATCATCCACCGCTATTTCTTTGGTTGCCATAATCACTACCATGGCGCCCTGATTATACCAGGCATAATCCACGGCATATTTATCAATATCACTCCTGAGCCCGGCCTCGAATTTTATCTGATAATCCACATTAAGGTTGGCATATAACTTTTTAACCAGGGCCAGATTACTGCGAAGAGATGCCGCAAAGTAAGGATCCTTGTAATGCCGTGTCAGAATGCTGACAGAACTTTTGTTCAGGGTGCTGATATGTCCTGCCCAGGCAGCTTTTTCTTTAGATTCGCGGTTGAAATCCAGAGGCAGCACCATGCCCTCGAACATCGTTCTTCGCGGTAACACCTCGTGCACAATAATCAATGGTATGCGCAGGTTCCGGTAATCGGTAACCAGGTTGCCGGGCGTAAAATAATCAGCCGCATTTTTGGGCGTGTTAAGGCCTGCCACCACAGCGATGGCGTTGATGCGTTCATAAATCTTATTAACCACCTGATGCACCTCGTCAACAAAAACATAAACATTAACCGGCACCTGCCTCACTTCTATCACGTCGCGGGCAATGGCGATAAGTTTGTTTCTGGTAATATTTTCAGCTTCTTCCCGTCCCGGATAAAGCCGCATATTTTTTTTATTCAGGGCATGAAACAGGCTAATCCCGCACTTGAAAAGAGATGCCAGTTCAATAGCAGTTGTCAGGGCGTTTTCGGACCCTTTGGAAAAGTCATAAGGCACCAATACCTGTTGTTGGGGAGTTTCTTTTTCCATCGTTGAATGATATGCAAAGATAGAACGAATATCGCATCAAAAAGCAGGATTTTGAACAACTTATTGTCTTAGCCCATATTTCAAGACTTTAAAAAGTAGAATAAAACATCTAACTTTTAGAATGATTGTGTTTTGATTTGTGTGTTCATTTCTTTTGCTTGTCCAAAAGAAATGAACCAAAGAAAAAGACAGCCCAGACAATGCTTCTGCCCGCTCTCAGAAAATATTGAAAATCTAATCAAAGTAGGCCCGACGCCATGCGTCGGGAAACCCCGCAATCTGCGGGGCCTTTGAAGATTTTCAAATATTTTCTGATTCACGCCTGAGCTGGCCCG
>Ga0209097_10001157_pt1 | contig 23234 bp, 21 predicted proteins | sample AD_UKC052_MetaG_FD_184419 | JGI IMG/M metagenome (GOLD analysis project Ga0209097, IMG submission 184419) | Active sludge microbial communities of municipal wastewater-treating anaerobic digesters from USA - AD_UKC052_MetaG (SPAdes) (version 2) | ecosystem: Engineered > Bioreactor > Anaerobic >... | reverse complement strand
CCCATTCTCGGCGCGGCTGGTACGAAGCATCGAAAAATGGGGGTTCGGCAGGCGCCCGGCCTGGACCATCTCGGCTTCGCTGATCCCAAGATCGTAGAATGCGGCGCGGAGTCCCCGGTTATTGTAAATGGCGACCTGAACAGCATCCTCAGCGGCCAGGGGCTTGGCCAGCAGCTCGGTCACACGTGTATCGACCTCCTTGCGGGCCTCGTCGCTCCTGGCCCATTGGGCATCGGCACCGATACGGGCGCGGGTCGTTTCCCGGATGGTGTCGAAGCCTCCGTCCGGGGAGAAACTGGCACAGCCACTCAGGACCAGCGTACCAAGGACCAGGGCGGTCAGGCCCTTGATGGCGCGGGAGTGTCGTGGAGATAGGGTTGAGCGCACGGCGAACTCCTAATGGTGATGATCAGCAGGGGGCCTCGCTGAGGCCGGCGGCGTCGCTCCGCTTTCCTTTTGCAAAGCCCCATCGGTGTTGGCAGGTGCCATATGGCCTGCATGCATGCCGCCTGTACGCTGAACACCATCATTGGCGGCTCGCCATGCGCCAACGGGGGCTTCCGACCAGGCACGATAATCGGACAAGGAAGACGCATGAGGGGAAGTCCTGGAGGCAGGCTCCAAGGTGGGCGGCTCAGCAGCCAGGACGCTTTTCGTCAAGGCCAGTGCCAGCAGTCCGAGCAGGGTTGATCGCATCGGTCGTCTCCATGGGGTCAAAAGGGGGCCTCGGGAATCTGGTGTTCCCATGGCGAGCAGTGTGCGGTGCAAAAACCGACAGGAGACTGACCCGGGAATTACATCTTTGTAATCTTGGGAAGAATGGAAGTGGCTTGCGCCAAACTAACGCGGCCAAATAGAGAAGGCTGCGAGGAAGACAATGAAAATACTGATCGTCGAGGATGAACCCAAAACAGGGGACTACCTCAAGCAAGGGCTGGTTGAAGCCGGCTTCAATGTGGACCTGGTGCGGGACGGCATGGACGGACTGCACTTCGGGATGACCGATGTTTACGATCTCATCGTGCTCGACGTGATGTTGCCAGGGCTCGATGGCTGGCGCGTGCTGCAGGCACTGCGCAAGGCCGGCAAGGAGATGCCCGTCCTGTTTCTGACCGCCAAGGACAGCGTGGATGACCGGGTCAAGGGGCTCGAGCTGGGGGCCGATGACTACCTCGTCAAACCCTTCGCCTTCTCGGAGTTGCTGGCTCGCGTTCGCACGCTCTTGCGCCGGGGCGCCAAGAACAAGGAAGTCGACGCCCTGCATGCGGCAGATCTGGAACTGGACCTCCTGCGCCGACGCGTCACGCGCGCCGGCAAGCGGATAGATCTCACCGCGAAGGAATTTGCCCTCCTCGAGCTCCTGCTCCGGCGGCGTGGGGAAGTGCTACCGCGCTCCTTGATCGCCTCCCAGGTGTGGGACATGAACTTCGACAGTGACACCAACGTGATCGAGGTGGCGGTGCGTCGACTGCGGGCCAAGATCGACGATGGTTTCGAACCCAAGCTGATTCGCACCGTGCGCGGCATGGGCTATGTGCTGGAGGAGCAGGAGTGCGAGTAGTTCGCCCGCGAGCCCGCCGCAAGTCCCTGACCTTCCGCCTGACCCTGCTCTTTGCGGCAGCATCGACAGTCGTGCTGCTGATACTGGGCTTGATTGTGGCCGAGTCCGTCGAACACCACTTCGAAGAGCAGGACATGGAGGCCCTGAGCGGCAAACTTGAGCTGATTCGCCACGCCTTGGCCAAAGTGAATTCGCCAAAGGATCTGGCGGCAATTCCGCAGCAGATGGACAACTCCTTGATCGGGCATCATGGCCTGGTCGTAGCCGTACAGGGACCGGACGGTCAAACCCTGTTCGCCACCCAGGATGCTCCCTTTCCCCAACCGTTACTGGATCGGGTCAAGATACCCGAGGCTGAGCGCCCTTACGTGTGGCAGGTCGATGATCAGTTGTCCTTCCGGGGCATCGTGGCCGAAGCACCCACCGGGGTTCAGGCATGGCCACCTGCCGTCGTCGCCGTGGCGACGGACATCTCCCATCACAACCGCTTCATGGACTCATTCATGAAGACCCTGTGGAGCGTGGTCATTGGTGGCACTTTGGCGACCGGGCTGCTCGGTTGGTTTGCTGCCCGTCGAGGCCTGGCCCCCCTTCGCGAGATGAAGCGACGAGCCACGGAAGTCAGCGCCCAACGTCTCGACCAGCGTCTGCCTGTGGACGCCGTTCCCGTCGAACTGGCTGAGCTGGCTGAATCCCTCAACGACATGCTGGCCCGGCTGGAGGAGTCGTTCAAGCGACTTTCAGACTTCTCATCGGACCTGGCCCATGAGCTCCGGACGCCGGTCAGCAACCTGATGACGCAAACCCAGGTTGCCCTCGCCAAGGCCCGTAGTTCTGCGGAATACCGGGAAGTGCTGGAGTCCAACTGCGAGGAGTTCGATCGTCTGTCGCGGATGATTTCGGACATGCTGTTCCTCGCCAAATCCGAGAACGGCCTCATCGTGCCAGGCCAGGAAACCTTTGATCTGGCGGACGAGGTTGCGGCCCTGTTCGACTTTTACGGTGCCCTGGCGGAAGAGAACGGCGTCTCGCTACGGCTTGAAGGCGCCGGCCAAGTGACCGGAGACCGACTGATGCTCCGGCGGGCTATTGGTAACCTCCTCTCCAATGCACTGCGCTACACCCCGTCTGGTGGGCGCATTGTTGTGACGGTTAGCGTCGTACGCGACAGCCCGGACGCCGAAGCCGTCCACCTCTCAGTCGAGAACACCGGAGAGCCCATCCCGTCGGAACACCTGTCACGTCTTTTTGACCGCTTCTATCGCGTGGATGCGTCCCGCCGTCACTCCGGCGATGGCGCCGGGCTGGGCCTTGCCATCACTCGTTCAATCCTGCGATCTCACGGAGGCGACATCGAGGGACGGACGGGGAAAGGCTGCAACATTTTCGAGATGTGGATACCGACATCGATCGTCACGCCCCGCAGCGCGGACTGACCTGTTTGGATGCTCACAGCCATGATCTGCTCAAATGCGCTCTCTTCCCCGAACGGCTTGTTGCTTCAAGCAATGATCCGTCGCTTGGAGGATCTCGGCCTTCAGACACTCCGGGCGACATCCACTGGGGACGCTGAGGCGGCTATCACCCTATTTGCCCAGTTCACCGACTGTATGTACCGCAGCTTTGCGTTAGAAGAGCGCTGGCTCAACACCTGGTTCTCTCCCGATCGGGATGCTCATGTCCGGGAACATACGCATCTGATCGAACTGACAGTCGAGCACTACATGAGCGTCATGACGGATGACCGGCTCACCTGCGCCTCCATACGTCGCGCACTTGAGGGAGCTATCTTGCCGCACATCGTCACTAGGGACCCTGCGCTCTTACAGCACCACCACACAGTCGCACCATGACTGCCAGAATGTATAGATTGCGTACGTTCTCTTTTTTATTCTAGTATCTCAATGCCTTCCCTTCGCACGGAAGGTGTTCCCATGTTCAGACCCCATGCCATGAAGCAACCCGCTCGCAGCCTACTCTTGAAGAAACACGCTTCGTCCCTCAAGGCGAAGAAGCGGCTCGTCGTGTCCATTGAGTCTGTCCGGTCGACACCGGCAGTTCAGGAGCGCGCGGAGCAGCTGGCCGCTGCCGCTCGCCGTGCCAAGGAAGCGCATTTTCTGGACAAGTATCGGGTCACTTTGCCTGGCTGATGCTGACTGACGAGGGATATGGTTACCTCCCCATCACGGAGGTTGATCCGGCGACTCTCGGTACATTCTCGTGCGGAAAGCCGCGCCTAGACGATTTTCTGAGCGCACAGGCACTGGCCTTGCACAAAGCCAGACTGGGCTTCACCAACGTGGTCTTTCATCAGCAGTTCGAAGGTCCGGTCGGCTACTTCACCCTCGCCAACGACGCGATCAAGCTCAACGACTCTGAGAAGTTCGAGTTGGGGTTCGGTGAGCAGGTCGAACTCGCAGCCTTTCCCGCCGTCAAGATCGGGCGACTTGCCGTTCACCAGGACCTGCACCGTAAGGGTGTGGGCGTCGTCTTGATGACGCTTCTTCTCGGCGACATTCTCAACACGGCGGGCTTGTCCGCTGCGCGACTGATCGTTGTCGATGCGGACAACGACGACGCGGTCCTCCGCTTCTACGAAAAGCTCGGCTTCGAGACAAGCCTGTGGGCGGAAGAGATGGCCAGGAATCACACCAAGAAGCGTGCTAAGCCCCAGACGATCAAGATGCATCGGGACGTCTTCAAAGGCCTCTGAGTACGTCAGCTGCGGCCAGCACCGTGAAGGGCTTCCAGATAGGCAGACCATACGCCGTTAAGGAGTTGTCGGTAGCGATGAATGTCGTCAAGGCGCACGAATAGGTCTTGTCCGAAGAGCGGCGTCCCGATGTCCGGCTTGTGGACAATGACCGTCGGGTCGTCGAGTGCATCCTGTTCGTAATCAGCCAGAAAAAGGTGAGGCGCCGCCGTATAGAGCTCTTGAGCCGATGCGCCGTCTCCGTGTTTGACGGTATTAGCCAGCAGACGGAGCTCATCCAGGCCAGACCGCTGCTCCTTGGTCAGAACAGGATCCGGAAGCGTCTTGTCCCACGCCTTCAGTACATCAGATCCAAACTTGAGCGGTTTGTGATTCAGGACGCGAACGTGAAAGGCCCGGACTTGCTGCTCAAACAGGTGGTAGAGACTGACCGCGAACATGTTCTGAAGTCCCTGGCGCAAATCGAGCACGATGTCGAAATGCGCTAACGACGCCTCGAAAGCAGCCTCATGGGCCGTTTGCGGATCGAGCCCGTTGCCATCGTTGGCACACTCACGGCTCGCTCGGTACGCTTCCTGTTGAAGCGCCTCGACTTCCGCGTGCACGGAGTCAAAGGTCGGCAGGAGGCGCACCGTCAAGGTCTCGACAAGTCGGTCAATCTGATTGCGGTACAGCTGTCGGTAATGTTCCAGTTCCCAGTGAGTCAGCATCGCCGTCCTGTCCTCGCCAAAGGCCGGGGGACAACGACGTTATCACGATTGCGTAGCGGCCCGTTGCGACCTCAAATTGTAGGCGACGCTTGCCACAATAATGAGCAGGATCAGGACCTGTGCGGTAACGGTCTGGATCGACGGGTAAACGCCCAGAACATCGATGCGCGGTATCGAGAGGGGCGTGATCTGCAGGACGCCGACCTTTTGCAGTGCGGCCACACCTTTGCCCATCAGAACAACGGCGAGCGCCCCCACCAGGGCCGAACTGAAGGCAAAGAACTGGCTGATCGGCAGACGTGCCGCGGAGCGCAGGAGTACCGCTGCGACCGCCGCCAGGATGACCACGCCGGAGGCAAGGCCGGCAAGCAGATAGACACCATTGTCCTGGGTCCAGAGCGCAGCATAGAAGAGGACCGTCTCGAAGACTTCGCGATAGACGGTGACGAACGACAGTACGAACAGCATCAATGCCGACTTCTTGCTCAGCGCGGACGACAATTTTTCCTTCACATAGGTCTGCCAACGACCCGCAAGACTCTTCTGGTGCATCCACATGCCCACCGCCAGGAGTACAACGGCGGCAAACACGGCGGAAACCCCCTCCGTCATCTCGCGGCTGGCGCCGCTCACATCCACGACATAGGTCGCCACTAGCCAGGTCAGCCCCCCGGCGGTGAGCGCTGTCATCCATCCCGCATGCACGTAGGGCAGCACATCGGTGCGATCCGCTTTTTTCAGGAATGCCATCATGGCGACGACCACCAGCAAGGCTTCCAGGCCTTCCCGCAGCAGGATGGTCAGCGCACCGAGGAAGGTCGAGAGGGCGTCTTTGGTGCCCCCCAAGGCCTCCTGGGCTTCATCGAGCTGGGTTTGCAGTTGCTGGGCAATGTCGTGGGCACGCTCGACCTGCCCGGCAGTCAGTGCATTGCGGTAGAGCCCCATCGTCTTTTCGATGTCGTGGAAAAGCGCTTGATTCTTGGCGGCCAGCGCCGGCTCGACGGGCTCGAAGCCATCCAGATAGGCCGACAATGCCAGCTGCGAGGCCAAGCGTTCGTTTCCGTTGTCCAACGCGACAACGCTCTCCCGCAGCTTGTCTTTCGCGATCTGTATGCTGCCCGTGTTTGACGTTGCGAGTAACTGGGGCGTGCTCCGTAGGTAGGCGGTGAGCTGGCGAGCGGCATCGGCGCCGACGGTCTTGGCGAGCGCGGCCTCGGAATGCTGGCTCAGCGTCGCCAGGGTCGGCACGGCCTCACGGAGGGCAGGTTGCGCGGCCCACAATTTGGCCCCTGCCTGCTGATCGGCCTCGGAGTACGACAGCGTCGAGGCGAAGTAGGCCAGTGCCCAGCGGTCTTCGTCCGAGAGCTGTACGAATCCCGGCATGGACGTTCCCGCCACACCCCGCGTGATGATCTGCTGAAGCGCAAACACACTGCGCTCCCGGGCGCGTTCGTGGTCGGCCAGCGCGATGGGAGGTGGGTTCAACTTGGCAGCGAGCGGGCCGTCTGCATGCCCGGAAACACCGTGGCACGAGGCACACTGGCTTTGATAGAGCGTGGCGCCCCGTTGTAGATCGGGCAACTTGCCGGGGGCCATCGAAACCGGATAAGCCGCGATGAGTCCGCCTGCCAATTTGCGTGCCTGTTCCCCCACAGATGCGGCCGAAGCCTTTTGTGCGATGAGCGCACGTAGCGCCGCTGCATCGCTCGCCAGGGTCGGAGCGGCCAGCACCGCTGGCAATTCGGCCAACTGTCGTTCTGCGGCCTGTGCGAACTCCTGCATCTCGGCATATTCAGCTTCGTTGGCGATCTGTCCCTCCTTGACGGAGCGGCCATAGTCGACGGCAAGGTAGTCCAGCAATTGCCAAATCTGCTTGGTCTTGTCTTGCGTCGCTGGAGGCGCAACCTGTGCGATCGAGGCCGTCGCAATCAAAGAAAACAGAACGATGGAAAGGAGACGCAGGGCTTGCATGAGGGGGCCTACCGTGGGATGTCTTTTTTGATTCTGCGTGCAAATGAGAATGAGTGCAATTCCTTTTCTCACGCACAATCCCATCCCAATGCGTTTCGCGCCTTTTCACGGCGACTCACGCCCCAAGTGCCGCAAGCGATGGAGCGGTGTTGCCCCCCTCAGCTATCGCGCGTCGCTTGTTTCCGTGGGGTCACATGCTGTCTCCCGCCGGCATGCGTTGCCGAGAGGTGGCTCTCCGATGCGGAGGGCGTGGAGACCTCGGTCGCCCCCTGCGACAGCTCGTTCAAGATTCCACATGCGACTGCTTGCCGGCCTTCCTTACAACATGCGCGCAACACCTGAAGCTGCGTTTCCAGTTGCTGCAACTCCCGTATCCGCTCGGCAACGTGGCCGATGTGGGCATCGAGCAACGCGTTGACGTCCTCGCAACTTTCCGATGGGGTGTCCCTGAAACGCAGGAGCACTCGGATTTCGTCCTGCGTCATGTCAAGGGAGCGACATCGCCGAATGAAGGCGAGGCGTTCGAGGTGCATGGCATCGTAGATCCGGTAGTTGCCTTCCGTTCTTGCAGCACGCGGGAGCAGCCCTTCGCGCTCGTAGTAACGAATGGTGTCCACCGGCGTACCTGTCTGCTGGGCGAGCTGACCGATTTTCATTGCAAGGCCTGAAGCCCGGCGTGGGCTCAAAAGTGAATCGAGGAAGGTCATCACCTTACCCGCTTGACTCTGGAGTTGCTACAGGGTTTTTAATGATGGAAAGAGGAGAGCACCATGAAACCATTGCCCATCAGTCTGCAATCCGAGACGCAGCCCCCATCCTGCGGTTGCGGTAGCACGTGCCACGCACCGGGGGCATCCGCGACGGACGATACCCTTCGAGCTGACTCCGTACGAGAGGGCTTGCTACTCCACATTCCAGCAATGGATTGTCCTGCTGAAGAGAGCGAGATCCGCCGGGCTGTCGAGCATGTCGAGGCTATCGGTGGGCTCCGTTTTGACTTGTCGGCCCGTACCCTGCGCATCGATGCGCCGGAAGACGCTTTGCCGACAATCATCGACGCCATCCGCAAGGCGGGCTTTGCTACAGAGCTCGTCAAGCCGGGCACGCCGGTGGGCAAAGATCGCGACGGCATTCCCCGTGGCATCGCTGTTCTTGCGATGGCGCTCGCTCTGGCGTTGGGTGCAGAGCTCTTGGCTTACCTGATGCCCCAAGTGCTTCTAGCCAAGATGGCCGGGATGGGTTTGGCGGCAACAGCGATCATGATGGCCGGGTTTTCAACCTACAGCAAAGGGCTTGCTGCCCTGTCTCAGGGACGTCTGAATATCAATGCGTTGATGTCGGTAGCGGTTACAGGTGCATTTGCCATCGGCCAGTGGCCTGAAGCCGCCATGGTGATGGCTTTATATGCCATTGCAGAGCTGATCGAAGCAAGGTCGGTCGATCGGGCGCGGAACGCCATCAAGAGTTTGCTCGCACTCACACCCGAAACCGCTGAAGTGAAACAAGCCAATGGTAACTGGGAAGAGCTTTCCTCCCGCGACGTGATGCTTGCTGCAGTCGTCAGGGTCAAACCTGGCGCACGCATTCCGTTGGATGGCGTCGTGACTGCCGGCAGCAGTGCGGTCAATCAGGCACCGGTTACCGGGGAAAGCCTGCCTGTGGACAAGGCCATCGGCGACACGGTCTTTGCAGGGACGATCAACGAATCGGGGCTACTGGAGTTCAAGGTTACCGCCCGATCCAATGAGACCACACTGGCCCGGATCATCCACGCGGTTGAAACAGCTCAAGGCAGCAAGGCGCCCATGCAGCGTTTTGTCGATCGCTTCGCGGCCCTCTACACGCCCGCCGTGTTCGTGATCGCACTGGCCGTGGCGCTCCTGACCCCGTGGTGGTTGGAATGGAGCTGGTCTCAAGCGCTTTACAAAGCCTTGGTCCTTCTTGTGATCGCCTGTCCCTGTGCCTTGGTGATTGCAACGCCCGTTACGGTGGTGAGTGGGCTCGCCAGAGCAGCACGTCGGGGAATTTTGATCAAAGGCGGCGTTTATCTGGAAGATGCCCGTAAGCTGAAAGTCATTGCCCTCGACAAGACGGGGACGATAACCGAAGGAAAACCGAAGCTGGTCGCAACCGAAATTCTGGACCAGACAGTATCCGAGAAAGTGATTTTGGATTGGGCCGGTAGCCTGGCTGCCCTCTCTAACCACCCGGTATCGAAAGCCATTTCAACGGCACTGGCGCCCGCCGCCACCGTTGTCGATGACTTCATGTCGCTGCCGGGGCGTGGTGTCCAGGGGCGCATCGGTAACCAAGACCTGATCCTTGGGAATCATCGTTTGATCGAGGAACGCAAACTGTGCGGTCCTGCCATTGAAGCTCGCCTCGTCGAACACGAGGCCCAAGGGCGCACGATGACACTCCTGGCCAACGAAAGCGGAGTGCTGGCGATCTTCGCCGTTGCCGACACGATCAAACCTCATGCCCGGGAAGCCATCTCGACATTGCATGCCTTGGGAGTCAAGGCAGTCATGCTGTCTGGCGACAACCAGGCAACGGCTCAAGCCGTTGCCGAACAGGCAAATGTGGACGATGCACGCGGGAATCTACTGCCTGACGACAAGCTCAAGGCCATCGAAGCCTTGCAGAAAGAATTTGGCCCCACGGCGATGACCGGTGACGGGATCAATGATGCGCCAGCCTTGGCGCGCGCCGATATCGGCATAGCAATGGGGGCTGCTGGAACGGATACCGCCATGGAAGCCGCCGACATCGTGATCATGAACGATGATCTGCGCCGTATCCCTGAAGCCATTCAGCTTTCGCGCACGACGTACCGGGTGCTCTGGCAGAACATCATTCTGGCGCTGGGAATCAAGGCGATCTTCCTGGTCCTGGCCCTGCTAGGCAGTGCCACTATGTGGATGGCGGTGTTTGCCGACATGGGAGCCAGCTTATTGGTGGTCGGCAACGGGCTGCGACTGCTACGCCTTGGGCAACCTGACGATCAGTCCACCAAGGTTCACGTCTGAGTTGAAACATCTTCCGGGATACTTTTGAACATGCGTTTTTGGGTTGCCCTCCTTCTGGCTGTATTCATGCCGCTCCAGCTCAGTTGGTCAGCGGTGGGTGCTTATTGCCAGCATGAGACCGGGGAGAAAGCCGGCCATTTCGGGCATCACAGTCACGAGCACAAAGCATCGAAGGCGGAGACCTCAAAGCAATCTAATTCTGGCGAAGGTGTCTCCATCGATGGAGACTGTGGGCTGTGCCACTACAGCGCCCTCAAGATTCTCGGTCAAGACACGCTCTGCCTGCCTTGGTGCCCGGTGCCCTCTGCTCCGGAATCAACGCCAGCCTTCTTTCGCACCCACATCCCCCCAGGCCCCGAACGGCCCAACTGGCTTGCTGCGCTCTGATTCGGCGCAGCGACCTGCTTTAGTTTCCACTAGGTTCCACTTAGAGCCCGCCTCCAGGCGGCGCCTGCGCCGGATCTCGTTTGTTTCGTCGTTCTGTCGGTTTCGGCCGACGACTTCACAACAAGGAGATTTCAATGCGCACCCCCGTGCCATTCAGAACCGCATTTCCGCTGCTCGCGGTCCTTTTTGCGACCGCATTCGGTGTCCAGGCTCAGGTGCCGACATCGCTTGCCACGCAAACCGTCGTACGCAATCAGCTTCCCGTCGAAGCCGGTGGCCCGTTGACCCTCGCCGCCGCGCTTGATCTGGCCCTCCGGGCCAACCCCGACATCACCGTAGCACTACGCGAGCGCGAAGCCAGTGAAGGCGCTGTGATTCAGGGACGTGCCCGGCCCAATCCGTCCATTGAGTATCTTGTGGAGGACACCCGCGCCACGACCCGTACCACAACCGTACAGCTCAATCAGCCCATCGAGCTGGCAGGCAAGCGGAGTGCCCGGATTGCGATCGCCGAGCGTGGCCGGGACATTGCCGACATTGAGCTGGCCACTCGCCGTGCCGAGATCCGGGCCTCGGTGGTCAGCGCCTTTTTTGACGTACTTTCAACACAAGAGCGGACCCGGCTCGCAAAAGAGACCGTCATTCTCGCTGAGCGAGCCACGGGTGCCGTCTCCAGGCGTGTCATCGCCGGAAAAACCTCTCCCGTCGAGGAGACCAAGGCGCGCGTCGCGGAAGCCGGGGTCCGGGTCGAACTGGCTCAGGCTCAAGGTGAGTTGCGGGTTGCCCGTCAGCGACTGACAGGGCTCTGGGGCAATCCGATCCCGCGATTCGAACGTGCAGAGGGTGACGTCGACACGCTGCCTCCAGTACCGTCCTCCGACATGATCGAGCAGCGTATCGAGGCATCACCCGTCCTAAAGCGGGCCTCGGTCGAGATCACTCGGCGCACCTCTGTCACTGCGCTGGAGCGTGCCCGGCGCATGCCTGACCCAACGATCAGCGTCGGGGTGAAACGCGCCGAGGAACTTGGCCGAGACCAGCTCCTCGTGGGCGTGTCGATCCCGATTCCCGTCCTCGACAGCAACCGCGGCAACCTCCTCGAAGCCCTCAAGCGAGAAGACAAGGCGCGGGATGAACATACCGCCCTGTGGGTCCGGCTTACTGGTGATGTCCTGCAGGCCCGTGAGCGGCTGAGCAACAGCCGACTTGAACTCGAATCGCTGCGGCGCGACGTGCTGCCCGGAGCGCAACTGGCCTACGAGAACGCAACGAAGGGCTTTGATCTGGGCAAATTCAGTTTCCTCGATGTCCTCGATGCCCAGCGGACGCTGTTCCAGGCACGTAACCAATACCTGCGCGCCCTGACCGACACCCATCGGGCCGCGGCCGAAATCGATCGCCTTCTGGCTGATCGTATCTCTGAATAACGCAAGGAGGATTCCAAGATGAGTCTGAAAAACATGACGACCCGGATCAGCCGAAAGCACCTGATCGCCGTAGCCCTGATCATCGCCTTTGGCGGTGTGGCAGGAGTGTTCATTCTGCACAGTGGGCAAGGCTCCTCAGAAAGTGAGAGCCATGCCCACACAGAGGAGCATGGAGATGCAGAGCATCACGGTGCCAAGGCAGACAAAGCACATGCCGACGATGCCTCGCACGGCGATGCCGAGCACCATGCCCAAGCCACCAGCCCGGGAGCGCACGGTGGAACGCTCCTTACGGACGGCACCACCAGTGTCGAGATTCAGCTGGATGAAAGCGCTGGCGAACCTGTCATGCGCCTCTGGCTTCTCGATAATGGGAAGCCCATTGCCCTTGGAGCCATCAAAGCTCACCTCACGCTCACCCGACCGACGGGTGAAGTGGAGCAGATGGAGTTTGCAGTCGACAAAGACAGCTTGAAAACGCGAGGGACGATTGCGGAGCCCCAAGTATTCAACGCCGCCGTCGTCATCGAGACCGGATCCCAGACCCGTCGATTCACGCTCAACCGGGAGGAAGGCAAGGTCGAGCTCAACAACGAGCAGATCAAAACGGCCGGGATAGAGATCGGCAGGTCGGGCCCGGCCCGGATTCGCTCGTCGCTGCAGCTTCCCGGCGAGATTCGCTTCAATGAGGATAGGACAGCGCACGTCGTTCCCCGGGTCGCCGGGGTCGTGGAGGCTGTATCGGCCAATCTGGGACAGCTCGTCAAAAAGGGGCAAGTGCTGGCCGTACTGGCAAGCCCGGCGCTCTCTGAACAGCGCAGCGAGTTGATGGCCGCCCGGAAGCGCCTGAGCTTTGCCAAGACGACCTACGAGCGGGAGAAGAAACTGTGGGAGGAGAAGATCTCCGCCGAGCAGGACTACCTGCAGGCTCGACAGGTGCTGCGCGAGGCCGAAATTGCCGTTGCCAACGTGCAGCAGAAGCTCACCGCCATTGGTGCCAGTGTGGATGCGGATGGCAGCCTCAACCGTTACGTGCTCCGTGCCCCCTTCGATGGAATGATCGTCGAAAAGCACATTGCCCTGGGCGAAGCGGTCAAGGAAGACGGCCAGGTGTTCACGATCTCCGACCTGTCGACCGTATGGGCGGAAATCAGTGTTCCGGCCAAGGATCTGGCCCGGGTCCGGGTTGGCGAGAAGGTCACCATCAGGGCCTCGTCCTTCGACTCCACGGCGACCGGCACCGTGGCCTATGTGGGCGCGCTCATTGGCGAGCAGACCCGTACGGCACGGGCTCGGGTGCTCCTCTCGAATCCCCACGGAAGCTGGCGTCCCGGCCTCTTCGTCAACGTGGAAGTGATCTCGAACGAAACCGAAGTGCCGGTCGCCGTGCTTTCGGAAGCCATTCAAAGCATGGACGGAAAGAGCGTCGTGTTCGTCCGGGTCAGCGATGGTTTTGTGACTCAGCCCGTCCAGATCGGGCGTAGCGATGGAGCACGCACCGAAATCCTGTCCGGACTCAAGACAGGCACCCCCTATGCCACTGCCGGCAGCTTCGTGCTCAAGGCGGAAATCGGCAAAGGCTCGGCTGAACACGAGCATTAAGGAAAAGGTGAACGATCATGTTTGAACGCATCATTCGCTTTTCCATTGAACAGCGCTGGCTCATCCTTCTGGCGGTTTTCGGGATGGCTGCGCTGGGGGTCTTTAGTTACCAGAAGCTTCCCATCGACGCCGTGCCTGACATCACCAATGTCCAGGTCCAGATCAATACCCTGGCCCCGGGTTACTCCCCGCTTGAAACGGAGCAGCGGGTGACCTACCCCCTTGAAACGGTGATGGCTGGTCTGCCCAACCTGGTCCAGACACGCTCCTTGTCTCGCTACGGTCTGTCCCAGGTGACGGTGATCTTCAAGGATGGGACCGACATCTACTTCGCACGGCAACTGGTGAACGAACGGATCCAGGGCGCGCGGGACAAGCTGCCCGCCGGCATATCGCCAGCCCTGGGGCCGATATCAACCGGGCTCGGCGAGATCTACCTATGGACGGTGGAAGCAAAGGAAGACGCCAGGAAACCGGATGGCAGCCCCTACACCCCCATCGACCTACGGGAGATACAGGATTGGATCATCAAGCCACAACTGCGCAATGTGCCGGGCGTGACGGAAATCAATTCCATTGGCGGCTATGCCAAGGAGTATCAGGTCGCTCCCTTGCCGGAACGCCTGGCGGCCTATGGCATGACACTCCAGGAGATCGTCACGGCGCTGGAGCGCAACAACGGCAACGTCGGGGCCGGCTACATCGAAAAGCGAGGGGAGCAATACCTGGTTCGTGCCCCCGGACAGGTGAAGACCGAAGAGGACATTCGCAACGTCATCATTGGCACTGCCCAAGGTCTCCCCATCCGCATCCGTGACGTGGCCGAGGTAGGCATTGGCCGGGAGCTTCGCACTGGGGCTGCCACCGATAATGGTCGTGAGGTGGTACTCGGCACCGTCTTCATGCTGATCGGCCAGAATAGCCGCACAGTTTCCCAGGCCGTGGCCAAGAAGATGGAGGAGATCAACCGCAACCTGCCTGCCGGGGTGGAGGCAGTCACCGTCTATGACCGCACCACGCTGGTGGACAAGGCGATTGCCACGGTGAAAAAGAACCTCCTCGAAGGTGCCATTCTCGTTATCGCCATTCTGTTCCTGTTCCTGGGCAACATCCGGGCAGCGCTGATCACCGCCTGCATCATCCCGTTGGCGATGCTGTTTACCTTCTCGGGCATGGTGGCCAACAAGGTGAGCGCGAACCTGATGAGTCTCGGGGCACTCGATTTCGGCATCATCATCGACGGCGCCGTGGTGATCGTCGAGAACTGTGTCCGCCGGCTATCCCATGCGCGGGCATCCCTGGGCCGTCCCCTGAACCGGACGGAGCGCTTCCACGAGGTTTTCAAAGCCTCGCGCGAGTCGCGTCGAGCATTGCTTTTTGGGCAACTGATCATCATGGTGGTCTACCTGCCGATCTTTGCCCTGACCGGCGTCGAGGGCAAGATGTTCCATCCGATGGCCTTTACCGTCGTCATTGCACTCCTGGGCGCGATGATCCTGTCGGTGACCTTCATCCCCGCCGCGGTTGCTCTCTTCATCGGTGACAACGTCTCTGAAAAGGAGAACCGCTTGATGCAGTTGGCCAAGGAGGCCTACGCACCTGCACTCCGGTGGGCCATGAACGCCAAGCCCGTCGTGCTCACCTTCGCCCTCGTGACCGTGATCCTCAGTGGTCTGATCGCCACACGGATGGGGAGCGAGTTCATCCCGAACCTCAATGAAGGGGATTTCGCCATCCAGGCCCTGCGCATCCCGGGTACTAGCCTGACGCAGTCGGTAGCCATGCAGCGGCAGCTGGAGAGCCGACTGAAGGAGAAATTCCCGGAGGTCGAACGTGTCTTTGCGCGGACCGGCACGGCAGAAATTGCGTCGGATCCGATGCCGCCCAACATCTCCGATGGCTACATCATGCTCAAGCCCGAGAAGGATTGGCCCGAGCCCAGGCGAACACGTGACGCCTTGCTTGAAGCCATTCAGGCCGAAGTGGCCACCTTGCCTGGCAATAACTATGAGTTCTCGCAGCCCATCCAGCTTCGTTTCAACGAGCTGATCTCCGGGGTCCGTAGTGACGTGGCCATCAAGGTCTTTGGTGACGACATGGACGTCCTGAACGGAACGGCCACGGAGATCGCCGCCATGCTTGAAAAAATCACTGGCGCGTCCGAAGTGAAGGTAGAGCAAACCACGGGCTTGCCAGTGTTGACCGTTCAGATCGACCGGGACAAGAGTTCCCGCTACGGCCTGAACGTCGGGGATGTACAGGATGCCGTGGCGACCGCCATCGGGGGGCGAGAGGCCGGAACCGTCTTCGAGGGCGATCGTCGCTTTGACATTCAGGTTCGTCTTCCCGACACGCTGAGAAGTGATCTGGAGGCGATCAGGCGACTGCCGATTCCGCTGCCACGTGGTGGGGCCGTAGGGGATACCCGGGCGAACTTCATTCCTCTGGCTGAAATCGCCACCCTGGATCTGGCCCCCGGACCCAACCAGGTCAGCCGGGAGAACGGCAAACGCCGGATCGTGGTGAGTGCCAATGTTCGGGGTCGGGACATCGGTTCCTTCGTCGCCGAGGCCGAGCAGGGTCTCTCACAAATCAAGGTGCCCACAGGATACTGGACAACTTGGGGAGGAACGTTTGAGAACCTGCAATCAGCCACGGCACGCCTGCAAATCGTCGTGCCCGTCGCGCTGCTCCTCGTTTTTGTGTTGCTCTTTGCGATGTTCGGCAACATCAAGGACGGGTTACTGGTGTTTTCGGGCATCCCGTTCGCGCTGACTGGAGGCATCATCGCCCTGTGGCTGCGCGACATTCCGCTGTCGATCTCGGCTGCAGTGGGCTTCATTGCCTTATGCGGCGTTGCGGTATTGAATGGCCTGGTGATGATTGCTTATATCCGCGGTCTGCGCGAGCAAGGCCAGGCGCTCGATCCTGCGATCCACGAGGGAGCCTTGACCCGCCTGCGCCCCGTTCTGATGACGGCACTGGTGGCATCGTTGGGTTTTGTGCCGATGGCGATCGCGACAGGCACAGGTGCGGAGGTTCAGCGCCCCCTGGCCACCGTCGTGATCGGTGGCATCCTCTCATCGACCATTCTCACCTTGCTTGTGCTGCCGCTGCTGTATCGCCTGGCACACGGCTCGGATGAGGACATCGGAACGGATGATTCGCCTGGGGCAAACTGATATTTTCCTGAGCGCTCGTCCGCTCAAGCTTGCCGGCCGCCAAATACAACTGCGGCCTGCAGGCTTGTAGCGAATCAGGTCATTCACCCTTCGCGGCTTTGACCACCCCGGCCCGCCTCAACGTTTGCCAAGGTGCCAGCAACAAGCTGTTCAGCATGTAGGCGCCCCCCAACCAAAGCCCGGAGATAATCAACTGTCCCAGGGCCTGCTTCCAGGCCGGCGCATTCGACGCCGCAATCTGCAGCGTCATCGCCAGACAGGCGAAGCTCAAGATAGACACTTGGATCCAGCCCGCCGCCGGCATCAGTCGGCTGGGGATCAATTTCGCTTCCGTGCGTGAAACTTTCAACTGACCAGACCGATGCAGCCAACGAACCTCCCGGTCGCTCAGATCATGCTTTCCCTGGAGCTCCAGCACCTGCTGACGTGCTACTTTGGACGGTTCAAACCCAAACCGGTGACGGAAGAAGTCCGAATTATTCAGCGCCATGCTGTTTCGCTTTTCCTGCGTCCATGTGGCCAGCACGAGCTTGATTGAGCCGGGGATGAAATACTCGTTGTAGTCCCGGGCGGCATTGCGCTGTCCGCTACCGAGGTTGATCTGGATGTTGCCTTGCAAGTCTGGCTGCAGCTCTTTCATGGTGACGCTCACCTACTGTGGATTAGAAATCCGTTCAGCCCTCGTAGTAGTCCCTGCCCGCATTGCGCTGGGAAGGGCTGACATTAATCTGGATGGTCGGCCCGGCCGAGCGTACCAAGGCAGCCATTTTGTCGAGGGGTTTGCGTGCCTCGAAGTGGGCCACGGCAGCGGCAAGTAGATTGCGAAGCTGCTCTGACGAATCCTTGGTCCATAGATGGCCGTTGTAGAGCTCGGCTGCAAGATCTCCATCAGGATCGGCTGGTGCGATTCGATTAAGGAAGGCCTGCAGGTCTGGGTCGGCGACGGCCTCGTTAAGACGCCCATCACGAATCAGCAGCAACAGCACTTTGGCGACTGGGTCGGCATCAATGATCGCCGCGCGGGCAACGGCGATCTGGAGCCGGATTGTCCTGAGGAGATTCAGGTCGATGCCGCTGCCACCATGCATGGTCCCATCGCCGGTTAGCAGCCAATCAATTGAAACACCAAACACGGTTCGGACTGAGTGTAGAAACTCAGCGCCAGGTCTCTTCAAGCCACGGGCAGCGTCACTCATGAAGCCCGCAGAAACGCCCAGCCTGCGGGCAAATTCGGCTTGGCTCAGACCGGTGTGCGCAATCACATTGGTCAGCCGCGCCGCAAAGCCCTCTAGACCAGCGCTTGAGTTTTGGGAAGATACTTGATCCGACATTCTCTTAAGGCGTATAGTTATCTCTATAGATAACAAACTGTCTCTCTTAAAGATAGACTACTCTTAAAAACCCGTGAAGTCACTCTGCTCGGTCATGGACGCTGTCGAGATTATTTATCGTCTTCGCCGCCTCGGTAAGAGCCAGGCTCAGATTGCTCGCGACTTGGGCGTCACCGGGGGCGTGGTGAATAACGTCATCCACGACAGGATCACCGCTTACGCGGTAGCGAGTCATATTGCGAGTTTGCTGGCATGCAGGATTGAAGAGCTTTGGCCCGCACGCTATGCCTTCAAGCCGCGCGGGCCGTCAGCCCATCGCTGCATCATTGCCGTTACTCAAAAGGAAGGAACACCATGACCTGATCAACAGACGAATTGTCAGGCTAGGAAAAGCAAAGCCCCCAGAGCTGACACTCAGGGGGCTTCACAGAACTGCTTGAAGTGGGAACTTCGCGTCAGATTCTGCGATTTCCAAGCCCACCTGTCAAGGTCGGGCGGCCTCCTTCATTTTCCGAGACACATCATCGATCGCGTTGCGAGAACAACGCACGCGTGGCCCCACGTGGAGACGTAGCCGGCAACTATAGCTAGCTACGTCATCCGCACGGCGACGCCCTCGCGCGCCGTTGAGCCGGGCATTTATCCGCCCGAAAAAATATGGAAGGGAGGTCTTCCTATGACCAGCTAGCCCGGATCACGTTAAATCACGGGAGCACAAAAGCAAAAACGGCCTAGGTCTGCCAACCGTAGCCGTTTTTTGAAGCGCTTAATGAAAAGCCCTTTTTCATTCTGCCTTCCGCTCCATTTCGTGTCAAGGCGGCTTGCTTTTTGTCGCCTTGATGACAGGGTGTCGCGCTTGCGCGCCCTGTTGAAGCTATTGCTACAAGGAGGCAAGGATGAGCACCATCCGTGAAATATTGCGTGTACTGTTCGCCGGGGGGATGAGTTACCGGCAGATCGGCTGTGTTATCGGTGCCAGTCATAACACAATCAGTCGTTACGACCGACTGAGAATCGAAAAAGGCATCACCCTAGAACAGGTTGATGGCATGGACGACAATACCTTGGACTCTTGCTTCAATGCACGCCCTCTGTCGTGCGACGAGGGGAGACCATTGCCGGATTTCGAGACAATGCACAACGACTTGAAGACTCGGGGCGTAACGGTAGAGCTGTTATGGCAGGAGTATCGGGCCAAGCACCCCAATGGGTACTCTTACGTTCACGTTCTGCGTCTCTACAATAGTTGGGCGCGTAAGTTGAACATCACGATGCGGCAAATTCATCGTCCGGGTGAAAAGATGTTCGTGGATTACTCCGGCAAACGCTTACCGATCACCAACCGCGAAACGAGCGAGATCAGCATGGCCGAGATCTTCGTGGCCGTTATGGGAGCCTCCAGCAAGACCTATGTTGAGGCCGGGCGCTCGCAGCAGGAGCCAGACTGGCTGCTGGCCAACGCCAACGCGCTGACCTATTTCGGCGGCGTGCCCTCAATGATCGTTCCCGACAACCTGAAATCGGCCGTCATCAAGAATAGTAAGGGGAAGGTCAAGCTCAACCCCCGCTTTGTAGACTTCGCCCGCCACTACCGGACCGTGATCATTCCGGCGCGCCCCAAGAAGCCGAAAGACAAGGCCAAGGTTGAGGCAGGGGTGCGTATTGTACAAATGTGGATTCTGGCCAAGCTGCGTAACAGGGTGTTCTTTAGCCTGGATGAGGCGAATGAAGCCATTCGGCCATTGTTGGCAGAGTTCAACGCCAGGCCCTTCAAGAAGATTAAGGGGTCGCGAGCTGAATTGTTTGAGCAGTTGGATCAGCCAGCCTTGAAGGCATTGCCCCCAGAGCCCTACGAGTATGCGGACTGGAAAGTTGGAGCCCGGGTTGGATTGGATTACATGGTCGAATACGAAGGATGTTTCTACATGGTGCCGTATAACTTGGTGGATCAACATGTGGATGTCCGGGCGACAGCCAATACAGTTGAAGTCTTCTTCAAAAATCGGAGGGTGGCAAGTCATGTCCGCCTGCACAGCCAAGGACAACGCGCAATCAATCGCGACTTCATGCCAGCCTCCCATCAGCATTATTCCGAGTGGTCGCCAACCCGATTGATTGCATGGGGACAGTCTGTCGGTGATGCAACAGAAAAGGTCATCAGCCACTTGCTGGCACATAAGCCTCACCCCGAGAGTGGCTTTCGTGCCTGTGTCGCGCTTGTGGAGGAAAGCAAGCGATATGGGTTGGTGCGTCTGGAGTCTGCTGCTGCAGTAGCTTTGCAAATCAATTCTGTCACCTTGTCGAGTATTCGCTCGATTTTACGCACTGGGCGTGACAAGGTGGAGTCGATGGTCTCGCTCTCTGAAACGCCGAGTGTCGAGCCAACTCTAGTAAAGCCCCACCAGAACATCCGCGGCGCCAACTACTACAGTTAACGTAAATATCTATGCTTATTCAACAAACTATCTCACAGATGCGCGAGTTGCGCCTGACTGGGATGCTAAACGCTCTAGAACTACAAATGGGGCAGGCGGCAATTCAGTCCCTACCGTTCGAAGATCGCCTGGGCATGCTAGTTGATGCGGAGGTTTCGACGCGGGATACCAAGCGAATGACAAAGCTGCAAAAGGATGCCAAGCTCAAGGAACCTTCGGCATGTATTGAGGGCATCGATTATGACCCGGGGCGGGGGCTGGATCGCTCCTTGATTAACTCGCTGGCGATGTGCAATTGGGTGGAGGTCGGTCAGCATGTGATCATTACCGGTGCAACCGGCGCCGGTAAGTCTTGGCTGGCATGTGCTTTCGGCACTCAGCTTTGTCGGAGGGGCATGTTGGTTCGCTACTTTCGGCTTTCTCGTCTGATTGAGGATCTGGTCGTGGCGAAAGGGGACGGTTCGCTGGCCCGTTTGCGAGCGCAATTGGTGCGGGTGTCAGTCATCATTTTGGATGATTGGTTAATGGCCCCCATGGATGCCGCGTCGGCACGGGAGATTCTGGAGCTAATCGATGATCGGATGGGCAAGAGTTCCCTGATCCTAACCAGCCAGCACCCTGTTTCTGAATGGCATGACCGCATTGGGGAGCCCACGGTTGCTGATGCATTGCTTGACCGAATTGTTCACTCAGCGCATCGAATCGAGATTAAAGGCGAGTCGCTCCGAAAACGTCGTGGCATGCAGAATACGCACAAAGTTGCCTAGCGTGAATTAATTATAAATTAGGGTTTTTGACTTTAGCGGAAGCCTCTTCGGAGGCTTCTTTTTATTTAAGACAACTCGGTTGGGTAGAATGGAAATGGTGGTCAAGGGTTGCCGAGGCCGGTCAACTCGAAATTACTGGTCACAATGGCGTTAGGTGGTCAGTGGAGGGCACGGATTGGTCATTGTGTGACCGATGGGTAGTAGTTATGGCAATGATGGGCAATAGGCTTGATAGAACGCATTCGCCACGCCAAACCGTTGGTCAGGTTGCGCGCCTGGCGGGATGAAGAGCCCGCTTGCCAGAAGCGCCTGCGCAAACGGCTCACCATGCTTGTTCGCGTACTCGAACAATTCGCCCACCGACGCAACAGTGCCCTCGCAGAGGGGGGCTACCATCCTGATGGCCAGTCGCTCGATGCCATGCTTGGTGTGGGCGTCGTGCTCTTCGAGGCCTTCTTCGAAGCTCGGGAATACAAACACCGGCGGAACGGGCAGCCCGGCGTCAACCAACGGGCGCAACTGGAGGATGTAGAAGAGCGAGTTTGCGAGCTGGAGAGGCTTAGCGTTCAGGTGCAGGTCGGCCGAAAGAAAAGGGTACACAGGATCGGGGAGCAGTTGCGTGTCGGCGTAGAGACCCGTAATGCGGACAGCATTGAGTGCCGACGGACCGAAGGCGAGTTGCCCACCGGTTACTAGGCGCATGCCGCCAAGCGACTTCGCGTGCTGGAAGAGCTTGACTGCGTTAGAGCTGTAGAAAGCCGCCAGCTCATCCGATGCTGCGTTCACCGCCTCGGACATCGCGTCGGACTCGTGCTTGAGGCGCCAGAGCATCCGCTCCTTGATCTCTTGCTCGTTCGCAACCAGTGCGACCGCCCTGCCAGTCAGGGCGGCAAAGAGCTGCGCAAACAGCCGGAAGAGTTCGGGCTGAGCCTCAGCCATGGGCAAGGATGACGGGAGGGGCTGTTCCGGCTCGCGCTGCACCATGAAGTCGAGTGCCATGCCTGATGTGTGGCCAAAGGAAAGTGCCTTTTCGGACATGTGGCTCGTGTCGACAAGGCCGACTATGGTCAGCGGCGCGGCCATGAACTCCTCGGCTAATTCGCGGAATTGCGGAGCCACATTCAGCTTGCCTTCACGCAAGGCACGCCAGACAGCCAGTAGCCGCTCGGCCGTGCGGGCGTCGATCTCTTTCTTGTCAGTCATCGTTGTCTCCGCATCCAGATCTAGTCTGTCATCATTTGTGGGAGGCTACAGCAGCCCGACTATCAGCCGGATCGGAGGGCATCGCCGCCCTGCCAGGCTCGTACCCGCTCCAGCCACCTGCAAGGTTGGGCCGCACAGATCCAGGCCTTCCACCCTACGCCCTTGGCGGTCCTGACGGGCAAAGCACGGCAGCGCCGATTCGATCTCGGCTCACGGCATGCGGGTTGCCAGTACCGCCAGCGGGTGGTGCAGATCAATCATTGCGTCCAGCCGGGCGCGGAAAAAGTCCAGGGTCGTCATCGCAAACCTGTACTCCCAATCTTCCAGAAAGTGAATGTGATTGCACTGGAAACTGGAAAATTCGGCAAGGCTTCAGAGAGCCCCAGCCCGCGTGGGGGAAGGGTGGGTTGGTTGTTCAGGGCCGACTAAATAACACATCCTACAGTCTCGCCATGACTGCAGGAATGTACGGATTGCGCGCAATCTCTTTTCTGTCCTAGTATCTCAGCGACTTCGATCCGCGGGGACGGTGTTCGAATGTTCAGACCCCATACTATGAAGCGACCCGCTCGAAGCCTTCTCTTGAAAAAGCACGCTTCGCTCGTCAAGGCGAAGAAGCGGCTCGTCGTGTCCGTTGAGTCTGTGCGGTTGACACCGGTGGTTCAGGAGCGCGCGGAGCAGCTTGCCGCGGCCGCTCGTCGTGCTAAGGAAGCACATTTTCTGGACAAGTATCGGGTCGCGTTGCCTAGCTGATACTTGCTGACGACGGATATGGTTACCTCTTCATTGGTCGGTCCTGAAATATTCAATTAGCAACTTCCAGCCGCCGGCCCACCGGCCAGGAGCGGTCGTCGCTGAGCACCCGCCGAAGCATTCCAAGCAGAAGCCAGAGCGAACAAAGGGCCCTCAGCCCCAA
>Ga0209097_10001124_pt1 | contig 23555 bp, 16 predicted proteins | sample AD_UKC052_MetaG_FD_184419 | JGI IMG/M metagenome (GOLD analysis project Ga0209097, IMG submission 184419) | Active sludge microbial communities of municipal wastewater-treating anaerobic digesters from USA - AD_UKC052_MetaG (SPAdes) (version 2) | ecosystem: Engineered > Bioreactor > Anaerobic >... | reverse complement strand
CACATGATCGACACGCTCCTCAAGTGGTACAAGGCGGGCCGGCCGAAGGAGTTCAAGGCGGAGTGAGGGTGAAGTGGTGAATGTCGACGACCCTCACGGTCACACCTTCACCAACTTCCACTTCCCGCGCCGGAACAGCACCGCACTGATGATGGCCAGGATGCTTTCACTGATGGGCACGGCGGTGAAGGCGCCTTGTGCGCCCCACCCCAGCCCCGTGCTCAGATACCACGCCAGGGGGATCTGCAGCAACAGGAAGCAGAACGCGTTCATGTACGTGGGCGTGAGCGTGTCACCCGCACCGTTGAAGGCCTGGGCCAGCACCATGCCATAGCCGTAGAAGAAGTAACCCAAGCAGAGCGTGCGCAAGGCGGCCACGCCGTATTCACCCAGCTGTTCCCCCTCGCTGAAGAAGCCCACCAGCCCCGGCGCGAAGAGCCAGAACACGGTGGCGATGCCCACGAGGTAGAACATATTGTAGTGGCCACACAGCCAAGCCGACCGTTCCGCGCGATCGGGTTGACCTGCGCCCAGGTTCTGACCCACCAAGGTGCTCGCTGCGTTGGCCATGCCCCACGAGGGCAGCAACGAGAAGATCATGATGCGCACCGCCACCGTATACCCCGCCGTGGCGGCACTACCGAACTTGGCCACGATGGAACCCAGGAACATCCAACTGATGGAAGGCAGCACGAACTGGATCACACCACCGAGTGACACGCGCACGATGGTCACCATCACTGAGGGCTCCAAGGAGAACGGGATGCTGCGCAAGGTGATGCGTCCTTGGGGTGCGAAGAGGTGCTTCAACTGGTAGAGCACACCGATGCCACGTCCGGTGGTGGTGGCCACGGCAGCACCCGTGACCCCGAAGCCCGCCCAGTCGCCGATGCCATGGATCATGATGGGACAGAGGATGATGTTGATGCCATTCGCGAGCATGAGGGAGCGCATGGCCATGGCCGCATCGCCCGCGCCGCGGAACACGGCGTTGATCGCGAACAGCAACAGGATGATCACATTCCCGCCGAACATGATGCGCACGTAATCGGCACCGATCACCTGCACCGCGTCCTCCGCGTTCATCAGTCGCAGCATGGCTTCCGGTGCCAGCAGACCGGGAAGGGCCATCACCACGCCGAGGGCCACGGTCAGGAGCAGACCTTGCATGGCGGCGCGCGCAGCACCCTGCGGATCCTTCTCACCCGTACGCCGGGCCACCACACTGGTGATCCCCATGCCCAAGCCCCACGCCACCGAGTACACCAACGTCAACAGCAACTCGGTCAATCCTACGGTGGCGATCGCGTGTTCGCCCAGCTTGCTCACGAAGAAGATGTCCACAAGCGCGAACACCGCTTCCATACCCATCTCCAACACCATTGGGATGCTCAAAAGCACGATCGCACGCCGCACGCCGATGCCCGTATAATCGGTATCCTCCCCAGCGGTGAGGCTTTCCTTGATGATGGCGAACAACTTGCGCATGGCAGCAGAGGACGTTGACGGATAACCCGTCGTTGCCCGGCCCACAAGGTGCGCACTTCCCCCCAATACACCGCATCCCGCCAGAACCGGGTTGGTCGACCCGGTGGGTCGACGCTACACCGGCTCAGGGGGAATTCAACCCTATACCACCAACCTCCCCCTGTTCAAACCCGGCCCGATCCTTGCCTGATCACCCCCACACACCCCGGTAGCTTTGTTCCCATGATGCACCGCCCGCTCTTCGCGCTCGCTCTTTCGTTCTTCCTCGCACCCGATACGATCCGCGCCCAGAACCTCCTGGAGCGCACACTCGCCAACGATACCATGCCAAACCTGGTGCCCAATCCAGGATTCGAGGAGGTGGAGCGCACCTACTGCGCCTGGACCACCGATGCAGCCAAGTTCAACGCGGCAGTGACCGCTTGGAACTCGCCCACGCAGACCACACCCGACCACTTCAGCACCACGCTGGACCCTGAATGTTGGGCACACCCCAAGAAACACAGCAGCGGGAAACAAGGCACGCACAGCGGGAGTGCCATGGTGGGCATCAAGACCTACGGCAAGGGCAACACACCCACCTACTGGCACGAGTACATCCAGACCGAACTGCCAGAAGCGCTACAAGCCGGTGTGCGCTACATCGCCGAATGCTGGGTGCTGCGCGCCGTGCGGAGCAACGAAGCCAGCAACAACATCGGTATGTACTTCACGGACACGCCCGTGAGCACGCGCGATTGCCTTCCGCTCTACTTCACACCACAGGCCAACGAGGACAAGGTGGTGAAGGGCGGTTGGCACAAGGTGCGTGGGGTGTTCGATGCCACGGGCACGGAGAAGTTCCTGCTCCTCGGCAACTTCTACGGTGACGAGGCCACCAGCCATGAGCGACAGCCCGATGGCGAACGTGGTGCCTACTACTTCATCGATGATGTGAACGTGCGCATCGCTCCGCCAGGCACCGCGCTCACACCAACCCCTAAGGCAAGTAACCCACCCGCCCCGCGCCCCGTGGTACCCGACCACGTGAGCAGTACCACCGTGGACATCCACCAGGTGGAACCGGCAGTGGGCACACGCGTGCGTTTGGACAACGTGCAGTTCGAGTTCGACAAGGCCACGTTGCTACCGGGCTACGAGAAGGAACTGGACAAGCTGGTGGACCTCATGACCGACTTCCCATTCCTGCGTGTGGAGATCGAGGGGCACACCGATGACCAAGGCAGCGACACGTACAACTTGAAGCTGAGCGACGACCGCGCCAAGGCCGTGGTGGACCACCTGTTAAAGAAGAAGGTGGACAAGGAGCGCCTGACCTGGAAGGGCTATGGCGAGTCCAAGCCCTTGAAGCCCAACGACGGCGAACCCAATCGCGCGATCAATCGGCGCGTGGAGTTCCGGGTGTTGGAACGCTGAGCACTTCATGGAACGCAAGCGGCCCGGGGACACCGGGCCGCTTGCTGTGCCGCCGCTGCGGCCATCCACGTACTACGCGTGGGCGTGCTCCTCGCTGAGGATCTGCCGCGCACGATCCAGGATGCGGGTATCATCCAGCGCCACGATACCGCCGTCCGGTCCGTTCTCCAAGTGTACGCCCATGGGCCTGCCCGCCGCGTGGCCGTAGCCCCCGAAGTAGTTCCACACCGTCTCCACGTTCAGGTCCAGTTCCTTGGCGATGCGGTGGATGCTCCCATCAGGCAGGGTGTCCTTGATCCGCCGCAGCTCATTGAAGGTGATGTTCATGATGGGAAGGTTTGGTTGAAGTGTGCCTTAAAACTACATCACCGGATCGCGGATCCCAAATGGCTGCGGCACGGTGTTGGCAGGGGGCGGCTATCTTTCGGAACCATGTGGCGCCGCCCTCTCCCGGTCCTGCTCGCTGCTTTGTGCAGCGCGGCCACGGCGCATGGTCAGCAGTACGACCTCCGCACCTTCAGTCTGGAACAGGGCCTACCCAGCGCCAGCGTCAATGCCATCTGCGAGGACGCGGACGGCTTCTTGTGGGTGGCCACGGACAATGGCCTTGCACGGGGACAGGGTTCACGCTTCGAAGCCTTCGACCGCTTGCCCAACGCACCCGGCACACAGGCCACCGCACTGCTCGCCACCACCGACTCCCAAGGCGGCATCCGCCTTTGGAGCGGCTACCGCAACGGCGCACTGGGATGCTGGAGCGCAGGCACCTTCATCCCATGGGCCACCAGCACCCCGTTACCCACACACCCCGTTCGCACCCTGCTACCCGGCCCGGAGAACACACTCTGGCTCGCCAGTCGTGGCGGCGGGATCTGGCGCGTGGACACGATGGCCCGCACCGCCACGGCCATGCACCAAGGCCTGCCGAGCCTTCGGATCAACGCACTTGCCGCCATGCCTCGGCAGGCACTCGTGGCATGCACCGATAGTGGACTCTTCCATTGGAAGCAGGACCGCTGGCACCCTGCACCGGCCAACGCCGAACTGCGTGGGCGCCGCGCGCTTTCGGTATGGGTGGACAGTCTGGGTGTGTTGGTGGGCACCAACGAAGGCTACTTGGAATTGGACCATGACCTGGCACCGTTGCCCCTCGCGCAGCGCTTCGCCGGATATCAACCGCTGGTGTTGCCACACCCTGTGGTGCTCGCTGCGTTGCGTTCCAGCGCTGGCGATCTGTGGTTGGGCACGCCGGGAGGGTTGGTACACCTGGATCGCAGGGGCGGTGTTCCACACCTCACCACCATGACCGAGGCCAACGGATTGGGGCACGATCTGGTGCGCTGCTTGCACCAGGACCGTAGCGGCGGCACCTGGGCGGGCACCGGCTATGGCGGCATCAGCAAATTCACCAGCGATGCCTTCCTCTACGTCACCGAGCGCGATGGATTGGGTTCACGCATCGTCAGTGGTATCCACCGCTGCGGCGATGGGCTCCTGTGGTTCGGCACGCAAGGTGGCGGGGTGGCGCGTTTCGATGGTGGTCGCATGCAACGCTTCGGACGCGAACAGGGTCTGCCATCGCTCTTCGTCACCTGCCTGGGCGAGGATGTGGAAGGCTACCTGCTCGCCGGAACCGCCATGCACGGACTGCATCGGTTGGTGGACGAACGTTTCGTGCACGTGCAACTGCCAGGCCTTGCGGAACAGACCCGCATCCACGCCATCCACCGGGCGGATGATGGCCAATTGCACATCGCCACCGGGCAAGGCCTCTACATCGCATCCAATGGTCGGTACACCGCTGTGGGTCCGGTCCGGCGTTCGGTGCATGAAGTGGTCACCACGGCCGACTCGATGTGGTTGGCGACGGACAGTGGGCTTTACGTCGGTGTACGCGGCACGGGTGGACCGATCATGCGAGTGAAGGCGGTGCCCACCACGGCCATCAACGACCTGGTGCGTGACCCCTTCGGCAGCATCTGGATGGGCACTGCGGACCGGGGCTTGTTGCGGTTGCAAGGAGGAAGGCTGGAGACCTATGGCCGCGAGGCGGGCATGCAGAGCCTGAGCGTGGAGCAGGTGATGCTGGACGCGTACGCCAACCTGTGGCTGGGCACGCGGCAAGGCATCCACCAAGTGGAACTGGATGCGTTGCAGGAACAGGTGTTGGGCATCCGCAGCTACGGTCCGGAGGATGGTTTCATCGGCTTGGAGAGCCTACGCGGCGCAGGCCTGTTGGACACGGACAGCAGCCTGTGGTTCGGCACCGTACGGGGCGCCATCCGTTATGATCCGCAGCAGGTGGTGGAGGACCCGCGGGAACCGCTCGTCCACCTCATGGACATGCAGCTCTTCTACGAACGGCCGGACTGGTCGCCTTGGTGTCACGGTATGGCACGTAACGGCCTGCCCACGCAATTGGAACTGCCCCACGACAAGAACCACCTCACCTTCGTGTTCACCGGCATCTCCCTGGCTTATCCGGAGAAGGTGCGTTTCCGCTGGATCCTGGAGGGCTATGACCCGGACTGGTCACCGATCACCGCCACGCAGCGCGTCACCTACAGCAACATCCCGCCGGGCGACTACACCTTCAAGGTGATGGCCCGCAACGCCAGCGGCATCTGGAATGAACAGCCGGTGGCCTACACGTTCAGCATCGCACCGCCCTTCTGGCGGACCAATACCTTCCGCTTCGGGGGTGGGGCCACACTGCTACTGGGCTTCTTCGGGCTGGTGCGCTTACGCGAGCGTAACCTGCGGCGCGACCGTCAGCGCTTGGAGGCCACCGTGGCCAAGCGCACCGCTGAACTGGAGCGCGAGAAGGACCGAAGCGATGCGCTGCTGCGCAACATCCTGCCCGCCAGTACGGCCGAGGAACTGAAGCGCAAAGGCTCCGCCGATGCCCGGCGCTACGAACACTGCACCGTGCTCTTCAGCGACTTCAAGGGCTTCACCACCTTCAGTAGCCGCATGGACAGCGACACGTTGGTGGCCGAACTGGACCACTACTTCCGCTTGTTCGACACGTTGTGCGGAACCCATGGGTTGGAGAAGATCAAGACGATCGGCGATGCGTACATGTGCGCCGCGGGCATTCCGGAGCCCTCTCCCACCCACGCCCTGGACGGGGTGCTGATGGCACTGGGCATGTTGGACGCTGTGGAGCGCAGCAATGACGACCGCCGTGCCAAAGGGCTGCAGGAGTGGCCGGTGCGCATCGGCCTGCACAGTGGACCGGTGGTTGCCGGTGTGGTGGGTGAGAAGAAGTTCGCCTACGACATCTGGGGCGATACGGTGAATCTCGCCAGTCGCATGGAGAGCAACGGCGAAGCAGGGCGGGTGAACATCAGCGGCCCGGTATATGCGCAGGTGATGGACCTGGTGGTGGTGCGCCCGCGCGGCCCCATCAAGGTGAAGGGCAAGGGCGAGGTACAGATGTACTTCGTGGAGCGGTTGCGACCCGAGTGGAGTGGCAATGCCACCGGCACACTGCCCAACGCAGCCTTATTGGCTTTGCGCGCAGCGCGCATGAACGGATAGGCCTACACGCTGTTCCAGCCTACCGGAGGACGGGCATCCTACCTGGAAGCGTTGCGCATCGCAACACCACCTGCTCACACGCGCTTGAACACCAGGTCGAAGAAGGTGCGGTCCACGAGGATCTCCTGGAGCACCCCGGCGTGGTAGGTGTAGAAGTTCACCTTCTTGTCCGGCATGGTCAGCTTGTACCGCCCGCCCCCCAAGGCTTCCAGCACACAATCATCCAGCACGCTCTCCACATAGATGCGCGACTGACCGATGGGCTCCTCGTAGTACATGCGGGCGGTGCTCCAGGAATTGGTGCACGGCTTGGTCACCGTGCGCTTCGGATGAACGAAACCCTCCAGGCCGGTCGGATGCACGCGCATGTGGCTGCTGTCGCGCACCGATCCGTTCACGTGCACACTGCTCTTGCAGGCCGTGATCCGTTCGCCGGCGTACTCGGTGATCATGCTTGTGCGGATCACCTGGGGCCACACCACCATCACTTCGCTGAGGGAGACCATCGAGTAGATCATGCGGGTGCCCACCATGCCGCGGCTCACCCGCACCTGCCCTACCACATCGTCGTTCACATGGATGGTGAAGATGCTGGGTTGGGCCTCCGCAGTACAACACGTGCCGAGCGCCAAGGAAACGGAGAAGGTGTAGCGGAGGAGCGCCGACTGAAGGGCCATGGTACCAAGGTACGCCGACCGCGAAGCCCGGCCGGCCGGGCGACGACGAATGCCCGACAGGTTCCTGTGAATTCATGGGCTACCCCTTCCAGATGAATTCGGCCGGCTCCACCGGCCAGACCTTGCCACTGGCATCCACCACCGCTGCGGTGATGGTGAAGGTGGAGGCGGGCGGCAGGTTCTGCAGCATGGTGCGCATCTCGGTGGTCAGCTCGGGGCCCTTGGCGGTAAGGGTGAAGCGCTTCTTGTCGCAGTCCATGATCGCGATGGTGAAGGTGGTGACCCGTGCATCGGCCACGCAACCGTGCAATCCCAGTGCAGTAGCCTTGGCCAGGTCCGTGGGCAGGAAGGTGCCACCGTGCTTGCCTGCGAGGTGGATGGCCGGAGGGCCGCCGGGCGCCATACCGGCATGCACTGGAACAGGTGGATGTGCGATGGCACGCAGGGCGAGGATGGTGGACAGCACAGCGAGCAGGAGGATGGTGCGGAGGGACATGGTGTGAAGGGTTAGGGGTTACATGAGCTGCAATGCAAGCCGGCGCACCAGGTAACGTCCTTACCTCTATCTTCACACAACCACCATGGTTCACTCTCGTCTTGTGAACGAACCCTTACCTCCATGGAACGCATCGTGATCATAGCCGGATTGCTCAGTGCCCATCAGGTGCTTGCGCAACCGTTGAACTGCGACTTCTCCACTAGCGCGGAGATCTGCTTTCAAGCCAACGGCTCCGTGGTGGCCTCGGTGAGTGGAGGTACTCCGCCGTACGCCTATTTCTGGATGCCCGAGCCCCCGACCGGGCAGGGTACCCCATCCCTGATCGGCCTTCCGTCAGGCGCATACACCCTCACGATCACCGATGCGCTCGGCACCGAAGGCATCTTCGTGGTGAATGTGGTGCATGATCTGAGCCTGGGTTGGACCGGCGCTGGCAGCTATGCGGCCGCACATGGCTGGACAGGCTTCGGAGTGCCTTGCGAAGGGGAATGCAATGGGGCCATGGCCATGCCCGATCCGCCCCTGGTCGAAGGACCGTTCCTCTACGAATGGTCCGATCCGACGATCACGCAGATCGCCACCTCGCCACAGGGCGATCCGGTGTTCTTCGGGTTCTGTGCGGATGGCACGTATTCCTACACCGTGAGCAACCCGTTGGGTTGCAGTAGCACCAGCCTGCCCTTCACCAACCCCGTGGTGCCCGATGCTTCCGCATGGACCATTGGCACCATCGTGCCCAGTGCATGCGACCAGACGACGGGTCAGACGGTGCTGTTCCAAGAGTTGGCTTGGCCTTGGCCTACCGAACTGGTGGTCACCAATGGGTTGGGGGAGATCGTGCAGTCCGGCTCGGGCACCGGTCAATTCATCATCGTTGACCTGGCGGTGGGTACGTACACGGCCAGCTTGGCCTTTGGTTCCTCTGCGTGCAGGCAGGAGATCATCTTCACCATTCCCGGGGTGGGTGAAGGCTGCCCGAGCGTGGGTGGTGTGGTCTACCTGGATGGGGATCTCGACTGTATACAGGACCCCGGTGAACCTGGCGTCCCAGGGCGCCTGTTGCAAGTGGACCCCGGTGGTCACCTGGCCATCACCGATGCACAAGGACGTTACAGCCTGGCCTTGACCGATGGCAATTACACGCTCACCTGGCTCGATACGGACGCCGCGCCCAGTTGCCCGGCCTCCATGTCCATCCCGTTCACCGTGAGCGGTACGCTCACCACGGTGGACATCGCCGCCACGGGGGACCTGCCCTTCGACCTGACCATCACCGCTACCAACGGCTTGGCCCGGCCTGGTTTCTTCCATCCGATCTGGGCCATGGTGACCAATAATGGCTTCGCGCCAAGTAATGACGCGGTGGTCACCTGTGTGCTAAGCCCCGAACTGAGCTACGTGTCGGCGGTACCAGCACCGACCTCCGTGACGGGGAACACCATCACGTGGGACATCGGCGCCCTAAGCCCTTTCCAAATGACCTCTTTCCAGATCAGCACACAGGTGGACGTTCAGGCATCCTTGGGAGACCTTGTCGAAGCGCAATTCAGTGTGGTGAACAACGGACCCGAGGACAACACGGCGAACAACACGTACACCGTTGAACGCATCATCACCGGCGCTTACGATCCCAACGACAAGACCGCCTTCACCAGCACACGCCAGAGCGCTACTGAGTATGTGCTCACCCAGGACACGCACATCGATTATGTGATCCGGTTCCAGAATACCGGCACGGATACGGCCTTCACCGTGGTGATCACGGACACCCTCGCTGCCGAACTCGACATGGCCTCCTACGAACAGGGCTCAGCCTCGCATCCCTTCACCGTGTCGTTCAAACCGGACCGGGTGGTGGAGTGGCGTTTCGAGCAGATCCTGCTGCCGGACAGTAATGTGAATGAAGCGGCGAGCCATGGCGCCGTGGGCTTCCGCATCCGACCGACGCTCCCATTGCTCCCCGGAACGCCATTGGCGAACGCGGCCGATATCTTCTTCGACTTCAATGCGCCCATCCGCACGAACACCAGTACCCTGATGGCCACCATGGCCACCGGTGTGGCGGAGCGCACGGAGCATAAGATGCACCTCTTCCCCAACCCGACGACCGGGCACTTCACCGTCGCGCTGGAAGGCCAAGAGCTCGCCTTGTTGCGGCTGTTCTCCACGGACGGTCGCTTGGCGGTGCAGCAGCGGCTGACCGGCACACGAGTGGAATTGGCCTTGGCGGGCTTGGCACCGGGCGCGTACCGGGCCGAGGTGCGCACGGCCGACGGTGCAGTATACCAGCGCAGTGTGTTGGTACAGTAGCGCGTTGAAGGCGGCACGGTGGTCTCATTCACCAGTCCACGTCCTGTTGCCTTGCCCTATCTGAACCCGCTGATCACGCCCTTGAGGTCGATGTCCATGCCTTTGGCGGCTAGTACTTCGGGCAGGCTGGGCATGCGCATGATCGCGTCGCAGGACCTGTCCCGCGCCAAGGGGATGGGCACCACGAAGCCGGCGCCGGCACGGTTGAGCACGTTGAGCGTTTCAGGCCGAAATGCGCCTCACCTTGGCAACGGACGATCATGATCGCTTATGCGGTTCGTGGTTCTCCCGAGGTATGTGGAAGCTGCCGATCGCCTGAATTGCGTTGGACTGCGAACCTTCATCGGATGATCCCTCGTGGCACAACAACAGCCACACCCACGAATCAAGCAAATGGAGCGACAAATGGCTATATTCGCTCAACCGATCATCGATAAATGCCGACCAACACACTACACGCTGGACGCTTTGCGATGCTTGTCGCTGCGTGCATACCCTTGCTCTTGTGGCATCCAAGCAAGGCTGCTGTGGATATCGGGCTTTACCCGACCGCGGTTCCTGACAGTTTCGAACTGCGGATGGCCACCGATGGTGAGGACCTCACGTCCGTTCTGAGCAACCTGGTGGTCTCTGTGCGTTGGGATGCCAGTGCTGGTGGCACCATCACTGGGCAGGATGTGCGCAGCGACTGCGGCGCTTACGGATTCATGCCGAGTGGGCTGGGTGTGCGTATCGTGGGGCCCTATGCCTATTACACGTTCATGGTCTTGAGCATCCGTCCACTGGAGGACGATTGCCCCATCACCAACACCTTGGAGCCCATCGGCGGCTTTCGCATCCGGGACCTGAGCGGATGCAGGCGGGTGGAGTTGGTGAACGACCCGCTCGCCACCGTGTCGAACACCTCCTACTACATCTCCATTGGTGGTGAGGACGTGACCGGCAATATCCTCACCGGGCCGTTGACCACCGGCATCTGCCCACCGTGTACGCCTGCGCAACTCGGCCCCGCAACAGCGCGCGAGATCAGCTATGGTGGTCCCATCGAGTTGCTTGGATCGGCCACGGGGACGGATGTTTGGCAGGTGTGGAGCCGGACCCCGCACATGTTCCCCTATTCCTATTCCCTACAGGATACGGTCCCGCCGATCCCAAGCAACCAGACCAGCGTGTACTTCGCGGTTTGGAACCACTGCAGTATGGACAGTGTCACGGTGCCGATCGAACGCATACCTGGCGATTGTTCAGGTCCGCCGGTCATCGCCAGTATGAGCAGCCAGTGGGGGTTCGCGTGCAACACGCTCGACCTGAACGCCGTGGTGAGCCCTTACGGGATCTGCACCTATCAGTGGACGGGGCCCGTTCCGATCAACGACACCACCCCCCATGTGACCTTGGCCGAGGGTATACCCGGCACGTACGCTTTCATTGCGGTGAATGATTGTGGGAGCGACACCATGCTGATCGAGGTGAGCCTGGACACGACGGGGTGTACATCTCCGGTCATTGACAGCCTGAGCTATACCCCGGGCTTATGCCCAGGCGTCGATGTGGAACTGATGGCGCATACGAGCACCACGGGCGATTGCCTCTATTTCGATTGGGGAGGACCAGGGTCCATCGCGCTAACGGACGGAGCACCCACCAGCTTGGTGAGCGATCTTCAGTCCTTGGGCCCCTATTGGGTGGTGCTATCCAATGCCTGCGGTTCCGATTCAGCGTCCGTTCTCCTGGCAGCGCACGAACCCTGCACACCGCCAGTGATCGATAGCCTGAGCAGCAACGCTCCGTTCTGTCCGGGGGATGCCTTGGTGCTTACGGCCCACACCAGTAGTACGGCTACCTGTTCGTTCTTTGATTGGGGTGGCCCGGGCCTGGTCAACTTTCCGGATGGGGCACCCGAATGCACGGTGTTCGGTGCACATTCCCAGGGGCCGTACCGCCTGATCCTATCCAACGCCTGTGGATCGGACACGGCGTTCATCATGATCCCCACACCACATCCGTGCATATCCCCCCATATCAGTGCGCTCACGGCGAACAGCACCACCCTGTGTAGTGGTGATACACTCCGGTTGATGGTGGAGCATCAAGGCTACCCGCTGTGTACCGATGTGGTCTGGACCCTTCCAGGGGGAAGCACCGTGCAAACGGAAGGCACGGAACTGGTGCTCCCGTATTTCGCCGACGGCATCTATCTGGTCACCGCATCCAACGCTTGTGGCATCCATTCGCAGAACATTACCATCACCTCCACGGACGCTCTAGAGGGATACATGTCCATCTGTACGGACGACCCACCGCAGCCGTTGGTTCCATACGGTGGCCAGTCTCCACCCCCGGGAGGTTCTTGGAGCCTGAACGGGCAACCGGTCGACAGCGTTTTCGATCCGTCCACGGGGATCCCTGGCAGGTACGTCTATTTCCTCGACCCCAACACCACCTGCCCCTATCTCTGGCTGGACGTCTTGTTGTGGCCGATACTCCGGGCCGGCGTGGGTGACAGCATCGTGGTCTGCGCCACCGACCCGCCACTGGACCTGTTCACGGTCCTATCAGGCGATCCCGATCCGGGAGGAGTGTGGCGCTATGGCTTCATTGGAGGGCTGCTGAACGGGATCTTCTATCCAGAGACACATCCGACAGCGACCTATCGCTATACCCATCCCGTTTGCAGTGATACAACCGCCTATGTCCACGTCACCGTAGTGGATGTCGGCACGTGGTATGCGGATGCCGATGGGGACGGACTCGGCGATGCCTCCCAATCGGTGATGATCTGCCCGCGACCGGATGGATATGTCGCCAACGCAATGGATGCGTGTCCGACCGTTCCAGGGACGATCGGTTCGCCATGCGACGATGGGCTGGCCTACACGCTGAACGACACCATCGATGGTACCTGCGCCTGTGTAGGGGAATTGATGACGGGCCTTACGTCACCGGACAGCGGCGGCGCTTCCTTCCGGATCTGGCCGAATCCGGTGGGTGCAGGTGAACGCACGCTACGCTTGGTCGGACTCCGCGGAGCGCGCAACGAGGTGGTGATCTTCGATGGGTTGGGTGCTGTAGTAGCGCTGTTCCCTGTCATCAGCAGCGACCCGACCGGCTCCGCGACCCTGCACTTGCCCGTTGCGCTTGCAGCGGGCGTGTACAGTGTGGATGTCCGTTCCCCCGGGGATCGCCAACGCGCGAAACTGATCGTCGGCGCCCCCTAGCTCAACCCCCTGATCACGCCGTTGAGGTCGATGTCCATGCCTTCGGCGGCGGGGACTTCGGGCAGGCCGGGCTTGCGCATGACCTCGCCGCAGATGGGGACCACGAAGCCGGCGCCGGCACGGTTGAGCACGTTGAGCGTTTCAGGCCGAAACGCGTCTCTCAGTGGCACCGGATGATCATGATCGCGTGTTCGGTTCATGGTTGTGCCACGGCAAGTGGAAGCGGCCTTTCGGCTGAATTGCGCTGGACTCCGAACCTTCATCGGATGATCCCTCGTGGCACAAGGACATCCACACCCACGAACCAAGCAAATGGAGCGACAAATGGCTATATTCGCTCAACCGATCATCGATAAATGCCGACCAACACACTACACGCTGGACGCTTTGCGATGCTTGTCGCGAAGTGCCTACTCTTGCTCTTGTGGCATCCAAGCAAGGCTGCTGTGGATATCGGGCTCTACCCGACCGCGGTTCCTGACAGTTTCGAGTTGCGGGTGGCGACCGATGGTGAGGACCTCACGGCCATTCTGGGCAACCTGGTGGTCACCGTGCGTTGGGATGCCAGTGCAGGTGGTACCATCACCGGGCAGGATGTGGGCAGTGACTGTGGTGCTTATGCGTTCTACCCCAATGGATCAGGCGTGGTCATTCAAGGGTCGTACGCGTACTACACATTCTTGATCCTTAGCATCCGACCGTTGGAGGATGAATGCCCGATCACCAGCACCTTGGAACCCATCGGCGGCTTTCGCATCCAGGGCCTGAGCGGGTGCCGTAGGGTGGAGTTGGTGAACGACCCGCTCGTCACCGTGACCAATTCCTCCTATTTTATCTCTGTTGGAGGTGCGAACGAGACCGGGAACGTCCTCACCGGACCATTGACCAGCGGTTCGTGCCCCCCGTGTGTGCCTCCCGTTCTTGGCCCCGCCATCGCCCGCGAACTCTACTACAATGGTCCGATCGAGTTGTTCGCCTTCGCTACCGGAACGGATGTTGCGCAGTTGTGGAGCCGGACCCCGAACTATCAAGTTTACTCCTATTCCTTACAGGATACGGTGCCGCCCATTCCCATCGCTCAAACCACCGTGTACTTCGCGGTATGGAACCACTGCGGAATGGACGGCGTCACGGTCCCTATCGAGCGGGTGACCGAGACCTGCTCCGGGCCGCCCTTCATAGAAAGCGTGAACAGCCAATGGGGGTTCGCCTGCAGCACGCTCGACCTCCACGCCATGGTTACGCCGAACGGCATCTGCACCTATCAATGGACGGGTCCTGTTGAGATCACTGCCTCCACCCCTTCTGTGACCCTGGTCGACGGCATCCCCGGAACCTATGGGTTCATAGCGGTGAACGATTGTGGGAGCGATACGTTCATGATCGAGGTGAGTTTGGACACCACGGGTTGCATACCGCCGGTGATCGACAGCTTGAGCTACACTCCCGCGTTCTGCGCCGGCGAGCCAGTGATCCTTACCGCTCATTCGAGCAGTACGGGGGCATGTCTGTACTATGATTGGGGTGGACCTGAGGCGATCCTCGTTCCGGATGGTGCACCCACGAGCACGGTGACCGGGGTTCAATCCTCAGGCCCGTATTGGCTGATCCTATCCAATTCATGTGGTACCGATTCGGCAACCGTTCTCCTTGAATCGCTCGACCCGTGCACACCGCCGGTGATCGACAGCCTGAGCAGCAACGCACCGTTCTGCGCCGGCGAGGCATTGGTACTGACGGCCCATACCAGCAGTGCGGACGCTTGCCCGATCTATGATTGGGGTGGGCCCGGGTTGGTCAACTATCCGGATGGGGCACCCGAATGCACGGTGTTCAGCGCAACTTCCTTGGGGCCTTATCAACTGATCCTGTCCAACGCCTGTGGTTCCGATACGGCGCAACTGATGATCACGGCACCCTATCCATGCATATCCCCGCTGATCGATACGCTCACCGCGAATAGTACCATCCTCTGTAGTGGTGATACGCTCCGGTTGATGGTGGAACACCAAGGCTACCCGCTGTGTACCGATGTGGTCTGGACCCTTCCAGGCGGCGGCACCGTGCAAACGGAGGGAACGACCTTGGTTCGCTCACCTTTCGAAGTGGGTACCTACTCGGTCACCGTCTACAACGCTTGTGGTATTTCCACTCGGACCATTTCGATCGCAACGACCAGTACCATAGCGACCAACAAGAACGTATGCACGGGTGATACACCCGCACCATTGTCACCGTTCGTTCCCCCGGGAGGTTCATGGAGCCTGAACGGGCAACCGGTCGACAGCATTTTCGATCCGGCGACGGGGATCCCTGGCACGTACTTCTATCACCTCGATACCACCAGCACCTGTGCCTATCTCTCGGTGAACATCTTGTTGTGGCCGACTCTCCGGGCCGGCGTGGGTGACAGCATCGTGGTCTGCACCACCGACCCGCCGTTGGACCTGTTCACGGTCCTTACAGGCGATCCCGATCCGGGTGGCACTTGGCGCTACGGGTTCATCGGAGGGTTGTTGGATGGGATCTTCTACCCCGGGTCGCTTCCAGCAACGACCTACCGCTATTCCCATCTCATCTGTAGCGACACCACCGCCTATGTGCATATCACGGCGGAGGTTGCCAGCTCGTGGTATCCGGATAGTGATGGGGACGGACTCGGCGATGCTTCCGAAGTGGTGATGGGCTGCCTTCAACCGGATGGTTTTGTGACCGACGCCACGGACCAGTGCCCGAACACACCGGGTACGATCGGATCCCCGTGCGATGATGGGCTGTCCTACACGCACAACGATTCCATCGATAGCACCTGCACCTGTGTAGGGGAATTGATGACGGGCCTAACGTCACCGGACCGGGGCAGCGCTTCGCTCCGCATTTGGCCGAATCCGGTGGGTGCAGGTGAACACACACTACGCTTGGTCGGACTCCGCGGAGCGCGCAACGAGGTGGTGATCTTCGATGGGTTGGGGGCGGTTGTAGCCTTGTTCCCTGCCATAAGCAGCGACCCGACCGGATCCGCGACCCTGCACTTGCCCAATGCGCTTGCAGCGGGCGTGTACAGCGTGGATGTCCGATCCCCCGGGGATCGCCAACGCGCGAAACTGATCGTCGGGGCCCCCTAGCTCAACCCGCTGATCACGCCATTGAGGTCGATGTCCATGCCTTCGGCGGCGGGGACTTCGGGCAGGCCGGGCATGCGCATGGATCCCGTTAATGTGCAACTTGCCGGAGTACTGAAGACCTCTTCATTCAATGTTCCTTCTATTCATTGCACTCCATGCGGTGATCGCATATTGCCTCGTTTGGCTGGCGGACACCATTAGCGCTGTGCCATTCGATCGTTCATTGGATGCTCATTGGACCGAGAAGGCCCGGATGCTCTGGCCGGTGCGTATCGCCAACAGTGCAAATGTGCTCGTCGTTCCCCTGCTGCTGCACGCGCTACACTGGCACCTCGCTCCCTCGAGCATTTTGGCGTGGCCGCTATACGATCTCGCTGCGTTCGTGGGGGCATGGTACGCGGGATACCCGCTTGCGCGCAAGGTGTACCCCTCGGTGGATCATAATGCATGGCTTCTGGCGGCCTGGCCATCATTGATCACCATTCTTCTCTCTTCTGGTCTTCCTGTTTTCGCCGGTCTAGCCATGCCTCCAGCAATATCCCCCTTGTTCTGGCTTCTCACCCTTTCCTACCTCGGGCTTCACATCGCGAACCTCTATGGATCGGTGCGGTGGTTGTTACGCAGGACAGGTCAGTTGCATCCGGCATCAATGCGCTTGCAGCAGCTTATTGACAAAGCCATCAAAGAGCAGAATGTGCCCATTCCACGGTGTTGGGAACTGGAGACCTTGGACGCCCAGGCCTATGCACTACCGATCACGAAAGAGCTCATGTTCACTCGTCCTTTGCTCGCGAGCTGTACGGATGCCGAACTGTCCTCCATCGTACAACACGAACTGGCGCACCTGAACGAACCGTGTTTTGCCAAGGCCACCCGCTTGATCGCTTCACTGGTTTATGCGCCATTGGTGTTCATCACACCACTGATGGCGTGGCTTGGCTTCTCTGGCTTCATACTAGCCATTGCCCTGTTCTACCTCCTTCACCATTTGCGGGCCATGGTCGGGCAGCGCATGGAGGTCAGGGCCGACGCCCATGCAGTAACGAACCAATCGGTGGATGGTACATACGCTCGCGCGTTGCTTATCATTCATCGGCACAATCTCATCCCGGCGGTGATGGGCGGCTCAAACCGCACACACCCTCACCTGTACGACCGCATGCAGGCTGCAGGGATCCATCCCGAATTCGAGCGACCCACGGCAGCTGCATCGTTCAGCACACCCGGAAGGATCTACAGCATCGCCTTGGGCATACTGTTCGCGATCGCGTGGATCAGCTCAACCCGCTGATCACGCCGTTGAGGTCGATGTCCATGCCTTCGGCGGCGGGGACTTCGGGCAGGCCGGGCATACGCATGATCTCGCCGCAAATGGGCACTACGAAGCCGGCGCCGGCGCTGATCTCGATGTCGCGGACGGTGATGCGGAAGCCGGTGGGCGCAGCACGCAGGGCCTTGTCGTCGCTGAAGCTGTACTGCGTCTTGGCCATGCAGATGGGCACGTTGTTCAAGCCCAGCTTGTCGATGCGGCGCAGGGCGGTCTCGGCGTCGGCGCTGTAGTCCACACCGTCGGCGCGGTAGATCTCGCGGGCGATGGTGGCGATCTTCTCCTTGATGGACAGGTCGAGGGCGTAGAGCGGTTTGAAGTTGCTCTTGCCGGCTTCGGCCACGCGCACCACGGCCTGGGCCAGGTCCGTCATGCCGGCACCGCCTTTCGCGAAGCCTTGGGCCAGCACCGCTTCGGCACCGCGCTCGGCACAGTAGGCCTTGATCATGGCGATCTCCTCCTCGGTGTCCGTGGGGAACTGGTTGATGGCCACCACAGCCTGCACGCCGAACTTGGCGATGTTCTCGATGTGGCGGCCCAGGTTGGCGAGGCCCGCCTTGATGCGGTCGGGCGCAGCGGTGTTCACGTCCTTCACATCGGCACCGCCGTGGTAGCGCAGGGCGCGCACCGTGGCCACGATGACGGCGGCGCTCGGCTTCAGGCCTGCTGCGCGGCACTTGATGTCGAAGAACTTCTCGGCGCCCAGGTCGGCGCCGAAGCCCGCTTCGGTCACCACATAGTCGCCGAGGCTGAGGCCCATCTTGGTGGCGAGCACACTGTTCACGCCTTGGGCGATGTTGGCGAAGGGTCCGCCGTGCAGGATGGCGGGGTTGTTCTCCAGGGTCTGCACCAGGTTGGGCATGATGGCCTGCTTCAGCAACAGGGCCATGGCGCCTTGTGCGTTGAGCTCGCGGGCGTACACAGGTGTGCGGTCCCAGCGCTGGCCGACGTAGATATCGCCGAGGCGCTTCTTCAGGTCCTCGAAGCTGGTGGCGAGGCAGAGGATGGCCATGACCTCGCTGGCCGGGGTGATGTTGAAGCCGTCCTGGCGTGGGATGCCGTTGCCGGTGCCGCCGAGGCCGATGGTGATGTCGCGCAGGGCGCGGTCGTTCATGTCCATCACGCGTTTCCAGGCGATGGTGCGCGGGTCGATGTTGAGGGTACGCTTGCGGTTCTGGAGGTTGTTGTCGATAAGCGCGGCGAGGAGGTTGTTGGCCTTCTCGATGGCGCTGAAGTCGCCGGTGAAGTGGAGATTGATGTCCTCCATGGGCACCACCTGCGCATAACCGCCACCGGCCGCGCCACCCTTCATACCGAAGACGGGTCCGAGCGATGGTTCGCGCAACACCACGATGCTCTTCTTGCCGATCTTGTTGAGCCCTTCGTTGAGGCCGATGCTGGTGGTGGTCTTGCCTTCGCCGGCGGGTGTGGGGCTCAGCGCGGTGACCAGGATCAGTTTGCTCTTGGCCGCCTTCGCGTCATCGATCAGGTTGAGCGGCAGCTTGGCCTTGGTGCGGCCATAGGGTTCGATGAGGTCCGGATCGATACCCAAGGTGCGGGCGATATCGGCGATGGGCTTCATCTGCGCTTTCTGCGCGATCTCGAGGTCGGAAGGGAAGGACATGGGTGCTGCGTTGAACGTGCGAGGACGACCACCCGGAAAAGTCCAGTGGTCACCGCCGACGAAGGGCGAAGATCGTGAACGGGATCACGCGTGCGACACCACCCCGAAGCCGGCGTTCCGCAGTTCCTCCCAGAAACCGGGGTAGCTCTTGTTCACCACGTCGGGGTCGGTGATGGTGAGGGTGCCGAGCGGCAGTGCCAGCGGGGCCAGTGCCATGGCCATGCGGTGGTCGCCCTGGGGGTCGATGGTACCGGGTGCGAGGGTGGCGCGCCCGGTCACTTGCAGGTCGCCTCCCTCCTGCTGCACGGTGCAGCCCATGCGGTGCAGCACGTCGGCGATGGCGCGGATGCGGTCGGTCTCCTTCACGCGCAGGTTGTCCAGGCCCGTGAAGGCGGCGTCCTGGCCGAGGGCGGCGCAGGTGCAGACCAGGGGTTGGAACAGGTCGGGGTGGTTGCGCAGTTGTACCAGGTCCGTGGAGCGGTCGGTGGGCTCGGCGCGGTGTGCGAGGTGCGCGCCGGTGGCATCGAAGTTGGTGGCCACCCACGGGTCCCACAGGTGCTTGGCGTGGCGGTCGCCTTGTAGGGTATCGTCCTCCAAGCCTTGCAGGTGCAGGGTGGCGCCGGGTGCGAGGGCCGCCACCTGGTACCAGAACGCCGCGGCGCTCCAATCGGCGGGCACGGTGTAGGGGGCGGCGTGGTAGCGGGTGGGTGGCACGCGCACGCCGTCCAGTTGCATGAAGGGGTACACGCCGAAGTGGGCCATCACCTTCAGGGTCATGTGCACGTAGGGCTCGCTGAGGCGGGTGCCGGTCCAGCGGAGGGTGAGGCCGTCCGTCATGTGCGGTGCGATGAGGAGCAGGGCACTGAGGTACTGGCTGCTGATGGGCGAATCGAACTTCACCTCGCCGCCTTGCAGTTGTTTGCCGCGCACGCGGTAGCCCGCATCGTCGCCGGTGATGTCGGCGCCGAGGGTGCGCAGGGCCTGCACGAGGTCCTCGTGGGGGCGCTCCAGCAGGCGCGGCACACCGGTGATCAAGCGCTCCTCGCCGGGCTGGCACGCGGCCCAGGCCAGCAGGAAGCGGAAGGTGGTGGCACCAGCACCACAGTGCATCACGGACCCACGTTCGTGCAGGTGTACGAGCAGGATGGTGGTATCGTCCCCATCGCCGGGGTCGTGGACCAGGTCGGTATCGCCCAGCAGGGCGGCGATTATGAGCGCGCGGTTGGCGGCGCTCTTGCTACGGGGCAGGCGTATGCTGGCGCGCACCGGTCCGGCGGGCGCGGTAAGGGTGACGGAACTCATGCGGCACAAAGGAACGCAAGGTGGTCGAGCGGTGGTGCGCTCAGGCGCCGGGCATCGCTCCCGGTTGCGCAGGCTTCGGGGGGACGGTGTGGACCAGGTAGTAGCGATCCAGCTGGCGGCGCAGGGTGTGGTAGCGGTACACCCCCACCACCACGAACAGCACGCACAGCCCCAAGGACAGGTTGCCCAGCCAGCGAAGCTCGGTGTACCCTTCCAGGCCCAACAGGGCGATGCCGCCGATGAGGAGGTAGAGGGCGGAGCGGATGTAGCTGAGCAGGGTGCGTTCGTTGGCGAGGCGGGTGCGCACCAGCGCGAGGTGGTCGCGCAGGATGAGTTCATCCAGGTTGTTGAAGTCGCGGTCGCCGAGCAGGAAACCGTGCAGTGCGGCGGGGTTGAAGAGTCTGGAGGGCATGGAACGGACATACAAGAGGGCCAGCGTGTGGCGGTGACGAGCGAACAAGATAATGGTCGTGGGGCTGGGGGGCGTGGAGGGGAGCCCCGTGGCGCCGCTTGGATTGCCCAAGGTGAGGTGCTCGGGCACGGGCTCCTCTACCACGGGCGGTGTGGGCGCGGGTACGTCCTCTTTGGCGCAGCCGCCCAGCAACAGGGCGCTGAGGCGGAAGGTGGTGTGTAGGAGCGCGGGGCGCGTGTTGCAACGATGGAGAGGGATTGTGGACTTCCGGCACCGGTATGCCTGGCCCGTTGTACCCTAGGCCCGGCACAGTGCGTTGGCGTATCCTATTGTGGTGGAATGCGTACCGTCGATCGGAGGTTACCTTGTGCCTATCCACCGCCCCACATGGAAGCCCGCACACACGCCCTACTCGCCCTTATTACCGAAGGCCGCACCCGTTTCACCACTGTACTTGGTCGGCTGAGCGAGGCCGATCTGCGGAAGAAGCTGGCGCCAGCGCCGAACAGCGCGGGTTTTCTGGTGCGCCATATCGGCGATGTGGAACTGCTCTTCGCCAAGAACGTGTTCGGGCTGAAGGATGTGCAGGTGCATGCCAGCACCGTGGCCAAGGGTTATGACACCGGCGAATGGATCGGCCTGGAGGAGCTGAAGGCCTACGTGCAGGAGAGTGCCGAGACGCTGCGCCGTGCCATCGCTGCCACCACCGAAACCGACTGGGACGTGGTGATCGAGACAAAGGAGTTCGGGCGGAAGACGAAGGCCGAAGCACTGGGCCGGATCGTGACGCATACGGCCTATCATGCGGGGCAACTGGCGCTGGTGGTGAAGTACGGAGCAGCCGGCCAAGGGGATGCGGGCTAGGCCTAAGCAGTGTCCACTGAGGCATGAGGAGATCTTGCGGCTGGAGGTGTTCCGCAGGGTCCTTTCGGAGCGCCTGCGGAGGTGCAGTGTTGCGCTGTCGATGAGGTCTCCGGCTTCGGGACCCTGCGCCATGGGATCGCCATGCCTACCCGCCCCCCTTTCCCTAGCGCCCAATAAGTCCACTTGCCGCGCGGCATGATCGTCGTTCACCTCTTGCTTCTATGCTTGGAAACACGCTGCGTCGCGCACCCGCCGCTGGATCGTGATCGCGCCCTTCCTAACAGCGCACGTACTCACAAGGGGAGTGTGCTCACGGCACGACCACCACCCGCTGTACCTGCGTGCGCCCGGCGCGATCCCTGACGTGGACGATGACCAGACCCGCGGTGGGCGCGGTCCAGGGGATCACCTGATGGCTGCTGCCGGTGGGGATGGACCACTGCCCCAGGCAGCGGCCATCCGTGGCGTAAAGCGTCACTTCGGCGGCACGGCCATCGGGGGAAAGCAGGTGCAGGGCGCCGTGGCGGTACCGAACTTCCACGGGGAGAGAGGAAGGGCTGTCGCTTACGGACGTGGGCGCGGGCAACTGCACGGAGGCGGAGTTGACGGGTGTGGGGTTGGTACTGTTCCACGACCGGGTGAGGCTGAGCAGGGGCATGTGCACACCGGGCACCACGTACCAATACCGATCGAAGCTGGTGGTGGTCCCGAAGTCGACCAACTCCAACTCCTGCTGCAGGTGAAGCCGCAACACCCCGGTGTGGGTGGTCCACGGAAGCACCAGGGTCCCGCTGGCATCCGCAGTGACGGTGATGGTGCCGGCGATGACGGACGAGTCCGGCGCGCCACCACCCAAGCGGTACATGCCGCCGAAGGTGTCGGTGAAGGTATTGCCCAGCCCGAAGGGATAGTGGATGACGTCGCGCGGGTCGGTGTAGGTATTGCTGGTGAGGGAGATGCCACATTGGTTGCCGAGCTCGCTGAAGCGATCGGGAGTGGCTTGCCAGTATTCGGTGCAGGAGAAGGCGACATCGCGCGCCACGGTGACGCCGGGGAAGTCGGTGATCATGAACGGGAGGGGATCTTCCCAGACATAGGGGGTTCCTGGGGTAGGGCTGATGGTGCTGAAGTTCCAGGTGAGTGCCGCACCGCCCGGGCCGGGTTCGGACCAGGGGATGGTGCCGAAGTTGAAGGTCTCGCCCGGCACGAAGGAGAGGTCGCCTGAAAGCAGCTGTTGGCCGTGGAGGGTGGCGGGGCTGGCGAGGGCCAGGGCGAGCAAGGCGTAGGGTGAACGCATGGGTGGAAGGATGAGGACGCAAAGATCACGGGATGCCAAGGCGGGCGCTATCCCGAGAACTCGGGAGGATTTGACCGGATGATCTTCCTATGTGCCTGTTCAGGAGCCGCAGGGTCCCCTTCGGGAGACCCGGCGGAGGTTTGTCTTCGGCAGGTACCGTGGTGACTGTCTCAGGAGACGCAGGGTCCCCTTTGGGAGACCGCTGCGGAGGTTTGTCTTCGGCAGGTACCGTGGTGAATGTCTCAGGAGACGCAGGGTCCCCTTCGGGAGACCGCTGCGGAGGTTTGTCTTCGGTAAGTACCGTGGTGAATGTCCTCACCCTCCGCCGGGTCTCCCGAGGCACGAGGAGATCTTGCGAAGGTGCAGGATGTCAGGTTCTCTTTGGCCCAACGACCGCTGCGAAGAACGCACCACCGCACCGAGCTGACCGCAACCAGACCTATGAAGGCGCTG